>Ga0209390_10002357_pt1 | contig 33369 bp, 11 predicted proteins | sample BON01_FD_187212 | JGI IMG/M metagenome (GOLD analysis project Ga0209390, IMG submission 187212) | Freshwater microbial communities from Lake Bonney liftoff mats and glacier meltwater in Antarctica - BON-01 (SPAdes) (version 2) | ecosystem: Environmental > Aquatic > Freshwater > Ice > Glacier...
CGTCCCCCCCTCCCCCCGCTGAAGAAAACCGCGCGCTCGTCTTGCCGCCGTTTGCCGCGTCTGTTTTCGTCACCATCCGCTCGCTCCGCACGGACGGCGTGTCGTGCGCGCTGGCCCTCGAGTTCATGTCGGCCGGCAAGCCCTTCCCGCACCCCTACGGCGACACGACGGCCCGCCCTGCCGCGTGGACGTCCCCGCCTACACCGACCCCACGCGCGCGCTCCTCGAGGATCCCCGCCGCGCACTCGTCGGCGTCGACCTCGGCCGCGCGCGCCTGATCTCGGCGGCGGTGGCGCTGCGCGTGCCCGGCGAGCGGTTCGCCGGCCAGGTCGGCCCCGAGGCCGAGGCCGAGATGCGCAAGTGGGCCGGCGGGTCGACGCACAAGTGCATCACGCACCGCCGCCTGATCCATGCGTCCACGGCCGCGCTGCATCGCGCCTGGGAGAACTCGCGCGGCGTGGGCGACTACAAGGCGGCGCGCGACGCGCTGGCGGCGTCGGGCGGCACGGGCATGAGCGTCACGCAGCTGCACGCCTTCCTGGCCGTGTCGCGCGCCCACAGCGCGGCCCTGTCCGACGAGCTGCTCGACGGCGAGGGGGCCATCCAGCGCGCCAAGTGGGGCCTGGTCCTGCACCGCGCCAAGCTGGCCGAGTGGGACCGCTTCGGGCGCGAGCTGCTCGAGCGCCGCGTGCCCAGCGTGGGCCGCGCGGCGGCCGGCGGCCTGTCGCACAAGCTGGTTCGCGTCGACGTGCTGCTGGGCGACGTGGACTTTGCGTCGAGCGGCCGCGGCGAGGACGCCGTGCCGACCAAGTCCATCTGGCGCAAGCTCGCGCGCGTCGCGGCGACCCACTACCTGCCCGTGCGCTTCCTCGCGCCCGAGAGCGAGTACTGCACGACCAAGTGCTGCTGCGCGTGCGGCGCGGTTACGACGCCGGCAACGACGCCTCTGCGGCGCTGCGTGAGCGCGCAGTGCACTGCGCCGCGCGAGGCCCGGGCGGGCGCCGCTGCCGGCGGCGACGGGAGGGGTGGGGGGGAGGAGGACGGCCACTCACGGAAACGACGCACCGTTTCCGCGCTCGCCGCGCCCACGGGCGCCCGATGCTGCCCGCCGCCCAAAAAAAGGCGTCGGCAACCTTCGGCACCGCGACCTCAACGGCTCCCGCAACATGCTCATGATCCTCGCAGCCAAGCTGGCCGGGCACCCACGCCCCTCTCGGCTCACGCCGCGCAAGATCGTGCTGCCATGCTCGGGCCGTTGAGCGTTCCGCATCCTGGCATTGCCCCGCACAGACCTGAACGCCCACCCTTTCTTTTTCGAAAGATCGTGCACCGACGCTTAAAAAAGTGTACGGGGGTGTAATACCACCGGGACCAGTTTCACCATGGCGACCGCTGCGCGATCGACAGGCATTGGCGTATTTCCCCTCGGCGGACGCCGCGCGAAGTCGTTTGTTGTCGGCGGAATCGGACGACAGCGACGCTGCGGGGTACCAAAACGCCCCGCTGCGCCCGAGGTCCGATCCCCAGGTCACACACGTCTCAACTGACCGGCCTTGCCGCTTTCTTTCCATCGTTCCCCTATCTCTTTTGTGGGGATCACTGCTTTCTCTCTCGCCCCGATCACAGAGGAACAACGTCTCCTCCTCTCTCGCGCGCGCGTCGCTGCCCCCTCCCCTCCCTCCCACGCCTAACTGCTGAGCTGGGAGACGGCGAACGCTCCTCCTCGTGTTCCTGTCAGCTCCTTGCCGACAGACGGACTGCCAACCAGCACGTTGCCTTAGAGAGCCGTCGCCGCCCGCCGCCGTCCGGCGCTGTTCGCCGCCGCCGGCGCCCGGCCGCCCCCCCCGCTCTTGCGCCAAACCCCTTGGTTCGAGCGCCCGGCGCAAAGGAAAAACACTGCGATATGGCGGCCCCCACCCCCGCCCCCGAGGGCAACAAGCGGCCCCTCGCCATGCAGCACCGCCCCCTGGGCGGCTCGGGCCTGCAGGTCCCCGTCGTCTGCATGGGCACCATGACCTTTGGCGAGCAGAACACGCCGGCGCAGGCGTTCGCGCTGATGGACGCCTGCCTGGCGCGCGGCGTCACCTTTTTCGACGCGGCCGAGCTCTACCCGGTGCCGCCGCGCGCGCGCGCGCGCGACCAGCTGACCGAGCAGATCGTCGGCGACTGGATCGCGGCCCGCAGCGCCAATGGCAACGCGTCTTTTCGCGAGGGTCTCATCCTCGCGACCAAGGCGGCGTCCCGCATGCCGGGCGTCGGCCCGCGCGGCTGGATCGTCGAGAACCGCTTCGCCTCGGAGGAGGAGGCGGCCGCCGCGGGCCCTGAGGCGACAGGCTCGCCCGACCTGACGCGCGCACAGATCCTGCACGCGTGCGACGCCTCGCTGCGGCGGCTGCAGACCACGTACATCGACCTGTACCAGCTGCACTGGCCCTCGCGCTACGCGCCCGTGTTCGGCAAACGCCAGTTTGATTACGCCGCCGCCTCGGCCGACGGCGCCGACGGCACGCCGATCGACGAGAGCGTCGCGGCCGTCGGCGAGCTCCTCAAGAGCGGGAAGGTCCGGCACTGGGGCCTGAGCAACGAGACGCCCTACGGCCTGTGCAAGTACGCAGAGGCGGCCCGGCGGCTGGGGGTGGCGCCGCCCGTCTCGGTGCAGAATGACTACTCGCTCGTGGACCGCGAGTTCGACGGAGGGAACGCAGAGTGCTGCCACCCGAAGAATTTAAACATCGGACTGATCGCGTACGGGTGCCTCGCCGGCGGGGGTCTGTCCGGCAAGTATTTGGGCGGCGCGCTGCCGGCGGGCGGGCGCCACACGCTCTGGCCGGCCTTCCAGCCGCGGTACGTGGTCGGGCGCGCGGCCGAGGCCACGGAAGATTACGCGGCGCTGGCCGCCCGAAAGGGGGTCTCTTGCACGACGCTGGCGCTGGCGTGGGCGGCGTCGCGCCCCTTCATGGCCAGCGTCATCATCGGCGCCACCACCCTGGCGCAGCTGGAGGAGACGATCGACGCGTGCCTCACGACGCTGGACGCGGAGACGCTGGCCGAGATTGACGCGCTGTTTCTCAAGCACGGCAACGCGTCGCTGGGGGACTGACTGTTTTTTTTTTTAGAAGCGTGGGGGGGGAGGCGACGCCGCCCGTTCCTCGAGCACGGCAACGCGTCGCTGGGGGACTGACTGTTTTTTTTTTTAGAAGCGGGGGGGGGAGGCGACGCCGCCCGTTTCTCTCCGCATTTTTTCCCCCGAAACGCTCGAGTTTTGGTGCCTAGGCAGAGCACATGACCGGCGCTCTGGTCGAAACGCAAGCTCTGCTGATTGGATGATTGGAGTGTTATCATTCGGCCGTGATTGAATCGTCACCGGGGGGGGGGGCCTTTGCCACCCGCCGCCGATTGACGGCGAGGGGCCCTCGCCGAGGGCCGCGGGCCAAGGAGTGGGAGCCCCCTTCACGGTCATCGCTCGACAACATCTCGAGCCCCTCCCTCTCCCGCGACCACAACCGTTCAAGCACTCTTTCTTTCGGATCGTTGCCCTCCTACCCCACCCGCACTGTGTCTGATACCCGCGCGCGGGTCGAAACGTGAATAACACGCGCACTTGCGAGAGGGGAACGTGAAAACCCTACGCGACAATGAGCGCGTGATTCCCGGCTCTTCCTGCCTACGCCAATCGCGCCGCCGGCCGCGCAAGGCTGCTCCCGTACCGACCGGTCGGGCCCCCGTGAGACGCGCGCGCGTTTGGAGCGGAGAAAGGGAGGCGTCGCGCGCGCGGCGGGGTTGACGTGTCGTCCGCGCCGACGGGCGACCGCGCCGGCGACCCCGCGCGACTTGCGGCGCACAGAGAGGGACAGAGACAGCGCGAGATAGAGAGCGAGAGGTTGCGTGCCGCCCGTTAACGCACGGACTGGGCACGTGGGCGGCGATCAGGCAGGAAAAACACGGCCCCGGGCTCGAGGATCATGGGCTGCTGCTTCAGCGCCGATGGCGGCGGCGGCGGCGGCGGCGGCCACGGCGGCGGCAACGGCAACGCGGCGGGCGGCGCCAACAACAACGGCGGCGGCGGCGGCGGCGGCGGCGGTGGCCGCGCCGGCAAGGGCAAGGCCGCCGAGGCCTTCGACCCGGCCAGCCTCGACGAGGACCTCGCGCGCCTCTACGAGCTCAAGCACCCGCTCGGCAGCGGCAGCGCGGGCGAGACGTGGCTGTGCCGATGCCGCCAGACCGAGGAGCTCGTGGCGGTCAAGCTCATGTCGCGTCCGCTCCCTGGAGGGATGACGACCAGCATCTTCCGCGAGGCCAAGATCGGCGCGCAGCTCGGGCGCGGCCACCTCAACATCGTCAAGCCGCGCGACCTGGTGTTGACGCGGCGGCACCTGGGCCTCGTGATGGAGTACGTGGCGGGCGGCAACATGGCCGACTACATACTGAAGGCGCTGCTGCTGCGGCACGGGTCGTTTGAACCCGCCGCCGGCGCCCCCGCCCGCGGGCTGGTGCTCGACGAGGACGAGGCGCGCTACTACTTCCTGCAGGTCGTGCGCGCGGTGGACTTTTGCCACCGCAACGCCGTGGTGCACCGCGACCTCAAGATGGACAACACCCTGATCGACTCGAGCGACCCGCCGCGCGTCAAGCTGTGCGACTTTGGCTTTGCAAACTGGTGGCCGTCGCTCGGCCCGCCGCCCGGCGCCGCCGGCAAGCAGGCCGCCGCCGCCGCCGCCGCTGCCGCCGCGCGGCCGCCCGCCGACCCCTCCCAGCCCGCCCCGGCGGCAGCGGCGGCCACGGCCCGCCGCGCCGCCGCGCCGTCCCCCCTGGCCGACCGCGAGCCCAGCGCCTCGGCCGCGGCCGCGCGCGCCGCCCGCACCCCCTCCAACGTCGCGACCATCACGGGCACCCCCGACTACATGTCTCCGCAGATCCTCTCGAGCAAGGTTCACGGGCGCGCGCGCGGCAACTACGACGCCCCCAAGGCGGACGTTTGGGCGTGTGGCGTGCTGCTGTGCGTGATGTGCCTGGGGCGGTTTCCCTTTGACGGGGCGGGCATGGAGGCGGCGGGGACGGGGAGCAGCGAGAGCGGCAGCGGCGCGTACGGCGACGGCGACGGCGACGACGACGGTGGTGGCGGCGGGTACGACGGCCACGGCGGCGGCTACCACCACGACTACGGCGCGATGGGCCCCGAGGAGGCGGCGCAGCGGCAGGAGCAGAACGCGTCGATGAGCGTCTACCTGCAGCAGCAGGCGGTGCTCGGGCAGCGCGCGGTGACGGGCTGCCCCGCGGGCAGCGGCGGGTCGCGCGCGGGCTCGCTCACGGGCGGCGGCGGCGGCGGCGGTGGCCGCTCGGCCAGCTCGGGCGGCGGGCGCGCGGCCAGCCGCGCGGGCAGCGCGGCCGCGGACGGCGCGGCGGCCGCGAGCCCCTCTCTCCCCGAGAGCGGCGGCGATGCGGGCGGCGGCGCCCGGGGGGGCCACGGCGACAAGGGGGCGTCCGCCGCCGCCGCCGACGGCGCCGGCGCCGACGCCGACGCCGACGACGCCGACCCCGACGCCGACGCCGACGGCAGCGCCTTGTGCGCGGGCGGCGCCCCGCCCCGCCCCAAGCGCTGGTTCGACCACCCCGCCCTGTCCGGCAGCGCCGCCTACCTGACCGCCGAGGCCCGCGACCTCCTGGCCCGCATCTTCGAGCCGGACGAGGCGTGCCGCATCGGCGTCGGCGAGATTCTGGAGCACCCTTGGAGCCGGCTGCCGATGCCCGAGCCCTTCAACTCGGCGCTCGAGCAGATGCGGCTGGAGCAGCTCCGCATCGACGCCGAGGTCGCGGCCGGCGCGCACGCGTCGCGCGACCGCGACGCCGCGCTGAAGCAGATGGTGTACGCGGCGTCGCAGCCGTTCGACCCCAACGTGGTGTCGGTGGGGGCGGCGGCGGTGGGGGCGCAGGTGCCGCTGGGCGGCGACGACCAGGGGCGCGAGGGGTGGGGCCGCGCGGCCGACGCGGCGCCGGCGCCGGCGCCGGCGACAAATGCGGGCGCGGCGGGCGTCGAGGCGACGACGGCGGCGGCGGCGGCGGCGATCCGCAGCCCGTCTCCCCAGCCCGTCGCCCCGCTCATCACTGCCGACGGCCTGCCCTCCAGCTGCGTGCGCCGCGTCTCCCTGTCGCAGGTCAACCCGCGCGAGTGGGGCAACGACGACCCCGCGGCCGCGGCCGTCGCGCCCCTGCGCGCCGACCCCGCGGAAGTCGCGCGGTTCTTCGCGATGCACTCGCCCGACGGGCTGGCGAGCGCCGAGCCCTCGCGGCACGGCGGGGAGCAGGCGCTGGGGGCCCTGCGCGGCGAGCGGGGCGGCGGCGGCGGCGGGTCGCTCACCCCCCCGCTCGTCCCTCTGGGGGAGGACGCGTCGGCGCACGGCGCCGCGGGGCAGGCGGCGGGGGCGGCCTCGGCGGCGGGCGCCGCGGCGTCGTCGCCCGCCGACGCCGCCGCGCCATTGGACACGATCATCTGACTTCATTTGTCTGCGCAGGGCCGGGGGGAGGGGGGGGGGGCGTTCCTTTCGCTACTCCAAACCAAACGTTCTGATCAATAAACTTGTGAATTTGTAACGCGTGCTTGTTCTTTGAACGAGAGTGTGCGCTTAAGGAACGAGGTTGAAGAGCGCCTTGAGCGCTTGGCCGTCGGTTGTTCGGGAGGGACGCTCGCCTCGCCAACGCGCGCGCGCCTCATCGCCAACCAAAATAAACGGTCGCTCCCGAGAGCTGGACCCTCACCCGCATTCCTGCTCCTTCACATCACGTCCACCACGCTGCGTCGACGGCCACCGCATCATGATTGCGCGACCATCACGTGGGACGCGTCGGACGAATGAAGAGCGGAACAACGACACAACCAAGCCCAACACCAGCCCGGCGCGCAGAGCGCTGCCCCGTGCTGAGCGCTGACCGTCGATGGCGGACCCGGGGCGCTGCGCCGAGTGCGGCAGAATCGGGTGCGCCGAGCACGGCCGCCGCCGCCTCGCGCCGCCGCCGCCGCCGCCGCCGCCGCCGCCGCCGCCGCCCCTCGCTGCAAACGGATGCGGCGGCGGAGGCGTCGCCGACCTGCTGCTCGGCGCGTTCCTCGCGCAGGCGCAGGGCTTTGTCGACCGGGCGGCCGCAAAGGCGAGTGCTGGATGGTGATCTCCCGGTCTTCTCTCTGGCGTAGGACCAATAAGTTTGAAGAAGCGGGGGTTGGACGACCGCCTCCCCGCCGCCGCTCTCGCTCTCTCGCCGTTGCTCATGTTGTCCCAAACAGAGACGCCGCCGCCGCCCCCCCCACCACCAACCAAAAACCAACAACAGGACGCCACCGCCCTGGTCGCGCTGCTCGATGAGGACGCGGCGCTCGCGCGCGCGCTCCGCGGCGTCCGTGCCGCCGCCGCGCAGGACCCGCGCGCGGCGATCGCCAGGCTCGTCGCGTGGAGGCAGGCCGTCAGCGACGCCGCAAAGCGGGGCGGCAGCGGCGGCGGAAACGGCGGCGGCGGAAACGGCGGCGGCGGCGGCGGCGGCGGCGGCGGCGCGGGCCAGCAGCCGCCTCGTCCCTCCTCCTCCTCCTCGTCCCGCTCGCGCCCCGCCGCCGCCGCCGCGGCCGCCGTGCCCGCCGAGGGCGTCGCCCAGCGCGCCGTGGCCGAGGTGCTGTTCCTCGAGGCGGCCGCGCAGGTGATCGCCGCCGCGGACGCGCGCGCGCGCGCGCCGCCTCTGGCCCCGCCGCCGCCGCCGCCGTCCCGCTCCTACGGGCTCTCCGCCCGCCCCCTCGCGTCACCGCGCCCCGCCGAGGGCCCCGACGCCGCCGCGGCGGCGTCGGCCGCCGTCGCCGGCTTCCGCGAGTCCATGCTGCACGTTGCCTTCCGCTGGGCGCTGCACGCGCACGAGTACGTCCCCCCTGCGCCGGCGGCCGCGCCCGCCGCCGCCGCCGCCCGCCGCTCGGCCGCCGCTGCGGCAGCGTCCGACGGTGCGGGCCCCGCCGCCGCCGCCTGGAGCCTCGCGCCCCTGCGCGCGAGGGTAGTCCGCGGCGCCGAGCGGCTCGTGGGACTGCTCTCGGTGACGGTGGTCCCGGTTCCCGCAGCGGCGGACGGAGGAGGCGTCCGGCTGTCGTTCGGGTCGCAGTCGTCCCAGCAGCTGGCGTCTTTCGCCGGCCCCGCCTCTGCCGCCGCCGCCGCCGCCGCCGCCGCCACCGCCCCTTCCCGGCCGCCCCCGCTGGCCGAGATCACCGCCTACTACGTGCACAAGCTCGAGGAGCGCCTCTCGGGTGCCTCCTCGTCGTCCTCATCCTCCTCCAACCAAGGCGGCGCGGGCCGCGACCTGCTCGCCTCGCTGACGGCCGTCGGCGGCGGCGACACCGCGCGGGCGGCCGCCGCGCGCGCCGGCGCCTTTCGGCTCGCGGCCGCCATGCGCCACGTCAGCCTGCCCTTCGCGAGCGACGCCGACGCCGCCCAGGCCGCCGAGTTCCTGCGCCGCGCGCACCCGCTCGCGCGCGCGGCCGCGCGCCGCCGCTCGCGCGTGCACCACGCCGCGGCGGCCCTGTGCGCGCGGCTGCTGGCCCCGCTGGCCCGGCGCGACGCGCCGCGGCGCGCCCTCGCGCTCGGGCTCGTGTCGCCGGCGGCCTTTGACGAGTGGCAGCGGCAGGTGTCCCGCCTGAAGACGGACGTCGGATCGTGGGTGAACAAGCACGCCAAGCACGCGGCGACGGGCTACCCGCTGGTGACGGCGCTGGTGTGCCTGGCGTCGGCGCCGACGGCGGCGGCGGCGGCGGCGGCCTCCCCCGCGTCTGCTCCGTCGGCGGGTTCGTTTGGCGGCGGTGGCGGCGGCGGCGTGGCGGCCGAGCATCATCATCGGCAGCAGCGGCTGCAGCGGCTGCAGCAGGACCAGGCGGACGCCAACATGGTCGACGCGATGGCGGACTTTCTGCTCAAGCAGGTGGCGGCGCCCCGTTCGCCGGCGGCGGCGGCGGCGGCGGCGGCGGCGTCGTCTCTGTCGTCCTCCGCCTCGGCAGCCGCTGCCGCCGCCGCCGCCCTCGCCGCGGATGAGGCCATGCGCGCCCTCTGCCTGCGCTGCGTCGGCCTCCTGGCCGCCAACCGCCTGTCGCGCCTGTCCTTTGCGGCCGCGCGCAGCCCCGACGAGGCCGACGAGCTCTCGGCCAAGGCCGACGCCTGGCTCGACCGCTTTGTGCGGCCGGCGCTCGCCGCTGCCCGCCGCGCGGCCGCGGCAGCAGCAGCAGCAGCAGCAGCAGCGGCAGCAGCGCCGCCGAGGTCGGCTGCCGCCGCTGCCGCTGCCGCCGCCGCGACGTCGGCGGCGCAGTGGCCCCCCACTCCCCCGCCCCTGCTCCTGTCCTCCGCGCTCGGCCAGCCCCTCTGGCGCGCCCAGGCCGAGGTGCTCTCGGACGTCGCGCGCCTGAATCCCCGCTACGCCCTCGCGCGCCTGCTGCCCGGCGACCTTCTGGCCCTGGGCGAGCGGCCCGAGGCGCAGCTCTGCGGCGCGCTCGCGCTCGCGCGGGCGCTGCAGCTAGGGCTGGGGCTGGGGCTGGGCTCGGCGCCGGGGCTGGCGGCGGGCGGGCCGGCGTCCGCCGCCGTGGCGGCCGCGGGCGAGGCGATGCGGGAGGCAGAGGCAGAGGCGCAGGCGGAGGCGGGGGGGGCGCCGGCAGAAGCAGCAGCGCGAAGCAGAGACGCCCGCTGCTGCTGCTGCTGCGCGCTGCAGCCGGCGGTGGCCGCGCTCGAGGACGCGTCGCGCCGGCACGCCGCTCGCGACGACCCGGACTACGCCGGCGCGCCCGCGCCCCCCGCCTCCGGCGACGACGGCGGGGGGCCGGGCGAGGGCGCGTTCCTGTCCCCCTGGGCGGCGGGCGAGCTCGAGCGGCAGCGGCAGCGGCGGCGGGCGCATCGGGCGGGCGGGCCGGCGGCGGCGATGGCGCTTGCCTCTGCCGGGCGCTCGCCCCTCGGGTTGCACCTGGCGGCGCTGTCGCGGTCCGGCCAAGGCAACGACGAGGAGGCTCGGCTGCTGGCGCGTGGGCTGGTCGCGCCCGTTACGCGCGCGATCGAGGCGCTCATCGCAGAGATGCCTGCCCCCGCCGTTGCCGCCGCCGCGCCCGCTGTCGCCGCCGCAGCCGCAGCCGCCGCCGCAGCCGCCACCGCGCCCCCGCCGCTGCCGGGGTCGGCCCCGCCTTTGCCGGCGCGGGCGAGCCCTGAGGATTCCTGCGACTCTTGGAGCGTGCGCGTTGCGCTTCTCGCCGTGCTGCTGGAGCTGTCGCCGATGCTTCTGGCGACGGCCGCGGGGCGGCCAGGCGGAGGAGGGCGGCACGACGACGACGCCGACGACGCCGACGCCGCCGACGACGATGGCGCCGCCCACACAGAGATCGAGGGGACGCATTTGCGCCTGCTGGACCTAGCCGCGGCCTGCATGTCGGCCGGCACTGGCGCGTTCATTTCATCGCAGCAGCAGCAGCAGCAGCAGCAGCAACAAGCACGCGCGCCAGCGGCAACAGCGGCAGCAGCAGCGACAGCAGCGACAGCAGCGGCGGCAGCAGACGCCCACGCGCCCGTCCGCCGCTCGGCCGCCGCCGCGCTGTCGGCCTGCGCCCTGGGCCCGCCGGCCCTCCGCGCCGCGGCGCTCGAGCGCGCGGCCCGCCTGGCCGCCGCCCCTGGCACGGACGCCGGCGTCGTGCGCTCGGCGCTGGCGCTGTTCTGCCGCGTCGCCGGCGCCTGGTCGCGCCTGGAGGAGGACGTCGACGAGCAGGCGCGGCGGCGGGCGCTGGCAGCGGCGGCGGCGGGGGCGGCGGCCTCAGTGGGGGAGCGGCGGCGGCGGCAGGAGGACGAGATGGAGGGGGAGGCCGGTCCGCGCAGCCACCGCGCAACTTTGGTGGGCACGGCCGGCCGGCATCTTCGCCAGCCGTCGGCGGCGGGCTCGCTGGCCGCCGCGCGCGAAGAGGAGGCGGAAGAGGAGGGGGGGGAGGAGCGCAGGAGGGGGGCCGAGGGGGGCGCCGACGGCCTGTTTGGCGCCGACGACGACGCCCCGCTGCCGCTGCTGCTGCAGCAGTCGGGGACCCTCTTGCTCGCCGACAGCGTCGCCGTCCCGTCCGCCGGCACCGAGCCGTCCGACGCTTTCCTTTTCGGCGCCTCCTCCTGCCTCCTCCTCGGCGCGCAGCAGCAGCGGCCCGTGCCGCCGGCGCCGCATCGAAACGCCGAGGCGGCCGCGGCCGATTTTGCCGCGGCCGCGTCAACCCGGCCCCCTCCGATCGCCCTGGCCAGGCTCGAGGGGGCGCTCTTTTCGACGCTCTGCCAGCGCGACCGCTCCACGCGCTTGCTCGCGCTGCGCGCACTTGCGGCCCTGCGCGAGCTGCACGCCAAGCTCGAGGCCAGGGCGGCGGCGGCGGCGGCGGCGGCGGCGGCGGGCTCGAGCGACGACGGAGGCGGGGGCGGCGACGGCGAGGACGGCGAGGACGGCGGCCGCGGCGCCGTCGCCGCCCCGACGTGCTACCTCGCCGACGCCGTCGAGGACGCGCTGGAGGACGCCGTCCGCGAGGGCCTGTGGGACGAGGTCGGGGACGGCGCGGCGGGGGCCCGGCGGCGGTCCGGGCGGCCGCGAGCGCCCGCCTTGCACGCGCTGGCCGCGCTGTCAGAGGACGAGGACGGGGACAGGGCCGGTCTGCGCTGGCTGCGCGCGCTGTCGCTGCTGTGCCGCCGCGTGTCCGCGCCATGCCCGGAGTCGGCGGCTGCGGCGGGCGCGTGCGCGCGCGCGCGCCTCGCGCTCGCCCTGGCCTCGTCGTCCTTGGCGGCGAGCGAGGCGACGGGCGCAGGAGGAGCAGCAGCAGCAGCATCAGCAGCAGCAGCGGCAGCAGCCACGGCCGCCGCCGCCGGCCTGACGCCCATGGCCGTCTATCTCGCCACGGCCACCGGCGCGGGCGCCGACGCCGTGAGCGCGCTCCTCGTCGCGGCGTGCGCGCTGCCCCTTGGGGCGACGCTCTTTGGCGTCGGCGGCAGCGCCGGCGGCGTCGCCGTCGCCGTCGGCGGCTCGCTGCACTGCCCGCCGCCGCTGCCCCCCGAGGCCGTCGTGCGCGCCTTGCTGGGCAATCTCGGCGTCGACGGCAGTGTCGCGCACCGCGGCGCGGCGGCGCTCGCCTTAGCGGGCGCGCGCGGGCCCTACCTGGGCGCGCTCGCAGGCCGGCCGGCGGAGGGCCCTGGCGTCGGCGGCGGCGGCGGCGGCGGCGGCGGCGGCCTGCTGCTCGACCTCTCCTCGGCGCTCGAGCTGGCTCCCGGCGCCAGCGGCGGCGGCGAGGATCCGCCCCCCGCGCTCGTGGCCGTCGGCGACGTGCTGCGCCTGGCGCTGGAGTGGGCGGGCGGAGGCTTCGGTGGTGATTGCCAAGAGGACGAGGACGGCGGCGACGGCGGCGGCGGCGACGGCGGCTGGGGCGACGAGGGCATCCCGTCTGCCGCCGCTGCTGCTGCCACGCGAGGCCTGCGGGAGTGCGCCCGCTGCTGGCTGCCGGCAGCTTGCGCCTGGCTCGCGCACCACGAGCTCGCCAACGCGGCGGTGACGCTGCCGCGCGCGGGCGGCCCCGCCCACCTCGCGGCCTGCGTCAGCGCGGTCTTGGCGGCGGCGTCGGCGGCGGGCAATAGGGCCAGCACCGGGGCCGACGACGACGACAACAACCAAGCATCCCTCCTTCGGTTCGTCGACGGCCAGGCGACGCCGCTCTTTTTGCAGCTGGCCGCCTGGACGCCCGAGGGCGGCGACGTCGCCTCTTCTTCCTATTGTCAGCGCCTGGAGCGCGGTGCCGAGCAGGCCGCCGCGAGCGCGGCGGCCGCAGCCATCGCAGGGGCGGCCGCGGGGGTGGCGGCGGGGGCGGCGGCGGTCGACGCACGGGCGGCCGCAGCGCGCATGCGGGCGCGCCTCTCGGCCGAGGCGCTCGCCCGAGTGTCGCGCGAGGGGGCCGCCGCGGTCGTGCGCCTCGCCGCGGCCGGGCGCCTCGCGCTCGACCGCCCGCCCGTCGTGGCGTGGGTGCGGCGCCTGCTGCTGCTCGAGCCGGCAACGGCAGCGGCAGCGACAACGGCAACAACGGGCGCCGCCGCCGCCGCCGCCGCTGCCGAGGCCGCCGCCAGCGCCGCCGCCGCCCGCTCCGCCCTGCACGCCCTGGTCGCGATCGGCGCGTGGCACGAGGTGCTTGACGGCGCTTACGACCCCGAGCCGCGCGTCTCCGCGGCGCATTTCGCGGCGATCGTCGAGGGGTACGTGCTGCTGCCGCCGTCGCCGCCGCCGCCGCCGCCCCCGCCGCCGGCTCTGGCGGGCCCCCTGGCCGGCGCCGGCCCGCCGGCACCCCCGCCGCCGCCGGCCGTGCTGCTCGCCCTCCTGCTGGCCAAGATGGTCGACCCGTCGCCCGAGGTCCGCGAGGACGCGCTGTTCCTGCTGCGCGTGCTCAGCGAGCGCGAGTGGCGGCCGCACGAGCGCACGTGGGGGGGGCAGGAGGAAGATGCCGGCGACGGCGGCGACGGCGACGGCGGCGGCGGCGCCGGCCCGTCGCCGCCGCCGCCCCCGGCCGTCGTCGTGCTCGGCCGGCTGCCAGAGACCTACGGCCCCTTCCAGTACGAGCTGTCCGCCAAGCTGGCGCGCGAGCACCCGCGGCTGGCCGGCGCCGTGCTCGAGGAGGCGCTCGAGCGCCTTTTGAGCGAGTCCGACGCGGCGGGCTCGCGGCACCAGCAGCAGCACCAGCAGCAGCAGCAGCGGACAAGGCCGCCGCCGACCGCGATGGCGGCCGTCGGGCCGCCGCCCCCCGCGGTCGCGGCCGCCGCCAGCGCCACGCTCGCGTCTCTGGCGCCGTGGGCCGAGGCGCTCGAGCTCTGCGGCGGCGACGCCGACCGGCGCGTGGTGCGCCTGCTCCTGCGCGCCACGCGCCGCTTCGCCGCGCGCGCCCCGGGCGAGACGGAGCGCCTCTGGGGAGCGCTCGTGCTGCCGGGCCCGGCGCGAGGCGGCGGCGGCGGCGGCGGCGGTGGCGGCGGCGACGACGGCAACAACGCCGTCTTTGCGGTCGACTTTCTGCTCTCCGAGGTGCAGGCGGCCGGCGCCGCCCCGGACGCCGAGCTCGACGCGACGCTCTGCGCCGCCGAGCGGGCGGCGCTGTTCCTGGCGCGCGCGGCGCCCCGCCCGACCCTGGACGCGCTGGCCTACGAGGCGTCGGCGGCGGGCGGCGGCGGCGGCGGCGGCGACGAGGACGAGGACGAGGACGCCGACGAGGACGAGAACGGCGGCGGCGGCAGCGACGAGGAGGACGAGGCAGAGGACGACAACGTCGAGGGGAGGCAGCGGCGGCTTTGCCGCCGCGGTCAAAGAGCACCGCGGGCCTTCACGATGGCAGGCATGCTGCTATCTGGCGGGGCAGAGACAGGGGCGCCGTCGCCGCCCCCACGGCGGCCAAGAAAAGCGCAGTCGCCGCCGCTGCGGTCGCCGCTGTTGCGTTCGCCTCTGCCGCGCCCCGCGGCCGCGCTCGCGCTGCTGGCCGAGCCGGCCTACGAGCACGACGAGGACCTGGCCGCGCACGCCGCGCCCCTGCTCCACGGGGCGCTGGTGTCGTGCGACGCGCGCCGGCCCGCGTGCGCCCGCCGCGCGCGCCGCCTGCTGCTGCACCTGGCGTACAGCCTGCTGGCGCGGCACTCGGACCTGGCGGCGGCGGCCGGCGGCGGCGGCGGCGGCGGCGGCAGCGGCGGCGGCGGCGGCGGCGGCCACGCGGGGCCGGACGCCCTCATTGCCGCCGCCGCCGCCTCGTCGCCGTCGTCGCCGTCTTCGTCTTCTTCCCAAGAGCTGCTGCGGGCCCTGCTGGCCGTGTCGCAGGCGCCGCCCTGGCGGCGCGAGACGCCGACGCCCGAGGCGCCCGTGCCGGCGAGCTCGGCGGCCGTCGGCGCGCTCGCGCTGCTGATGAGCCGCGCGCTGGGGCCCGCGGCCGCGGCGGGTGCGTCTGCTGCTGCGGCCGCTGCCGCCGCCGCCGCCGCCGCCGCCGCCGCTGCTTCGTTCGCCGCCGACCCCCCCTCCTCCAACCTTGCCGCCGCCGCCTTTGCGTCCGGCCAGCAGCAGACGCCCCAGGCGGCGGCGGCAGCAGACGCCCCCGCGGCCAGCTCGCTCGGCGCCGCCTGGGCCGACGTCGCGCTCGACTGGGCCCTGCGAGCCCGCAGCCGCCACGCGTCGGCGCGCTCGCACGCCGCGCTGCGCGCCCTGGCGCCGCGGCCGACGCCCGACGTGGTCGCCGCGCTGCTGCACTGCCTGTCGCGCTGCCACGCGCGGCTGCAGCAGCAGCAGCAGCAGCAGCAGCAGCAGCAGCAGCAGCAGCATTTTCAGCAGCAGCAGCAGCCGCCGCAACAGCAGCAGCGGGGGGGGTCGGGTGCTTGCGGCCCAGCCGCCGGCGCCGCCGCCGCCGCCGCCGCCTCGGACCTGGCCCTGACGCTGCGCGCGCTCGTGGACGCCGTGCCGGTCGAGAGCCTGCTCCTGCAGCCGGCGGCGTTTTGGGGCGCGGCCGCGCTGCTGGCGTCGCCCGACGCCGCCGGCGCCGAGTTTTGCGCGGCGGCGGGGCTGCTGGGCCGGTGCGTGCGGGCGCTGCCGCTGCACGACGCGACCGTGCAAAACGTGTTGCTGGCGCTGGCGCCCGTCGTGCCTCTGTTCGGCGAGGAGATGGCGGGGCGGGCGGGCGGCGACGACGAGGGCGGGGACTATGACAACGCTGCGGCGGCGCCGCCGGCGGCCGACGGCCGTGCCAACGGCGTCAGTCGAGGAGGAGGGGGAGGGGGAGGAGGACGAGGAGGCCCCGAGCGCGCGCGCGGCGCGGCCGTGGCCGCTCTGCTGCTGCCTGCGGCTGGTTCGATCAAGCTGGGGGCGTCCTTGGCCGCGCTCGCGCTGCACCCGGACGTCAGCGTCGACCTGTCGGCCGCGCTGAGCCCCGGCGGCGGCGGCGGCGGCGGCGGCGGCGGCGGCGGCGGCGGCGGCGGCCGCGAGCCCGCGCCGCCCCGGCCGTGGGCAATGGCGGCGCACCTCTTGCCGCCGCCGCCGCCGCCGCCGCCGCCGCGTCTGTTGCCGTCGGCACCAGCCGCTCCGCCGCCGCCGCCCCCGCCGCCCCAGGTCCTCGCGATCCAGCAGCTGCTCTGGAAGGGGCTCCTGCTCGGCGGCCCCACGCGCCTGGCGGGCCTGCGCCTCGCGACGCAGCTGGCGGCGCAGCTGGCTCGGCTGGCGCCCGCGCAGCGCCGCGTCGTGGCGGCGCCCGCCGTCGTCGGCGGGGGCGCCGGCGGCGGGCGGGCGTCGGCGACCGCCGGGGGCGGGGCAAGGGCGTCCGCCGCCGCTCGCGCCTCGCGGGGAGGGGGCGGCCGGGCTCGCCTGTCCGCCTCCCCCGCCGCCCTCGACGGGCGCTGGTCGTCCCTGCGCGCCTCGGCGGGCCGGCGCTCCTCTTCGCTGGTCGCGTCGTCGTGGCAGCAGCAGCAGCAGCAGCTCGAGCAGCGGCCACCTCTGCCGCCGCGTCCTCTGCCGGCCTCCCGCGAGGACGAGAACGGCGACGGCGACGCCGACGCCGACGCGCTCACCCGCAGCGCGCCCGAGCTGCGGCCCGCCCTGCGCGCGCGGCGCCACGGCCGCACGCGCACGTCGCTGGGAGGCGTCGGGGCCCTCAGCCCGGCGTCCTCGTCGCGCGGCGGCGGCGGCGGCGGCGGCGGCATCGGCGGCGGCGGTATTGGCGACGGCGGCGGCTATCGTGCGTTGCCGTCGCGCCGCCCCGGCCCCCCTCCCGGATCGCGGCACGTTTACCAGGCTCTGCTGGGCCACCGGCACGCGCAGGTGCTCACGACCGTCTTGGGCGCGGCGCCCGCGTTTGGCGGGCTGCTGATGCAGCAGGCGGCGGCGGGGCAGCGGCTGCGTCCTGGGGGCGGCGGCGGCGGCGGCGGCGGCGGGGCGGCGGCGGCGGCGGCGGCCGCAACAGCGGCAGAAACGTCCGAGGCCCTGGACGCGGCGCGCGAGTGCCTGGCCGTCCTCGCCGCCGCCTGCGACGCGCAAGGCCTCCCCGCCGTCGCGCGCGCGCTCGCCCGCCTGCGCCAGGCCGAGGAGCCCGGCGAGCGCGCCGAGCGGGAAATGGCCGCCGCGGGCGCCGCGCTCGCCCGCGCCTTTTTCCCTCGCCACGCGTCCTGGCTCTTGCGGGCCGTGGCCGAGATGCTGTCCCTGCCCGGGGCGGCCGGGTCGCGCCGCCCCCTGCTGGTGATGCTCTCGGGCGTGGTGGGGGCAGCGGCGGCGGCCGGGCACCAGCAGCAGCAGCAGCAGCAAGAGCGTGAGGAGCGGCCGTCCGTCGGCCGCTGGGGTGCTCCGCCGCCGCCGCCGCCGCCGCCCCCCCTCCTGCCGGTGGCGCCGCTCGGCGCCTCGGCGGCCGCGATGCTGTCCGACGCCCAGGGGCCTTTGCTGGGCCGCGTGGCGCGCCTCGGCCAAGAGGCGAGCCTGGCGGGCCCCGCTCTGGCCGTGCTCGGCGCAGCCATGGCCGCCGTCGCGGCCCCGGGAGGAGGGGGCGGCGCGAGCGGAGGGGGCGGCGAGCGGTCGGCGGCCGTCCTTCCGCCTTGGTCGTCGCCGTCGCTCGTGCTGCCCCCCGGGGACACCGCCCGCGCCCTCGCGCGCGTGGTCGCGGCCTCGTCGCGCCGCGCCGCGCTCGCGCAGCTGCGCCGCCGCGAGCACGGGCTGCTGCCCTTTTTGGCTCCCGTGCGGACGAGAGCCAAGGGGCCGGGCGCAGCAGGGGGGGATTTGTAGCGCGGCGCAAAGACTGCAAAAAAATGGCGATCACGGGCGGTGATCGCCATTTTATACCGCGGGGATTTGTAGCGCGGCGCAAAGACTGCAAAAAAATGGCGATCACGGGCGGTGTTATACTCTCCCCTAATGAATGGGTCATTCGCACAGAAACGAACGCTCGCGAATCCTGGGTGGCGGGCGGGCGAAAATCGGGCCAAGCGGCGCAAAGCAGAGGTATTGACTGTGGCTGACTTCCCCGGGGCGGCAGGCGCCTGGAAGCGAAACGGCGAGCGGGGGGGAGGGGCAAACGGCGGCGGCGGCCCCGCGAGTCGGCCGCGCGGAAGGCGGCCGTTGCACCCCGTCGCGTCTGGCACGCAGGCGTCGAGTTAGCGCGCGTTTGCGCGGCGTGCGCCCTAGTCGACACGTCCGGGAAGAAGATCTTTGGGGGAGGGCGGGGACGGGAGGGCGACGGAGGGATCACTGGTTGCTTCTCTAGCGGCGAACGAACGGGCGCGCCAAAAAGACGCAAAAAAAGAGAAGGGAAGTTTTTGTAAAACCGCATTGCCGTTCGTTTGATGTGATAACAGCGTGGTCTTGCTTGGTGCGTCGGCGTCGATTGTTTTTCGCCCTGCCATCGACAGAGGAAGGCGCTGAGACTTCACATGCCCCCCCTGCGGGCGCGAGAGCCGCAACCGCGTTGACGCCGCCCGACACTCAGCGATGGCGTTTCTGTCGCATGCTGTGCGCGCCCGTCCGAGCAAGGCGGTGCAGCACAGAGGTAGAGATGCATTCGAGAACTGTATGCGTTATTAATGGTGGAACGTTCATGACGAATTTCAGGCCTTCAGACGCTACCGGCCGCGCCGCCAACAAAAAAAGACGACGCAGAAAAGACGCCGGAAAAAGACGACGGAAAAGACGACGGAAAAAGACAAAACAAAAAAGAAAAGATTCTTCCACTTCTTCCCCGCGCAGGTGCCGCAACTTCTTGCACCTCTGCGCACGCACGATCACAAAATCGAAATCACTCGTCGCTCATGTCCGCCCGGAACGAGAAAGGGAAATCACCGCCGAGGGCCGTCTCCTCCTGGTAGCACTCGATGTACCCGCACCCGACGAGCGGGAAATTCACGGCCGCCCGCACCGCCACGACGCGCTTGCGCTGCGTGTCGCCGTCCGTCAGCACGATCTGGAACGGGTACAGGTACCTCGCCGTGGTCGCGGAGGAGCGGTACGTGATTAGCGCCGACTCCTCCTCCTCCTGCGGCTGCTGCTGCTGCTGCTGCTGCCCGCCCTCCGCCGTTCCCGGCGCCGCCGCGGCCGCCGCGCCCGGTCCGTCGATCGCCGCGGCCGCCGACATCCTCGGCGCCCTCTCGGGCTTGATCACGACCTCGAAGATGTCGGGGCCGTAGACGCCGGAAAACTGCCAAGCGCGGTACGAGTGCCCGGAAGGCAGCTCGGAGCTCTGCACGAGTCGCGCGGTCGGCTCGGACGAGGCAACCGCGCGCTCGAGCGCGCGGGCCGCCGCCTGGACCGATAAGGGCGCGCGCCAGGGGGGCGAGTAAAGGTCGTTGGTCGACGCGGTGGACACGCAATTGGGGTTGAGATTGCCTTCACACGCGCGCACCGAGCCTGCCGCCGTCGGGCCGAACGCGAGCGGCTTTTTGCCCTCTGCCACGGGCGAGTTGGGCACGGGCCCGCCGGCTCCGGCGGCGGCGGCCAATGCCGGCGGAGGCGCGAGCGGCGCAAAGGCAGTCGCGAGCGTCAGGGCGGCGGCGAGCGCGGCGGTTGCTGCGTACGCGGACGGTGCGGTCGACGGGGCGGATGAGAGCGGTGGCCGCGGCGATCCCCTCCACGCGGACAGGGAGGACTTGAGTCCTAGCATGGCGCAGAGGGAGGTGGGGGGGGTGGTCGTCCTCGCGCGCCGCCTTGCCGATAGGAAAAGAGGTCGTACTCCACGACCGGATCGATCTTGAGGTAAAAATGAGGCACTGGGTGACTTGATGATCATCGTGGGCTTGACGGGTGGGATATGTGGCCGGCGCCACTTGTGTGGGTCGAGCGGGGGCACTTGCCGCCGCCGACGAGGCGGACGACGCGACTCGGCGGCCTGAGAAGAAATGCGAAAGCTCCCGCCTCTTCTTCCTTCCCTCCAAGAACCCTCCTTGTAATCTGTCTTCCTTTGTACAGTCTGGCTCTCCTCTCCTTCGTCCAGCGTGTGACCCCCCCATCCCGAGACCCCCCCTCGCTCTCGCTTCCCCCCTCCTCGGATTCTCAACTGCGACGCGTTTTCCCCCCCTCTCTCCCCTCCCTCTCTCCTGCCCTTTGAGGAACGAGTACTGTCTCGCTGGGTCGGATTGGACCCGGCCCGCAGCACAATGGTGAGGCGCGGGCAAACGCAGCGGCGGTTGTGTGGCGGGAATAGAGACCTACGGGAACCGCCTTCCCCTGTTGCGGTGTTCCCCGTCTTCACACTTGCGCGGCACGCCCGATGCTCGTCCTCCCCGGGCTAGGTTGCGGTGGACACGAACGCGTCCCGAACAGTGCAGGGGCCCGGCGGGCCGTCCTTACGCCGGGGTTTGCCAACCCGAGGGGAAAAACTAACGGGTCCCGCTTCGTCGCCAGCGCGCCCCGGCGTGGTGTTGGGCGGCGCAAGGCGCGGGAAGCGAGCGGTCAGCACTCGCGCGACGAGACGCAACAACTCATCAGCCCCCCCCTTTGCCCGCGCCCCCTCACACACACACACAAAACCACACACCCCAGGCTCCCTCGGCCGCAGGCGCGCCCGCCGTGGCGGCCCCCTGCGGCACCGAGCCCCACCCCCACCGCCACGACCACCCCCTGGCGGAAGCGGCGGCGGAAGCGGCGCCCGCGGCCGCGGCCCGCCGCAGCGGCGGCGGCGGCGGCGGCGGCGACGCCTGCTGGATCTGCCTCGAGGCCGGAGGCGCGTCCGCCGGCCGCGAGGCCCTGCTGCTCCCCTGCAAGTGCCCGCGCCCCGTGCACCCGCGCTGCCTCGCCCGCTGGCAGCTGCAGCAGGCGGGCCGCGCCGAGGAGCGCCGCTGCCGCTTCTGCGGCCAGGAGCTCGCGGACTGGCGCGCAAGCCTGACGCCCGAGCCGCTCAAGGCAGAGGTCGGCCTGGCGCGCCCCGTGATGGTGGTCTACTTCGAGGGTCAGATTCACCGCATCCCCGTCAGCCAGGGCCCGGGGGGCTTGGAGGAGTTTACGGCGACCATCCGCGAGCTGTTCCGCCTGCCCGCCGACGTCGACATCTCGCTGACCTTTGGCTGCAAGGAGCCGATGAGCGGGTCTCACCTGAAGCTCGAGGGCACAGGGGCGTTTGGCGCCGCCGTCCACTGCGCGAGCGTGGCGGCGGCGGAGCGGCAGGCGCGCCAGCGGGTCAAGGGCGGGGAGGCGGCGGCGGCGGAGGGGGGCGGGCGGCGGGCGTGCGAGGCAGAGACGGCCGCGCCGGCGCGCGCAGGGGGCAGCGCGGCGCACCTCGGCGCCGCCGCCGCCGCCGCCGCGTCGCCGCCGACGCCCGCGCCCCTCGCCCTGCAGCAGCAGCAGCCCCTGGAGCAGTCCTCCGCCGCGCGCCGCCGCCCGGCCTCCGCCCCGCGCCGCCCGCCGTCGCCGCCCTTGCCCGCGCTCTCCGAGATGGCGGCGGTGTGGCCGATGGATGAGATGGAGCAAATGTTCGCCGATCGCGCCGCCGCCGCCGCCGTCGCCGCCAGCGACGCCGACGACACCGACGGCTACGACGACAACGACAACGACGGCGTGGCAGGCGACGGCGTGGCAGGCGACGGCGTGGCAGGCGACGGCGTGGCAGCCGACGGCTCCGCGTCGTCGTCCCGCCGCCGCCGCATGCTCGCCTCGCGCCGCCTGTCCCGCATCAGCTGCCAGGACAGCGACGGCGGCGACGACGGCGGCGGCGGCGGCGGCGCCCGGACGGCGGCGGCCGCCTCGCGCCCGGACCTGACCACCCTGCTCCCTCCCGCGCTGCGCGCGCAGCTGCACGCCTTTGGCCGCAAGGTCGCCCGCTCGCTGTCGTTCGGCGCCGCCCCGCCTCCGCCGCCCTCGTCGTCGGGGGCGCCGGCGCCGAACGGAGAGATGGCGGCCGCAGCGCCGTCCGCGGGCGTCGCGGGGGCCTCGCCGCGCAACCCGGTCGGCCCGGCGTCGCCGAGGACGGCCGTCCTGCACGCGTCGCTGCGCCCGCTGGCCGCCGCGGGCGGCGAGTCGTCGGCCCCCGCCTCGCCCGCGGCCGTCGCGACGCCGCGGGCGCTGCCGTACGGGCGGCGCGCGCCGGCCGCGCTCTGATTTCCTTGGAAACTTGCGAGAGAGGGGGATTTCTCGAAGAAAACCCACAAAACAACCAAAACACATGCGGCGCAGCTCCTCCCTTCATCTTCTTATTTGCCAGCCCGCCGCTCGCTCTCGCCGCTCTCTCGTTCGGGGGGGGTCCGCCGTTTCAAAGGCAGCGGGGCGCCCGCTGCCCCCGTTTCCTATCCCCCCGGCTCGTTCGCGTCGTGCGGCGAGGGCGAGCGCAGGCGGCAAAACGACACACAGACAAGGGCCCACGCGCGCGTCCCTGTCCTCCACGCCACACACATATGCTCACGCACACATGCACGCACAGCCACGATCGTTCCGTTCCGCCCCTCTCCCCCCCCCCAACACGTGTGCCTCTCCTTTTTTTTGGTGGTCCCGGTCTCGCCCCCGCGGGGCGTCCTTCCGCCCCCCTCCCCTACCTCCCGCCGCCCCTCCCTCCCTCGCTGCCGCCGCCCCTCCTCCCCGCTCGCAGCAGCACACAGACAAGGCCGCCCACACACGCTCGCGCGGAGGACAGACACGGAGGTATGAAATGAACGGAAGAAACGAAGAAACGCAATCGCGCTAAAGACAAATAGCAAACGACGTGTGTAAAAGCAATGGCGCGGCCGTCGGCGTCTCCGCCACCTCGACATAGTACTTTCCCGTGGGCGCGCAGTGCACTGCGCCGCGCGAGGCCCGGGCGGGCGCCGCTGCCGGCGGCGACGGGAGGAGTGGGGGGGAGGAGGACGGCCAGGAGGAGGAGGCCACTCACGGAAACGACCCACCGTTTCCGCGCTCGCCGCGCCCACGGGCGCCCGATGCTGCCCGCCGCCCAAAAAAAGGCGTCGGCAACCTTCGGCACCGCGACCTCAACGGCTCCCGCAACATGCTCATGATCCTCGCAGCCAAGCTGGCCGGGCACCCACGCCCCTCTCGGCTCACGCCGCGCAAGATCGTGCTGCCATGCTCGGGCCGTTGAGCGTTCCGCATCCTGGCATTGCCCCGCACAGACCTGAACGCCCACCCTTTCTTTTTCGGAAGATCGTGCACCGACGCTTAAAAAAGTGTACGGGGGTGTAAAAGCAACAGCCCTCTCTCACGCTGCCCCTCCCGCCGCCGCCGCGGCCGCCGCCCGCGCGGCCGCCGCTGCCGCGGCGCGCTGCCGTCCGCGGTTGGCCGCCCTCTCCGCGCGCGCCTTGATGCGCGCGCGCTCCTCGATCAGCGCGCTCGCCCACGCCGCGTCGTCGACCGCGCCGCCCTGCTCCTCCTCGGCGATGGCGTCCTGGTCCGGCCAGCGCCTGCTGCCGCCCCCGCCGCCGCCGCCGCCCGCCGCCGAGAAGGACCGAGGGTCGGCCCCCCACTCATCCGCCGCCCCTCCTCCGCCCGCCCCTCCTCCTCGTGCTCCTCCCGCCGCCGCCGCCGCCGACGCCACCTTGCCGCCGCCGCCGCTGACCAGGCGCTTGCTGGACAAAGAGGCGGCGGCCGGAGCGCCCGTGGACGCGCGCGTGTGGCGATGCGCGGCGGTCGCGGCCGCGAGGGACGGCTGCTGCTGAGCGGCGCCCGAGGCAGAGGCGGCGGCAGCAAGAGCGGCGGCCGAAGAGGCAGCAGCGGCAGCGGCGCCCTCGGCTGCGGCCGCCGCCGCAGCGACCGCCACGCCCGCGCCAGGGGCCAGGGCGCCGAGCCAGGGAGCGCCCGCCAGCGTGCTGCGCGGGACGCTGCGCAGCAGCGCGCGTTCGCGCGTGCCCATCTCGCGCGCGGCGGGCGAGGAGGCCTGGCCAGCGTCGGGCGAGCGGCCGCGCCGGTCGCCGCCGGCCGCCGCCTCTTTGGCCGACGCGCCGCCGTCGCCCGCCCCATCCTCCCCTCCCGCCCGCTGCCGCTGCTGCAGCAGCTGCTGCTGCTGCTGCTGCTGCTGCTGCCTTGCGGCGGCGCCGTCGATCTGCTCGCGCAGCACGTCCAGGCGCGCCGTCAGCGCCTCGACAATGGCCGAAGCTTCCGGCGCGCGGGCCGAAGCAGCACCGGCCGCCAAGCCGCCGCCGCCGCCGCCGCCGCCGTTGCTCTCGGCCGCCGCCGCCGCCGCTGCAGCCGCCGCCATCGCCTGCACGTTCTCCGCCGCGCTCCCCTCCTCCGTCACGGCCCCGGCGGCCGCGCGCAGGGCCGCCAGGGCTGCGGCAGGCAAGGCTGCGTAGCTGGGCAGGTGCGGCAGCAGGTCGAGCAGCTCGGGCGTCAGGCTGGACAGGGCCGCAGCGGCCGCCTGCAGCGCGGCGGGGTCGACGGCGCCGGCCCCAGCGTTGGCGGCGCCTGGGGCGGCGCCGCCCGGCTTGTCGTCGCCGCCGCAGTTGCCGCTGGGCACGCGGCTGATCTGGTGCGAGCGGGTGCCGCGGCGCGAGTCGGCGGCGGTCGTGGCGCTGCCCGTGGCCGACACGCGGTGGCTGCGCTCGCTCTGCCCTGTCATGCGGCGCTGGCGGGCGGTGCCGCAGCCGCCGCCTCCGCCTCCGCCTGCGCCCCCGCCCGCGCCCGCGCCGCCGCCGCCGCCACCGCGCAGCAGCGGGCCCCTGGGCAGCAGCATTCTCGCGGCCGCTGCCAAGCCGAGCGGTTGCAAGCCGCCAAAGCTGTCACTGCCTTCACCCCCCCCGGCCGCCATGAAGGCGGCCGAGGCCGAAGAGGCAGCGGCGGCGGCGGCTGCCGACGCCCCCGCAGAGGCGAGCGCGGCCGCGGCCGATGCCAGCGCCCAGGGCAAGGGCAGCTCGCCCGCCGCTGCCATGACGCGCTCCAGCAGCGCGCCCGCGGCCTGGCGCGCCGCCCGCCCGACGCGCTGCAGGCGCGAGCACTCGTCGGCCGCGGCCTGGGCGCGGCGGCGGACCTCGGCCGGCGCCAACAAAGCGCTCGGCGCTCGGGCCGCCTGGCCAAACAGGCGGCGCCCGCCGCCGCCGCCGTCGTCGTCGTCGTCGTCGTCGCTGCTGCAGCCCTGGCCGTCGTTGTCGCCGCCGCCGCCGCCGCCTAGCGCCGCCGCCCCGTCGTCGTCGTCGCTGGCGTCGTTCTGGTGCTGCTGCTGTTCCTTCTTCGACGCCGTTTTCGCTCCCGCGAACCCGACCACGGCCCCTGCGCCACATTTCGGCGGAGGGGGGGACAGCGCCAGCGCGCGCAGCCGCAGGCGCTCGCGCCGCTCGCGCGCCCCCTGCCAGCGCGCGACCACCTCCCCGGGCGACGCCGCGCCGCTGGCCGCGCGCAGGCGCGCCCACGCGCCCTCCAGGGCCGCCAGCTGCGGCTCGAGCGCCGCCGCCTGCGCCTTGTGCTGCGCGAGCGCCTGCCGCGCGCGCTGCGCCGCCTCGCGCTCGCGCCGCGCGCGCTCGGCCTGCCGCTCCCGCAAGGCCATGGCCGCCTCGCGCTCGCGCTGCTGCCGCGCCCAGAGCGCCTGCACCTCGCGCCGGCGCTCGGCGATCTTGCGCGACCAGTCCGCGTCCGACTCGGCCGCCGCGCGGCGCGCGCGCGCCAGCTCGGCCTCCGCGGCCTCCTGCGCCATGCGGCACTCGTGGTAGGCCTTGGAGACCGACCGGCAGTCCTCCCCCGCGGCCTCGAGCACGGCGCGGCGCTCGCGCAGGCGCTGCCCGTCGGCATCGTGCTCGCGGCGCGTGCGCTGCTCCAGCAGGGCGTGCAGGCGGTTGCGCGCGCCGGCGTGGCGCAGAGCGTCCTCGACCTCGAGCGCGCTGCGCACGAGCGCGTCCAGCGCGGCCGCCTCGCGCTCGGCCGCGCCGGGCGCCAGCCGCCGCGCGTCGGCGTCGTCGTCCGCCACGCGCCGCAGCTCGGCGCCCGCCGCCTGCCCGGCCTCGCGCAGCTCGCTCAGCTTGGTGCGCTTCAGGCTGATCTCGCGGCGCAGGGCCGCCGCCTCGGCCGCGCGCGCCTCGCCGCCAGACGTGCCGGCGTCCTCGCGCGCCGCCGCGATCGAGGCGAGCAGCGCGTCGCGCTCGCGCTTGGCGGACGCGAGCTCGTCGCCCAGGGCCGCGAGCTCCTCGGCCGCGTGCAGGCGCGAGGCTGAGGCCCAGCCGTGTGCGCCCGCGAGCATGGCCTGGCGGGCGCCGGCGCCGCCGCCCGCAGTCGAGGCGGCGCAGCTGTCGCCGCCGGGCGTGCCAGGCGGGCGGGGGTAGGCGGGGGCGGCGGTGGCGGCGCCGAGGGTGAATGCGTTGCCGTTGCTGCTGCTGCCGTTTGTGCCGCCCGAAAAGTAGTCGCCGGACGCCTTGAGATTCGGCGAGGGAGAGTAGGGCCGCGCGCCGGCGCCGCGTCCTTGCTGCTGCTGCTGCTGCGGGTTCTGGCCGAGCGTCGCCGTCGATGCCGCCAGGCGGGCGCCGGGCGGCGGGCTCGCGCGCAGCTGCTGCCCGCACCCTGTGAGCGACGAGGCAGAGGCGCCCGCGCCGAGTCCGGCGCCAGCCGTGGACGAGACGGTGCTGCGCGACGTGCCCAGGTCGTCGCCCATGAGCAGCTTGCCGAACACGTCGGGCTGGGACTGTTGCGTGTTTTTGTGAGTTGGTTTGGGCGCCGAGTTATTTTTCTTCGTCGAAGCTGAGCGGGTCGGTCGCGTTTTTGCACCGCCGGCGTCGTCGGCCGCTCTCTTTCTCCGCACACGCGCGCGCTCAAGGCGCGCCCTCACCTTGATCAGCTCTCCCTCGGTGCGCAGCCGCGGGAGCTTGAGCGCCCCGGCGCCCTGCATGGTCGCTGGGAGGGGGGGCCGTTGCGCAGGAGAAAAACAACAAGAAGGGAAGGGGACGAAATGCCGCGCCAAGCCTTTTTGCGTTGGACTCGTTGGCGCTCGGTCAACGGGGAAAAATAGTTTTTTTTGTCAACGCCCTGTGAAGCAGCGCCCGTCAGTGGTCTGGTTGATTGGTGGCGTCAAGAGGGGTCGGAGACAATGAGTCGGATACGCCGCGCCTATCGCGGGAGACGGAGAGGCCGAAACACATCCAGGGGCTCGCCACAAGCGCCGCCCCTCCTCTCGCCGCCGACGCTCGACGCATGGCGCCGGCGAGAAAACACCAAACTCCCGCCGGCCCCTAAATGGGTTTGCATCTCTCCGTCGCTCGTAATCGCAATCCAGATTCTCGCAGCGCAACCCAATAAAACTGTCCGCTCACGACCACACGACCGACCAGCTCTCGCTGACCACCCCCAATCGCCGACTCGTTACACATCGCGAACGCGAGAACGAAACAAAAAATGTTCCCCCCGTCGGGGCCTTTGCCCGTGAACAAGCTCACCCGCCTGTCCAAGACTCTCGGCGGGCTGGTGCTGGTGCTTAGCGTGGTCACCTTTGCGATGCCGCCGGTGCGAGGCGTGCTGCTCCTGGTGCCGGGACGGTGAGACGAAAGAGAAAGAGAGCGACCGCGCGCGCCGGGCCCCCGCCAGTTTCGGTTCGCGCACCGTCGCCGGCCAACCCCCCGAGCTCACAAGCTCCGGACCCGCCGCCCCCAACAACACCCGACAAAACAAAACGAACAACAAAAAAGGGCCATCCGCCTGTGGTCGCTCCTCACGGCCGGGTTCGTCACGCCAAACCCGCTTAAGGCCCTCCTCGAGGTGGGGTGCCTCCTGCTGCTCGCCCGCGTCGTCGAGCCGCTGCACGGCTCCGCAGAGGTCTTGCGGCTGGTGGCCGCCTCGTCGCTGTTCGGCGGTGCGGCGACGCTCGCGCTCGCCTATGCGCTCTTCGTCGCGTCGCCCGCGCGCAACGAGGCGGTGCTGTACGCGCAGTTCGGCGGCTTCCACGGTGCGGTCGGGGGCCTGCTGGTGGCCCTGAAGCAGGCGGTGCCGGACGCGGAGCTGCGGCCGTTTGGCGGCGCGGGCGCGGGCGCAGGCGCGGGCGGCGGCGGCGGCGGCGGCGGCGGCGGCGGCTTTGACGCCGCCTCGGCCCTGGCCGCCCTGAGCCTGCGCGCCCGCTACGCCCCCCTGGCGTACGTGGCCCTGGGCACCGCCGCCGCCTCCGCCGCCCCGTTCTCGACGGGCGGATGGACCGCCCTGCCCTACTTGTACTTCGGCGTGTTCGGCGCGTGGCTATACCTGCGCTTCCTGCAGCCGCAGCCGGGCTCGCCGCCCCCGCCCTTTCCCGCGGCCGCCGCCGAGGACGGCCGCGCCGCCGCCGCCGCCCCCGCCGCCGCCGCCGTGCTGCGGGGCGACCCGAGCCCCGAGTTCCGGTTCGCGACGTTCTTCCCGGACGCGCTCGCGCCCCCCATCGACGCGCTGGCCGGGGCGGCGTCGGCCGTCTTCCGGCTCGGGCGCGGGCGGCGGAGCGCGGGCGGCTTGGGCGGCGGCGGCGGCGGCGGCGGCTGGGCGAGCGCGGGAGGCTTGGAGGCCAAGGCCCTGCTCGGCGGGGGCGATTGGAAGTCGGCCATGAGCACGGCCGGCGGCGGCGGCGGCGGCCTCGACGCGGCCATGGCCGCCGGGCGCGCGGCAGCCGCGGGCGCGGGCGGCGACGTCGGCGGCGGCGCGTCGGTGGTCGCGTCCCTGCTGCCGACGGCCGACGACGACGCGGCGGTGTCGGCCGCCGACCCCAACGCGCAGCGCCGGCGCGAGCGGGGCCGGGCCGTGCTCGAGCAGAAGCTGGGCAAGGCGGGGGCGGCCGGGGGAAAGGCGGCGGTCGTCCAGCAGAGGCGGCCGGCGGACGATGTCGGGGCGGGGGGCGGGCCGGGGGGCGCCGGCGCGGGCGCGGCGGGCGGCGCCGACCCGGCGGCGCCTGGGGTCGCGGGCGGGGGGGCGGCCGGCGCCGACGCGGAGAACGGCGGCGGCAGGAGTTGAGGGACACACACACGCGAGCACGCAACATGACGATTGACGGACACCACCTAGACGATACACAACACATAAATTGACACCCCCACCTCTCTCCCATTTAATTCTCGTGAGCGCAAACGCAAAGCCAGAAGACGCCCCGCGCGGCGTCTCATCGCCGCCTTTCTGCGAGCGGGAGCGTCGGCGGCATTTCGGCGCTTCATTTCCGGCTCGTGTCCGGGAGCACGTATACACACTGGTCCTTCCACGCCGCGCGACATCATCACACGCTTGCGATCCATCCCACCCCCTCCCCCTCAATCACGCTACTTTCGCCCCACCTTTTTAAACTCGCCCGTTCGGCCCCTCTCCCTCCTGAAACGCGCCCAGCCCAGGACGCGACGAGACCGACGGAACCGCCGATCGGTGACCGTACAGGACCGTCGATCACGACAATCAGCGAGAGAGGACAGACACGTTTCCCTGCGGGACGCGTGAGAGCATCAGTTTCGTCGCGCCTCTCTGAATCGCCCCAAGCACCATGCAGGGCGGGGGGTACGGCGGCGCGCCTCCTCCGCCGTACGGCTCGACCTACGGCCAGCAGCAGCAGAAGCCGTACGGCCAGCAGCAGCAGCAGCAGCAGCCCGGCGGCGCCCCGCCTCCGCCGTACGGCGGCGGCGCCCCGTACGGCGGCGGCGGCGCCTCCGGCAGCCCGCCCCACGCGCCCGCGTCGCCCGCGCGCCCGGCGTTCGTGCCCGCCCCGCCCGCGGCCGCGGCGGCGGCGGGCTACGGCCAGGCGCCCGGGGGATACGGCGCGGGAGGAGCAGCACCGGGAGCAGCACCAGCTGCAGCAATCCCGACCAGCTATGGCGCCCCGATCGGCGGCGGCGGCGGCGGCGGCAGCGGCGCGGGCGGGTTCGCCGGCGGCGGCTTCACCGGCGGCGGCTATGGCGGCGGCGGCGGCGGCTACGGCGCCTACGGCGGCGGCGCGCCCGGCAACTACGGCGCCTACGCCCCCGGCGCCAATGCCAACGGGGCCGGCATGGTGGGCGCGGGCGCCGCCGCCTCGTCCGCCGCCAGCGCCGCCGCGGGCCTGTTCAGCGCGCTCGGAGGCGGAGGCGGAGGAGCAGGCGAAGGCAGCGCGAACGGCGGCGGCGCCGGCCAGGCCGGCCTGATGGCCGGCCTGGCCAACCCCGTCGGCCTCTGGGCCGCGGGCTCCCTCCTGTCTGCGCCCCAGCAGTACGTCGCCCAGCGCGCCCAGTGGTTCCGCGCCAACGTCACGGGCGGATCGACCATGGCCGCCCTCTTTGCGGTGACCCCCTCTTACGTGGCGCAAAAGCTCGCGATGCTAAGCTGCCCCTTTTTGCGGCGGTGGTCCTACGTCCGGGCGCACGAGCCGGCGCCCGGGGTGGCGGGCGGTAGCCGCTGGCGCCCGCCGTGCGCGGACGTCAACGCGCCGGACCTGTACGTGCCGCTGCTCGCCGCGTGGACCTATGCTCTCTTGGTGGCGGCGGTCGGGGCGCTGGCGGCGGCGGGCGGGCGCCGGGCCATCTTCGGCTCCGGCGGGTGGGGCGTGGGCAGCGGCGGGTTGGGCGGCGGGTTGGGCGGCGCGGCGGGACTGGCCGCCGCAGGAGACCCTGCTGCAGCGGGCGCGGCGGGGGCAGCAGCAGCGGCAGCGGCGGCGGGCGCCGTGCCGCCGCCGCCGCCGCCCGCCCTCCCGCCGCCCGCGCCGCCCGCGCCGCCCGCGCCCCCCCTCGGGCCCCCTTTCAAGCCCGACGTCTTCAGCGGCGCCGTGTACTCGGCCGCCGTCGCCTGGGCCGTGCACTGGGCCGCCGCGCGCCTGCTCCTGCGGGGCATGGTCGGCGCGGGCGGGGGCGCGGCCGTGCCCTGGAGCGAGCTGGCGGCTTATACCGGATACGCCTTTGCGCCCGTGTGCGCGGCCGTGCTCGCCGGCGTCGCATTTGGCCCGTGGGGCTACTACTGCGCCTGGCTCTACGGCTCGGCGTGCATGGCCGCGTTCATGGTGCGCACGATGAAGCGCGTGCTGTTCCAGGAGGCGCGGGGGGCGCACCCGCCGCCCGCGGGCTCGGCGTCTCTGTACCCTCCTCCGTCGGCCTATGGCGGCGGAGGCGGCGGAGGCGGCGGCGGCTACGGCGGCGGCGGCTACGGCGCCGGCGGCGGCTACGGCGCGGCGCCGCCGGCGGCGGGCGACCTCAAGTCGGCCAACTACCTCTTGCTGGCGCTGGCGCTGTTCCAGTTCCCGTGGGCGTGGTGGCTGGGCGTGAGGGCTTGAGCGCGCTTGCCGGGCGGTCCTTTTTTTTCTTCTTTGTGGTTTTGTAGACGCGCGCGCGCGCGCTTTGCGAAAACAACCACAAAATCTTCATGGGTTGGTTGCATCTTTCGTTGTGCTGAATATGAGGGAGGGCGCAGCGCGCCGCCGCCCGACAACAACAACACAGCTCCCCTATCGGCGCTCTCGCGTTCATGTCTGTCACACCCTCCGCGTGTTGTAGCCCCCGCACCCCGCGCACTTGTGCCCGACGACGTGAAACGGCGCCTCGCAGCGCGCGCCGCAGTCGTTGCACAGCACCGGCACGCGCACGCCAACAAACTCGGCCGGCATGGCCGTCTCGCGCACGGCCGCGTCCAGGCGCGCGGCCCGCTCGGCGTCGCCGTCCCCTCCCGGCGCGACGGCCGCGCGCAGGCACAGCGGGCACCGCCCGGGCGCGCCGCTGTGCGCGAGAAGGCGGGCGAGGCAGCCCCGGTGCAGCGCGTGCCCGCAGCGCGGCAGCACCGAGATGGGGCGCACGCTGTCGAACAGGTACTCGAGGCAGACCGGGCACGCCCGTTTCGTGGCGTCGGGCGCGCACACGTGCCCGCCGCGCAAGGCGACGGAGAGGCAGCTAGCGCAGGTCGGGCAGTGGAAGAAATTGCTAGCGTGCCCGACGCGGCAGATGCCGCACTGGTCGCAGTGCCACTGCCCTTTCGCGAGGTCGTCGTCCCAGAAGCGGCACAGGGGGCAGTGGTAGCGCCCGAACGAGGCCGCGCACGCCCGGCAGCTCGGGGCGGCGGGCTGGCGGGCGCCGCAGAGGGCGCAGACCACCTCAGCGACGGAGCGGCGGTCGAGCGTGTGGCGGCGGCGCCCGTGCGGGTCGTCGGTCCCGCCGCCGTCGTGCTGCTCCTCGTCGTGGCAGTGGCGGCACCAGTAGACCTTGCCGCCGCAGCAGGGGGCGACGAGGCGGCAGCGGCGGCGGTAGTGGGCGCAGCCGTGCTCGCCGGCGCCGCGGTCCGCCGCCGTGGAGGAGGGGTCGGCGCTGTCGGGGGCGGCGGCGGCGGCGGTCTCGTCGGCATCGGGCGGCGACCGCCCTGCTTGTTCTCGTGCTCCTCCTTCTCGTGCTTCTTCTTCGCCTCCTGCATGTCCGGCTGTCTCTGTTGCTGATGTTGTCCCGCCGCGGCCTCCTGCTGCTGCTGCTGCTGCTGCTGCTGCGTCGGCGGGCGCGCCGGCGCCGGCGGTGGCGTCAAGAGGCGCGCGTCCTCCTCCTCCGCCCGCTGATGATGGCGGCGTCGCCCCCTGGCCGCCTGCTCCCCCTTGCGGCGCCGCCACCGCCTCCATGCGCTGCTTCGTTACGGGGACCGCGTCGGTACTCTCAGTACTTGCTTGCGAGGAAAAGAGGGGGAGAGCGCGGGCGCGCGCGCACGCTTCGGAGGTCACGACGTCTCGGACGCCCCGACACTCCTTTTTGATCCGACGAATGCCCCACAGAGATGGACGAAGTGGAGAGAGAGATAAGCTTAATCTGGGATTGTGGTCGCCGTGCGCAGGCGCGTGCATGCGGTCGCAAACTTGAGCGGGCCGTGAAGTCCAGGCGTTTTCGTCGGCGGGCGGGACCGGCTGCGTCGCCCGCCGTCGTCCGCCGGCGCTCGCTCGCTCGCTGCCCCTTCTTGCCCTCCTGCTCGAAGGCTCTCTCACTCCCTCTATAGCATTGCCCTCGACCACTGCGAACCTCCGAGTGCGGGCCCCTCGTCCCCCTCTCCTTGCCCTTTCTGTCCTGTCCTGCGAATTGGGTTCCAACCAGATCCGCCTGCCAAAACCCAAGAAGGTTTCCCTTCACCGCTCGCCCCCCCTCTCAGAGAGCAATGGCTGCGCTCGTCGGCACGCGCACCACCCTGGTTAGTCGACCTTGGACGGCTCGCCCATTGACCGGGCGGCGGAGCAAAAGAGTGCGAATGGCGGCGGGCAGCCCTCGCGACTCAGGTGCAAAAAAAGGAGAGGTCCTCCTCCCCCTTCCTTGCGCCCCCTTCTATTTCTCTCTATATCTCACACCCGCCCCTCCCTCTTTCTCCTTGTCGTCCGGCCCCGAATCCCACATCAGGTCGCCCGTGCGTCGGCGTCGCGCCCCTGCTCGCTCCCTCAGGCCTTGGCGCGCCCGGCCTTCATCGGTGAGTAACACCAACAGATAGAGACTTGGACGGTTCCCCCCTCTGTTGTCCCTCTCATCTCCAACACACCCGCTCACTCCCCCCACCCCCCCCCACCACCACACGCCACCCCCACCCCCTTGT
>Ga0209390_10002358_pt1 | contig 33368 bp, 17 predicted proteins | sample BON01_FD_187212 | JGI IMG/M metagenome (GOLD analysis project Ga0209390, IMG submission 187212) | Freshwater microbial communities from Lake Bonney liftoff mats and glacier meltwater in Antarctica - BON-01 (SPAdes) (version 2) | ecosystem: Environmental > Aquatic > Freshwater > Ice > Glacier...
TGCCCTCTGCCCTCTGCCCTCTGCCCTCTGCCCTCTGCCCTCTGCCCTCTGCCCTCTGCCCTCTGCCCTCTGCCCTCTGCCCTCTGCCCTCTGCCCTCTGCCCTCTGCCCCATGCCCTCTGCCCCATGCCCTCTACCCTTGTCCCCTTAGGAGCTTGGAATTTATCCCTTTCCCGCAATTACTAGAACAATTTCCCCTTTCGGTGGTGTTTCTTGCACCGATTGAATGACTTCAGCAAGAGAGCCTCTTCGTTTCTCTTCGAATTTTTTACTGATTTCGCGTATTAGGCAAACGGGTCTGTCTTCTCCAAAAAACTCCACTAACTGAATTAAGCATTTTTCGATGCGGTGTGGCGATTCATACATCACTACTGTGCGTGTTTCTTCAGCCAGCTCTTTGATACGTGTTTGTCTTCCTTTTTTCAGAGGTAAAAATCCTTCATACACAAAACGATCAGAGGGAAAACCTGAGGCAACCAATGCTGGAACGAAAGCCGTAGCTCCGGGCAAGCAGATTACTTCGCCTCCTTTTGCAATTACTTCTCTCACCAAAAGAAAACCTGGATCAGAAATAGCGGGAGTTCCTGCATCGCTGATTAGGGCACTATTTTCGCCATCGGCAATCCGCTGAGCAAAAGACTCCACTACCTTATGTTCATTATGCAGGTGATAGGCGGTCATTTTAGTGGAGATTTCAAAATGTTTGAGCAAGACACCACTCGTTCGGGTATCCTCAGCCAGTATCAAATCGACCTCTTTTAATACCTGCACAGCCCTAAAACTCATATCACCCAAATTGCCAATGGGGGTTGGTACCACATATAAAATTCCCTGCATCAATGTCGCGCTTTATGCTCTGTTAATTCCTATTTTATGAACCATTTATTCCACTCAAATTAAGCGAGTTTTTCAAAACTTATCCATTCCTTAATACTTCAATAAGCTAAAGGTAATATGGTCATTGGAAGTTTGTTGCAAATATGGGAAAGAAAAAACTGGATATAACAGTTATATCCGATGTGCATCTTGGAACCTATGGATGCCACGCCCGGGAATTGAATCTCTACCTCAAATCCATCGACCCTGAAATTCTCATCTTGAATGGCGACATCATCGATATCTGGCAATTTAGCAAACGTTACTGGCCAGATAGCCATATGAAGATTGTTCAGCGTATTGTTAAAATGCTCAGCACAGGTACCACGGTTTATTATCTAACGGGTAATCATGATGAGATGCTTCGGCGGTTCTCCGACTTTCAACTGAGCAATTTTCATGTGCTCGACAAATTGGTATTAGAAAGAGATGGAAAGAAGATGTGGTTCTTTCATGGTGATGTATTTGATGTGACCATGCGTCATAGTAAATGGCTGGCGAAATTAGGGGGATGGGGCTATGATATGCTCATCCTCTTGAATCGCTTTATCAATTTTATTTCTCAGAAGATCCTGAGACGCGGGAAAATCTCCTTATCGAAAAAAATCAAGAACGGAGTAAAATCAGCGATCAAATTCATTGATGACTTTGAAGCTACTGCCATCGATTTAGCGATTGATAATGGCTACGACTTTGTAGCATGCGGACATATTCACCAACCCCGCATGCAGAAAATTGAGAGCGAAAAGGGGGCTTTAACTTATTTGAATTCAGGCGACTGGGTCGAAAACTTAACAGCTTTAGAATATGTGAACGGAAACTGGGAGCTTTTTAAATACCAAGAAGAAAGCATACAAAGTTTGGAAGAGGAAGAATTAAAGAGCGCACCAAAAATGAATCATTTATATGAGGATATTATACGCAATCCAGGGAACCGGGAATGGTCATATCAGCCGAGCGCTTGAGTTAATTCCTTCCATCGAGCAATTGGGTGAAATTGACATCCTTCTAAGTGGAACCCAATCTGACATCCAACTCCCTTGGCTCATCAAATACCGTTTTCATGGAATCAGCTTCATTTTTGGTGATCGCGGAAACGTATCTATCAAGAAAACCCTTGGCAGTTTAAAACCCTTTCAATTCATAAAAGACATCATTCAACTACCTCTGGCTAACTATGATTTAATCATCAGCGATTTTGAACCAGTGAGTGCTTGGGCATCCCTACTTAAAAATAAACAATGCATAGGAATTAGCCACCAAGCCGCTTTCCGAAGCCAAAATGTACAAGGCCCGCTCGTAAAAACCACTTTGCATCGTTTATTCTCCAGTACTATGCCTATACCTCAAAATATATAGGCTTTCACTTTAAAGCTTACGACGAGGGCATATTAGGCCCCATTATTCGAAGAAAAATTCGGGAGGCCGTGGCTACGAATCAAGGACATATTACCGTATACCTTCCTGCATTTTCCGATGACTTCCTTATCGAAATATTCGCCCCCGTTTCAGGCTACAAATGAGAGGTATTCTCAAAGTACGCGAAAGAAGCCTACCAAGTAGGAACCGTTTCCATCTATCCAATCGACGGTGACCAATTTAGTGAGAGTCTTATTTCATGTCGTGGAATTAGTAGCGGAGGTGGATTTGAAACACCGGCAGAGGCCATGTATTTGGGCAAAAAAATTATGCTCATTCCAATGTCCAATCAATACGAACAGACGGCCAATGCCCTGGCTGCCAAACAACTTGGCTGTACAGTTTTGATAGAAATTAATGACCGTTTTAGCTATCACCTGATGAACTGGCTAGAATATGGGCAATATATAAGTCACCGCAGTCCGGATCCAACTCAAAAATTAATCGCCTTGATTCAGCGCAGATTGCTCGTGCAAAATTTAGCCTTGAAACCTAACTATCAACGTTAAACAGATTCGATTAGGCCCAAACAAAAAGGCCAAGGAGATTGTTTAAAGAAGTATGTACAATTTCATAGAAAATAAAATTTCTCCAAATTCCATGAAGGGCTTGCATGGTAGCCACATCCCAATATCTTTGTAGAATAGCATAAAAAAGTATCAATTTGGCCTTTAGCACCGTAATAGTAGAAGATTCTCCCATTTACTTGAAAGTATTGGAGGAGCTCGTTCGAGAAAATAAAGATTTGGAGCTAATTGCCAGCACCACAGACTTTGAGGAGGCGAAAGTTATTCTCCAAACGATGATTCCAGATTTTATTCTCTTGGATGTGGAGATTGGAGAAATGACTTCCTTTGATTTGATACCCTTCATCAATCCTCAAAGCAAGCTTGTTTTTGTTACTTCACATTCTGAATATGCCGTGAAAGCATTTGAGGTGAGTGCAATCGACTATATCGTTAAACCGGTCACCAAGCAAAGGCTGCAGCAAGCCATTCAACGCTTTAAAGAGGCAACGGAAGGAAAAGCCACAGCAGGAGGAACCTCAGAAAACGAGGAGACTTTCACCTTAGATCAGCGAATCATGGTGGCGGCAGACGACCGCTATGTGCTTATTGAGGTTTCTGATATTATGTATATAGAGGCCCTTGGCAATTATGTACAAATCTATATTGGTCCTGAAAAGCGTTTGGTAACCTATGGCTCAATTAAGAATTGGAGCATGCGTTTGCCAGACAAGTTCTTTTTTCAAATTCACCGCTCTTCTATCATTAACCTTGAATATTTAGAACGGATTGAGAAATATACCAATGATACGGGCAGAGCTTATTTGAAAGGAAAAGTCGAGCCTTTAGAAATTAGCCGAAATTTCTTCAGCTTGATGAAGAAGACTTTTAAGGTATAAGCTTTAATCGGGCACGAAACTACCCTGGTTTCGATTATTCCAAACATTGGATCTGTCAGAGGCATCCACAATGGCATCCAAATTAGTATCCGCACCTTGATATCCTGATTTATTCCGATCATTCCAGACCTTCTGGATATCATTTGCATCAATAATTTGGCTTGTATTTGAATCTTCCACTCTTCCTGATATCATTCCAAAATAGCCACCCCCTAAATCCACCAAAGCTCCTGTTCCATAGGCACTCGTGCCGCTTATAGCGAAATTATAAGAATAGGGACCAGAGAAAAAAACAGGGCTCGTTAAACTGCTTGAAGAAATTATTGAAATATGTGTTCGATGATGGACCACCACGTAAAATGTGCCCGGAGCAGTCGTTTTAACTAACAATCCAGGAGAAGCGGAAGTATCACTTAAATAGCCATCCTCCCTGACAAACCCTGCCGCTCGGCCTCTGATGGTTGAAGGTATAGCCGAGCTTGGAGAAGCCGCCTCCCGCAATTCAATCATGACCCAGTCAACCCAAACTCCGTTGGGGATACTCTGAACCGAATCAAAACCAGAAAAATTAAACACTGAATTATTATAGGGTTGCGCCTTTGGAATTGGTAGGCTGCCATTTGCGACCATTGAGTCTTGCACAAAACTACCCTCTAGAAACACACGAAGAACCAAGCGCAAGTATGTATGTTGTGTATCATTCAAACTGGTTGAAGTTAAATAGTTCGTAGCCGAATCGCTGCCATTCCACTCAAATAGACTAAAATGGTAATACACATTTTGCCTTAAACCAGATACAGTCACCGAATCGTCAGAACCTTGATAGACAACATATTCAGCTGTCGCAATGGAATCTGCTTGTGCATAATTTTGACTTGCAGAATAGTTCACTCTATCAACGGGGGTCGCAGAAACTGGCGCTCCCTCTTTCACCACCAATAACTTTTTGCCTCCGTTACCGCCTGACCAAGATATTTTCATTTGGCTTTCCCGGACTTGACTGAATGTCATTGTAGTTGCCACCGATGTAGGTTCAATCGACATTGTTTTCATAGCCCCTCTTAATGGACTGTTTAATAAGTAATCTGATTCTGCACCAGAATTTGAATACTCATAAATCGCAAAATGGTAGATGAGCTCTGGGGTTAAACCCGTAAAAAGTAAATTGCTATCCGTACCTGAATAGACGACAAAGTTTGAATTGCTAATATCTTCAGGGCTTCCGCTAAAATCTGAATCGGCGGTATAAGCAGTTAAATCAACTGGATCTTCATTAACAACTGTGCTGACCTTAGCCACCACTATTCGTGAGACGCCATTTCCTTTTGTCCAAGTAAGCCGGAATGAGGTAGGGGCTATATCTGTAAAAAAGAGCAGACTACCTTGAATACTTGGTTCAGCAATAGGTGCCTCCCCTCCAGTAAAAATATTCAAAACCGCTCCTGAAAAAGAGATGCTTAGATTATTGGTATTTGCTGCACTTCCCGTCAAGCAAGGTTGTGAAACTCTTGACATCCTACCAGAAATCAAACTTTCAGTTCCTTGCACGTCCGCAGCAACATATTCAGCCGTTACACTCACCGCATAATTGCTAATTCCAGAACTAGAAAAGCTCCAATACCTCGTCAAATAATTAGAGACCCCCGAACAAACAGAACTTACTGCATCGGTAACACTTACACTAACCCAGGAATTGCTAGTAAAATCTCCAGAGCTGAAACTAAGCGCGACTGGAGAATAATCGTCGGAGCCGGTTAATTCTCCAATGGGAAAAGTAAAACTGCCGCCAGAAATAAATTTTTTCATCAATCTGCCTGAGCCATTTTGTACAAGCATCGAACTTGAGTAAGGGTTTCCAAGTATTCCTGCCGCCGAATCCATAAAAAGATTATTTGTACCAAGAAAGAGTAAGCCCCCGTTGAACGAAAGGTCTTTGCCAATATAAATGGAATCCAGTAGCGTTTTATTCCCATCACCTGATAGCTTTAATTTATAAAAATTAGTCACACCCGTGATAGTCTGATTAGTATCGGAACCAAATTCCACTGTACCAAGACCTGGAATATAGCCTGTGGCACCCGCATTATTTTGCCAATTACCTCCCATAAACACAGTCCGATTAAAACTTGAATTGTTTAAGTTTCCAGATGAAATAGTTAAATCACCATTTACCACCATGCTAATATTCGGCTGTACGCGAGAAGCTCCATCTGATAAAATCAGGTGATTATAGGTTGTTTGTGTCGGCAAGGCACCATTGACTACATCATAATACTCAACCGTGCCACCCCCCGTATCAGTAAAGCTTGTAAAATTCCCAGCTGGAAAAACAAATTGCCCCCCACCGGTTGCCTTGATACGCAGTCGACCTTTCCCTGAAAGGGTACCTACGTTGTGTCCATAGGTTGCGCTTAAGTCAAGTACGGCAGTTCCTACCAACTGGATTGACTCGGCAAGCTTGCTGTTTTGTGTAATATATACAGTATGGCCAGTGGCAATAATGATTGGAGCACCTACCGGTAAATCTGCCGCCGACGCTAATCCGGAACCTGTATGCCCAGTGGTAGACCACATGTCAAGGTCCGTCCAATTTCCTGAGCTCTTCCGACTATAATACGTGCTTACTCCCCCAAATTCATTCGGAGCACCGGCGGTAAAACCACCATGTATATAATTCACTCCGCTCAGAGTAATCGTATTGCTAGTCGTATTTATGGCGCCTGTTATTCCAAATTGAGGAGACCAGCTTGGTGCAACAAAACGACCTGTTACATATTTTGATTCATCACCTGAAACAAAGGAACCATCATATTCATAGGTATGGGTAACGGTGAGGGCACTAAACCCCGTCGTGTCTACTTGCCAATAAAAATTCAATTGACTATCTGCAGCAACCCGTGTGGATGGATGTTTTGAATTGACCGCAATAACTGTTACTGTACCGGAAGAATTTGAGCTGGTAATATTAATTCGTGCAGGAGCAAATTTTCCAGAAACGCCTATTGGGAAATAAACATTATTGGCCCCACTTGAACATTCTCTTTTCACTCCTCCATCACTCAGAACGCCATTCGAGCGAATCATTCGTGTAGAAGAATACGTTCCGCTTATCGAAGAAGAAGGGCCAAACACCAATTTATTTCCCGCAATGTCAAGTACCCCTATGGTTAAGGTAAGCTGGTTTTTAATGCGCATAGGACTGTTGATGAAAACGTCATTCGTGTTTTCAATCACCAGGTTTCCAAATATGCCAGTACCATAGATTTGCTGCACCGAACTCCCAATAAGGCGCAGGGTATTACTTGATGTATTTGATTGGCTAATATGTTCACCATTATTCGTGACACTTCCATATACATCAACTTGATGCGCACTATCATACAATAAGGCACCCACTTTTATCTCCAGACTATTATCAATTCTCAGGCTCGAACCGGCGCCGCTAACGCTTAAGGCTGCGGATGAATCAACCGTCAATCTATAAATGCTCTGTATTGAGAAGTTTCCACTGATGGCAGAGGCCGACCCATTAAATACCACTCCCGCTGTTCCACCGGTATAGGTACCTGTTTTTTCGAAGCGACCAGCAATTGCCATGTTTAGATTATTGGTTCGAAGCGTCGCATTGGTGCCGACAGTTAGATTGCCCAATAGAGTCAATGCGTTTACATTTAAGTCTACCGTTGCATTATTCCCTCCACTTGATAAGATTTCTATACTGTTCAACACCGCTGTTGCATCGAGTGAATAGGTTTGGGTTGAATTTCCAGACCCACTAGGTTGAAAACGAATCGTTCCTCCACTAACACTTGAAGTGGCGGGTCTAATATATAAATCTGGATAGCTACTTGCTCCTCCTCTTAGAATTTCTAGTACTGCATTCCCCGACATTTCAAAAACGCTATTCGAATTGATGATTTCGAACTTGCCACGTGTGTTATTGGCATTACGACCCCACACGGTAACAAGGCTAGTGCCATTTTGCCGATACGTGAGGGCCCCGGCTTGAGATGTTAAACTGCGTCGAATTTGTCCATTTACGTTCAAGGTGCCTCCACTTATTATTATTTGGGGAGTTCCTGCTGGAGCATATTCAATATCATTATTGGTATTATTTGTTGATATCCCTAAATTTATTGTCCCAGAGAGTAATTCTAATTTACCCCCAAGAAGAAGATCCGCTGCATTGCCATTTGCCTGTCCAAGTCCAAGCACAGCAGTCGAATTATTCACAGAAAGTGCACAGCTTGTTGGGACTTCAAAGGATTGATCCGTATTCCAAATGGTCAGCGTTTTTCCCGCCTTTGCAAACCTAAACGTCCCATTCAGAAGTGTTAACCAGCCATTACTTTGGTTGGTTAATGTACCTGCAACGTCCAAAACCAACATCGCATTCTGACTAGTCCCTTTATTTAGCTTTAGGGTATAGATATCCGTGATGGCTGATCCATTTGTACCTGTAAAGTAGGCCGTATCATTTCCTATAAATTCGAGACCAGCATAGCGCAATGTACTGGTAAAAACATCGAAGGTTCCGTTATTTACAATATCTCCAGAAAGCAGGAGGGTATGCACCAAGTTCGAGCCTCCATTTTGAACCCGGAAGGTGGCTCCATTATCGACGATTAGATTATCGAGAAGAGTAAAAACATGAGCAGAGGAAGTTCCTGGATTTTGAATTTCAAATATCCCACCTACCACATGAATCCCTTTTCTCAAGTCTAAATTTCCATTTGCACTATTCGTTGTATTGGTGAGACATGCGCCGCTGCCCGTAGAGCTAATTTTAAAAGTGTCTAAAATCAACAAATTCAAATTGGGAAGTACAATGGTTCCAGTACCCTGCGCCTTGAGTGTCAATGCATAATACTGGCTGATACCGCTTGGTAGATTTACGCTATTCGCTGTGCTGTTATAGAACTCAACCTCTCCTCCACCTGCGCTTAAGAAATTCCCAAAATCACCAGAAGGAAAAGCATACGTTGTACCGTTTCGATCAATGCGCAATGTTCCCTTTCCTAGCGCACTGTCTGAGCCAATCGCGACGAAATTATGACCCGTGGTTTGATTTAAGTTAAGGGTAGAGCCATTGGCAATGACAAGATTCCCTGCAGTAGCCGTATTGCTCGATACTTGAATGGTATGAAACACAGAAGCTCCATTGCCGATACGAACGACTGAATTAACTGATGGAGGGGTAGAGGGTGGATTTACGGTAGTATGATTGGCATTTTTTGTCCACGTAGAAAGCGTATTCCAATCTCCATTTACTCGGCTATAATAAACTTCCACAGTGCCGAAGGGGTTCACGGGAGAATTATCGCCAGCGGTAAAATCGCCAGAGAGTGACGTGTACGTAGGAGAAGCAAAAGTTATAAGTTTACTCGTTGTATTTAAATTTCCTGTTGTGCCGGTAAACCAAGAAATAGCATTGCCATCATACCGCGCGCTCACATAACCTGCCTCTGAGATGCCAGTGCCCGTTACTACGTCAGCCGCTAAATAGGTGAAAACATAAGAGGGACTTGCAGATCCAAGGGTAAATCCCGACTCACTGATTTTCCAATAGTACGTTAACGATCGACCCGTTTGGGTTACGGATGGATGCTCCGAAGCAACCGGCCGTATTGTAATGCTTCCATAGGCGCTTGGTGTAGCCGATAATGTTAAAGTAGCTGGGGTATAATCATAAGTACCACCGGTGCCGCTACCTATTGGAAAGGTAAAAGAGTTTGAGCTGAATATTCGGGTAAACCCTCCGGCTGATTGTTGTCCATTAAAACGAATAAATCGGTTGGTCGAGGTATTCGTGAAGGTAGCGCTTGAAGCAGCAACCAGTCCATTGGTACCCATATCCCAAACCCGTCGATTCGTACCAATAAAATTAAAAACACCGTTAATGCGAAGAGCACAATTTACCGTTACGGTCGCGTCGGCACTGCCATTAAAATCTATATTCGTAATTGCCCCGTTTCCATTCCCAGAAATAGTTCTTGTGTTCGTGGTGTTTAAAACCAATTTTCCAGTGCCGATATGCTGTGAAGAAAGAACTAAATCTCCTTGAAGATTAATGGTTTTTCCTCCATCCTTAAAAATTCCATTTAGAAGAGAAAAAGTATTTGTTACTGTCAGGGACGAAACGCTCCCGGAAAGAAGCAAGGTATCCGACTTGTTAATTTCTAATTGATACAAGTTTCCGAGAATAGTTCCATTATTATCAAAAACCTGAGGACCTGAGCCTAAAAAACTCAAGGTTCCATTTCCCATGTCCAAACTCGCTCCTGAATTTATTAGCAAGTCATCATAGAGTTTCAAGGAAAGATTATCCATATCAAAAACTGGACTGCCACTACCTATGAACAGTTGATCCAAAATTTCTAAGTTGCTTAGGGCACGAACAGTTAATCCTCCATTTCTACGAACTTCTACCTCCTTGAGCGGCCCAGGCACACTAATGGTTGCTTCTCGACCCGCATTATTTGTATTGATAATTATTTTACCTCCCGAAACCGAATAGTTAAGCTGCGAAACCCCTACCTGAAATAGGTTCGCGCTCCCTGTTAGACTTGTTGGACTTTGAAGTTCTATCAATCCGCCACTCATGATAAAGGCACAGTCTGCATCTGGAATACTAAAACGACCATACCCGTTATTATCCTCCGCACCAAAAACATAGATATGCCCGCCCGATTGACTATATGACGCCCGATAAGTTCCAGCAGTTCCAGACCTACGAAGCTGCCCAACTTCAACATATCCACCCTCAATAATAATCAGGGCATCCGCACGATATACAAGACCTGCACCTTGGTTCGTAAATAAATATCCTGAACTTATTCGCAATTTTCCAATAATGGTCATTGCCCGGTTTCCAGTTCCAGAAACACTAGAAACAACATATCCTCCATTTATCCAAAATCCCACATTTTGATTGATGAAAAAGTCAATACCGCCTTCTGTCAGACTGGGGAAATAGATATTATTATTAATCTTAATCGTTCCATTTTGCAGAGACAAGGCCTTATTGATTGTTGCATTGGGATCAACTCCTGTATTTGCTTGATTGTTTGCGCCGAATAACTTGAAGTTTGTGCTATCATTGGCGGTCATGTTAAGCAGGTAGGTCTGATCACTTCCTTTATTTAAAATCAGCCGATAAAAATCTGTTTGTCCATTGCATACTAAATTTGCATCTGAAGCACCAGAAAAAGTGATGCTAGCATATCCATTTGTTGGAACCGTGGTATAATTTGGAGACGTTTGATTCGTCAGGCGTACTGAGCCATAGTTTACAAAACTTCCTCTGGCCACTACTTGATGACCCACATTTGACGTGCCAACCCGCCATTGTGTTCCTGCTTGAATCTCAATATCTCCAGTTATATCAAAGGTTCTCGAAGTGGCAGTATTGCCGATAAGAAATTGAACCACACCACTGCCTGTCTTCAGCAATTTAAAATAGCCCGTAAGCGTCAAGTCCGAGTCCAAGGTATAGGTACAAGTTCCGCTCGTTTCCTTCTTCAGTTCTAAGTGATGAAAGCTGGTGAAGCTTGTATTCAAAGTCACACTCGCAGCACAATAGTATTCCATAATACCACCGCCCGAACTTCGGAAAACAGCTGCACTGTGGGTAGATGGGAAATAGGTAATATTTCCAGTGGTTCTTGATGAACGCAGTCGCCCAGATCCGCTTAAAGTACTCAAGGTATCAAGGGTAAAACCTTGAAGATCCAAAGCAGATCCTGCGTCGAGTTGAATGCCCATGGTATTGCCTGTCGTATTTGCTGTAAGAAGGACGTTTCGGCCATTTTTGATGACCAAACTATCGAAGGCTGATGGCGCTTTACCCGCTGCGGGACTTAACGTTGTTCCAGAGGGGTCAAGAGTCCAGGTAGAATTGGTCGAGAAATTCCCAGATTGATAACTATAAAGAATTCGCAAAGGCCGTAAAATAACGGAGGCCGAGAAATAGCATCTTGCATTATTATTGCCAGCCACATTGCCCGAAAAATTAATCGTTTTAGTGCCCGTAGAACCACTTGTTGTCAGCTGTTGATCTGCCAATACGAGCATACGATTGCTTGCCACAAGGTCTCGCCTTTTGGTCATCCCATTCGGTTGCGTTATGCTCGTAGGGGTTCCATCATGACGCGCCATGGCAAATAGCACATGCTTTGCTTCCCCTGAAGTAGCAACGGAGGCAGGGGCGGTAAAAAATCCAGTATTTTTTGTTATTTGATTGGCATCATAATCTTGATCTTCGAAAAAGGATTTAAGGTTTACATTTCGGTATACGATAACTGCACCCATCCAATCCCTAGTATTACCATTCGATGTTACATAATCGATTGTGCTGCCTTCCGTTCCATCCACAATCCGGTAACCAAAATTATAATTTAAATTTCCAGTGGTTCCTGAACTTAGGTCAGTCATACTAATAGGTGCAGATACGCTTCCTCTACTATCCGTATACCCAACTTGAATCAAGATGAGGTCTCCAATTGCCAGTCCAGAAGGAAGGGTTATACTGAAGTTCGAAATGTTATTGACCGTTTGACTGCCTGAGCCCACGAGGGTAACCGTTTGGGCATTAACCCAAAGACCCTGCAAAACGACCAAGAACAACATCAAACTCTTTCTCATTGTTAACCAATGCTCTATGAACAAAATTACACCTGCTTGAAGAAACATTTCAGCCTCTTCTCAAAATGGAGAATGCAGCTAAAGAAGGATACTGCTCTTATTTATAGACAAAACCCAAAATGCAAACTTTCAACGTATCAAAGGTAAATCAATCTAATTTTAGGCGACACCCCTTTTCCCACCGTTAAAATAAGCTATCCTCTATTCGAATAATTTAACAGAATCTTACCCACCTGTTAAAGTATTTTCGACCATCCTATAAACTAGGGATTATGAAAAAATACATCTACTCACTACTCTCAGGTCTCTTGCTCTTGGGCTCAGCCTTTACCCAAATGGCTCAAGCTCAATCGTTGCAGCTAGACATTCGTAATCAACAATATGTTGGAGACACCTTATTCTTCGACGTTTACATGGCTAGAAACGGCGGATCTTCTGATTACTATATAGGTAATGCGGATTTTGCCCTGACTTTTAACAACGGTAATTTTAGCTCCCCGACCATCGGAATGGTGACCAACTCCTCTGTATTAAAGAGTCATACTGGCGCAGTAACCACCAGCTATGATGCGAATATCGCAACAGCCATTGGAACGTCGAACCCGAACACGAATAAAATCCTGCTCAACGTTCTTCAGCCGAGTTTTTCCAATCAAGCGGATTTTGAAGCTAGAATTGCACGCGTTGGTACTGCTACAGAAACCCATCGTTTAGGGCGCTTCTGGATCAAGGGTGTGTCAGATGTAACACAATCGCCAAACCTAGCTTGGGTTACTTCAGGGGCTGGTACCAGAACAAAGGTATTTACCCTAGATACAGGTACTCCTTGGAAATCTTCAAGAATCACTAGCTATACAGCCAACAACCCTGCTGTGGGTGCTGAACCAACTACGGCACCAACCGCTTTAAGCATCACGTCGAAAACAGATACGACGATGGCTTTAAGCTGGACAAGAGGAAATGGTGGCGAAATATTACTCTTAGCGAAAGAAGGCTCAGCTGTAGGATCAGATTTCCCAACAGATGGAATTCTTTATGATGCAAATGACTCATTCGGAGGCGGAAGCCAAATCGATGCTTCAGGTGTCTTTGTTATCTATAGAGGTACTGGAACCAGTGTAACTCTCGGGAACTTGGATCCTTCCACACATTATTTCTTTACTGCACTGGAACTAAATGGAAGTGGTGGATACTCAGAAAACTACTATACGAGCTCTGTTGCCACAGCAAGCGATACTACGAAAGCCGGTGAACCAACAGTCTCTGCAAGCGATCTGCTATTCACTGCTTGGGGAACATCTACCCTTGACCTTTCATGGACCAATGGAAACGGTGCAAACCGAATTATCGTAGCCAAAGCAGGAGCAGCCGTTTCAGTTGATCCAACTGATGCCGTTGCTTATACCGTTACTAACAGCTTCACTACCGGTGAGGATCTTGGTTCAGGAAATATTGTAGTATATGATGGATCAGGAACTTCCATTCAAGTGACTAACCTGAATCCGGCAGTTGATTACCATTTTGCCGTATACGAATACAATGGAACGGCAGGTTCAAGAAACTATAAAACCTCTACACCAGCAACAGGAAATCGTTCTACACTTCAAACAGAACCTACAGCCATTGCATACAATCCTAACTTCTCGAATGTTGCCACCACATCCATGACCTTTAGCTTCAATGCAGGAAATGGTAGTAGAAGCATCATCTTAGTGAAATCAGGTGCTGCAGTAGATAGCATCCCAAGCGACGGACGCGAGTATACGGCCAATACCGCATTTGGTTCTGGTGATGTATTAACTACAGGTAACTATGTGGTATACTTCTCAGATACCAATTTTGTGAACGTATCTGGGTTGACCGCAAATACAACCTACCATTATGCGGTCTTTACCGTGAACGCGGCAAATGACTCAACTAATTACTTGACATCATCCTACCTTACTGATAGCAAAACAACGCTCTTCGACGAACCTACTGTTTCTGCCACTGCCCTTGACTTTACTGCTTGGTCTACTACTACCTTGGACCTTGAATGGACCAATGGTGATGGTGCAAACAGAATTGTAGTGGCGCGCGAAGGTTCTGCTGTAGACTTCTCTCCAATTGATACCAACGCATATACCGCAAACGCTTCATTTGGTACTGGTACTGGTTTAGGTGGAAGCTCTGATAACTATGTAGTCTATAATGGCTCTGGTTCTACCTTCCAAATTACCAACCTCGATCCAGCAGTTGAATACTTCTTTGCCGTATACGAATACAATGGAGCTTCTGGAGCTCAGAATTATAAAACGACCACTCCTGCAACAGGAAATCGTTCTACACTTCAAACAGAACCTACATCCATTGCATACAATCCTAACTTCTCGAATGTTGCCACCACATCCATGACCTTTAGCTTCAATGCAGGAAATGGTAGTAGAAGCATCATCTTAGTGAAATCAGGTGCTGCAGTAGATAGCATCCCAAGCGACGGACGCGAGTATACGGCCAATACCGCATTTGGTTCTGGTGATGTATTAACTACAGGTAACTATGTGGTATACTTCTCAGATACCAATTTTGTGAACGTATCTGGGTTGACCGCAAATACAACCTACCATTATGCGGTCTTTACCGTGAACGCGGCAAATGACTCAACTAATTACTTGACATCATCCTACCTTACTGATAGCAAAACAACGCTCTTCGACGAACCTACTGTTTCTGCCACTGCCCTTGACTTTACTGCTTGGTCTACTACTACCTTGGACCTTGAATGGACCAATGGTGATGGTGCAAACAGAATTGTAGTGGCGCGCGAAGGTTCTGCTGTAGACTTCTCTCCAGTTGATACCAACGCATATACCGCAAACGCTTCATTTGGTACTGGTACTGGTTTAGGAACTGGCACGGATAACTACGTCATCTATAATGGCTCAGGTTCATCCGTTCAAGTTACCAACCTCGACCCAGCTGTTCGCTACTACTTTGCTGTATACGAATACAACGGCGCTTCTGGAGCTCAGAATTATAAAACGACCACTCCTGCAACAGGCGACAGATATACCCTGGAAACGGAACCTACAACTGCCTCTACAGGTGGAGCTGGTTCTGGTATCACCACCACATCGATGACCATTTCTTGGTCAAATGGTAATGGAGCAGAACAAATGCTTGTATTGCGTGCAGGTTCAGCGGTTAGTGCTGATCCGGTAGATGGACTTCCATACTCAGCAAGCTCTACTTTTGGTGGTGCTGATTCTGTAGGAACAGGACAACATGTAGTATACCGTGGAACAGGCGCATCAGTAACCGTTACTGACCTTGAACCGAATACCACCTATTACTATGAAATCTTCGAATTGAATGGTTCAGGAGAATCTGCCAATTATCTCACCTCTCCAACCCTCACTGGCGACGAGATTACCTTACAGGATGCTCCAACTGTTGCTGCAAGTAGCTTACTCATTTCAGAGGTTGGAATCAACTCAATGAAACTTGATTGGACTTCTGGTAATGGTGCCTCTCGTGTGGTTGTTGCTAGAGCTTTCAGTTCAGTAAGTGCCGACCCTGTGGATGGTACCACCTATACAGCTAATGCTACTTTTGGAAGTGGAAACACTACCGGAGCTGGAGAGTATGTTGTATACAATGGAACAGGCAGCAGCGTAACAGTTACTGGATTATTCCAAGACACGGTTTATACCTATGCTGTTTATGAATACAATGGAACGGCGGGTAGTGAAAACTTCTTAACAACTACTCCTGCAACAAATGGCGAAAACACCGCATTCAAACTCAATTTGGCGCTCATCTTAGAAGGTCCGTATAATGGAACCGACATGGATACCTTATTGAATGAAATCGATTCGATTCCACTCACTCACCCTTATGGCGCAGCTCCTTGGAGTTATTCTGGTACTGCTTCTGTTACAGCGGTTCCAATTGATGTGGTTGACTGGGTATACGTTCAAATCCGTAACTCGAATGCTGCAGCAAATGCCACTAGCGATAGTATCGTTGCTGAACAAGCAGGATTTCTCTTGAGCAATGGCCGTTTGGTTGACAGTAACTCAAATGAGATGACCATCTTGCCAAGCAAGGTTGGAAATGGCCAAATGTATGTAGTCGTTTACCATAGAAACCATATTGGGGTAATGTCGGCTGCGGCATTAACGTTTAATTCAGATAGTGGTGCTTATGTATTCGACTTCACCAGCGGGGCCGCACAGGCTCATGGAACAGGTGCACAAGTTCTCTCAGGAAGTAAATATGTCCTCTATGGTGGTAATTCAAATGCCACAGGAACAGCGATTAATGGCGATGACCGAGATGATACATGGGATGCCAGAAATGGATATGGCTACTTAATCACGGATACCAATCTTGATGGAATTGTAGATTCTGGAGATAGAAGTATCATTTATAACAATACAGGCCAGGACGAACAGATTCCATAGCTACTACGTAAATAATATCAAAAAAGGGACACTTCTACAGTGTCCCTTTTTTTGTTTTAGAAGGCCAAATACCGCTCCTCATACCCAATAAAGACAACGTCTGAACGAGAATTGCCCCATTCAAATAACACGGACGCCACTCAGATAATACTTGTTCATTAGTGCAAACAAAAAATGCAGCTTTGAACTTAATGAATAGGGTATTTATATTGGTTATGGCTTTAGTGAGCCTGGTTAACTTCAAAGCTTCTGCGATCGACGTAGATGTTTTGGTGCGAAACCAGCGTTTCAATGAAGACACCCTTTTCTTCGACATCTATTTAGAAAGTACCAGCAGCAATAATCTATATCTATCTAATTCTGATTTTGCGCTCCAATTCACAGAAGCTAACTTTACAAACCCGACCCTCAATCTGGTAGCCGGCAGTATTAATCTAGTAAATGCCTACGGAAACGCTACCGCTTTCTATGATACCAATATTGGAACCAGCATACATTATGACGGACTGAACGCATTCAAGTTGATGATTGTGGTGCAGATGCCCGTTTATAGCAATCAAGGTCAGTTTTTTGATCGTATTGCCCGTATCGATGGCCAATCCATGACCCACCGTTTAGGAACTTTTTATATTACAGGAGCTACAGAACTTAATACAAACCCACAATTAAGCTGGGTAACAAGCGGCAAAGGGCTTAAACTTTTAGTAAACCACCGCGATAGTGTGAGTTTGGCTAAAACTACCGCACTTAGCACGGGAGTTAACCCTAGCATTGCTTCTCAACCAACTGTTCAAGCAGACGGATTAGCCTTTGCAAATATTACCAGCAGTAGCCTTACAGTGAATTGGAATGCTGGAAACGGAACAAATCGCATTCTCCTAATTCGACAAGCATCTGCCGTAAATGCATTTCCTGTAGATGGAATAACGTATATTGCTGATACTGTGTTTCAACAAGGAGACCATATCGATACGAGCGACGTATATGTTGTGTATAAAGGATCTGGCACAAGCGTGAATATCAGCGGCTTAAATACGAGTACTACCTACCATTTTGCTTTATTAGAATTAAATGGGGAAGAAGGCTGGAATGAAAACTATTTGAGCACCAATCCTGATACGCTTTCTCAAACAACCAATGGTGCCTATATCACGGCCAATGTAAAAGTGTTTTTGCAGGGAGCATATGATGTTAACACATCTCAAATGAGAACCGACTTAAACAGTAATGGCATCATTCCATTAACACAGCCCTATTCGTTAAATAAAACGGGCTGGAACTATAATGGTCAAGAATCTGTTTCATCCATTCCAAATTCAGATATTGTTGATTGGGTTCTTATAGAATTAAGAACAGGAGTTAATGCAGATGACACCTTAAGTGCGAATACCAAAAGAGCAGGATTTTTGCTCAAGGATGGCAGTGTAGTAGACACAAATGGTGTGGATCCGATTAAATTTTACAATGTCGCAACAGGCGATTATTATGTTATCATAAGACATAGAAATCATTTACCAATTATGAGTGTTTCAAAAATTACCCTTGGGGTTTCTAGTGGTTTATTCAATTTCACCACTGGCCAAGGCCAAGCATATGGAAGTAATCCAATAATTAATATTATAGGCGGCGTTTTTGGTATGATTGGAGGAGATGCAAATACTTCCTTAATTATCACAGCCGCTGATAGGAATGAAGTTTCTTCCCAATTTTCAGCAACCACATATAACAGTTCCGATTTAAATCTATCAGGCATTGTTTCTGCGGCTGATCGAAATATTATTGCTTCCAGCTTCAATAAATCAAGTCAAGTAATCGATTAATGAGGTATGAAAAAGTTTAAATTCTTTCTAACAATTGCCTTATTGGCAACGCTTCAATCAAACCTATTTGCACAACGCGAGCAAACTAGTACAATTAAAAACGTGGCTATTGATGCCTGCAATTCGAAACTTAGTTTTGATATTTGGTCCAGAAGTACAGGAGCAACAACAAATATTTCTGTTGGCGTATCCAGTTTCTTAGTAAATATTAATGCCTCCGCTTTAGGCACTCCTGTGCTTAGCAATGTTAATTCGAAGTATAATACTTCCAATGGGTTTAATGATTTTTCTGCTCGAGGAGTAGCTTATAATGAAATGGGTGTTCAGATTACTTCTGGAAAAGTCAATGTCTCCATTTACTATACTGGAGATAATTTCGGTTCTTCTTCCTTATCAACATCCAGTCCTGATGGAGAGCGTATTTGCACGATTACACTCAATATTACAAATCACAATGCCACTACTGATTTAACTTGGGACGTGGTTAACAGTTCCATAACCCTCTCTAATTCAGCAGCATTGGCTAAGGAAACTTGGACCGGAAACATTTCAAGCCTTAATTTAGATATCAAGCTCTGGACAGGTACCAGTAGCGCCGATTGGGCTACTGCTGGCAACTGGTGTCCAAGTGGTGTACCATCAACTGGCGATAGCGTCGTAATCCCAGTAGTTCCCAACCAACCAATATTAAGTGCTTCTAGCACAATAGGTTCCTTCTACTCAGCTAGTTCAACAACGGTTAATTTGAATGGCAATTCCTTAACAATGAGCGGAAATCATTCATTCGGAGCCACATTTACTGGGTCAAGCACCTCTAGTTTAGCCATTACTGAAACCTTGGGAACGGCTCTAACTCTTACGATGAGTCAAACCACACCAGGCACTACCAATGTTTTACAAAATCTTACAGTAAACAGAAGCGGTGGTTTGACCTTAAGCAATGCTTTACGAATCACTGGAATACTAACTCCTACAGCTGGTACCATTACAACCGGCGGCAATTTAACCCTCGCTGCGAGTGGAACAGGTACCTATAGCCAAATAGCAGGAACCGGTTCTGGAACTATTAGTGGCAATGTGGTGATGGAAAAATTCTTGTCCAATACCACTGCCGGTTGGAGACAATTCGCCTTACCATTAGTGGGTAACTTAGGTGGTTTCGCTAATATTGATCTGCTTTATTCATCCCATACACCAACAAATGAACGCAACGTGTTCCATTGGGATGCAACACTTTTAAATGGAAATGCAACGGGTTGGACGGCATCTGCCTCAACAGACAATCAAACCCGTGGATATTCCATTTATTCCAATACAAGCTCAGGTGGTTTACAAGATATTTCACAAACGATCAGCTATACAGGCACCTACGATAAAAGCGACCGGAGCTATGCCATTAAAGCAACCATAGACGCGTCTGGCTCAGGAACTAGCGCAACTGGTTGGAATTTTATTGGAAACCCCTACCCAAGTAATTACGACCTTACCCAATTATTTACCAATTGGCCAGGTTCAGTATCCTATAAGGCCGTTCATGTTTGGGACGCTCCAGGCGGACAATATATTGCCCAATTAGGATCAGGTGCAAGCATTGTTAATTACAATACTAGCGGAGGGACTGGTTCATCTACAGTGTTAGCCCCATTCCAAGGATTCTGGGTAAAGGCTAATTCAGATGTTTCCTTTACCGTATCTAATAGCTACCGCACAACCAGCGCAACTGGCTTAGGTACTTTCTTGAAAAAAGAATTTGATCTAGCTCGTTTGGATGTATACGATGCAGACAGTGCTTGGGATCAAACAGTTGTTTACTTCACAGAGGAAGGAAGCACTGGTTTTGATAATGGATTTGATGGATACAAGCTCGTTTCCATTGATCCAAACGTGCCAAGTCTGTATAGCACGAGCCCTGAAGGCATCTTTTCCATTAGCGCTTTAAGCAGCGATAATTTTACGCATACGGTGCCATTGGGATTCCGCAGTACGAAAAAAGGAAAAATGAGTTTCGCCCTCAATACCGCTGAGCTTGATGACAAATGGTATGTGTATTTGGAAGACAAAGAATTGGGCATCTTTTATGATATTAAAGAGAATCCTTATACCTTCAATCATACCCAAAACAGCGATAGTCGCTTTGTATTGCATTTTCAAACCTATGGCCTTAGCAATGGCAAATTGGTTGACAATATAGAATCAATGAAAATCAGTGGAGATGGAAATGAAGTCTTTGTTTTTGTTCCGCCTCATTACCACGGTCAGAACTACCATGTAACAGTATTTGACTTTGCCGGTAAATTGGTTCATGAGTCGAAAAATGTAAGCCTACAATCAGGCATGAATACCTTGAATTTCCCTCTCAATCAGTCTGCCTACTATATCGTTCGTATCGAAGCCGCTGAAGGACTCAGCAGCGGGAAGGTATATCTCCGATAAACATGAAACTACAACGTTCCATAATGCTTGCACTTTTTGTTGCATTCTCTGTCATGTCTTTTGGTGTAACCAAGACATGGATAGGTGGAACGGGCAATTGGAGCTCGAATGGAAATTGGAGCCCGAGTGGTTCACCGGGTTCAAATGATGCCATAATTATTTCTTCGGGCAGCCCAAATAACCCAGGCAACTTAACCATAGCCAATTCAGGCTCCATTACCCTTTCTAATGGCGCCACTTTAAACACTTCAAGCAATATTACGATCAATGGCAATGGTCAACTTATTATCAATGGCGGGACCTTAATACATACAGGGAACAAATTTGAATTTCCGTATAGTTCTATTGCTAACGTGATTATTTATTCCGGTACTTTCAGTACGGAGGTTACCAATTTTAAGATAAATAGCCGCATGGAAATGTCTGGCGGTCGGTTTTTGGCAAAGGACGGGTTGGCCATTCAGAGTGGTAAGTCTTTCATCGCTACGGCTGGATATATCCAAGTAGACGGAACTTTAGATATTCAATCAAGTGGCTCCAGTTTCAGTGCCGGTAGTGATTCACTTGTTATCAACGGAAAATTAACCGTTTCTGGGGGCTGTTCATTTTACGGCAATTCAGCTGCGATAGTAATAAATGGCATGGGCAACGGCAATGTCAAAAATGAAATCAACGGAACATTCTATACCAACAGCGCGAATGTGACTTTTAATACCAGTGCAACGACAGAGATTGGAAGCGGAGGGAAATTTCGTGGAAATACAGGAACCATTCTTTTCAATGATGTAGCCACCATCGGAAATAACGGCCAACTATTCGTTGATTCAGCCAGTATAAAATTTACAAAAGACTTAACCGTTTCACAATCAGGATCAATCAATGCAGGAAGCGGAAGCCTCATTTTTGAGGGAAATGCAGAATTTCGTAATTCTGGAACCTTGGATGCTGGCTCTGCCAATATCACCTTTGAAGGTTCAGCCAGTTTCACCCAAAGTGGCACTTTAAATGGTGGCACCAGTACGCTAAATTTTGAAGGAAGTGCGACTTTTTCTAATTCAGGAACCTTAAATGCCGGGGGCTCAGCTGTTAATTTCGGCGGCAATGTAACCATTAGCAATAATGGTGGAACCATCAATGCAGATAGTTCTACAATGAGTATTTCTGGGAATTTAAATAACGCTGGAAATTTCAATGCTGGCACGTCTACTGTGATACTAAACGGATCTGGCAGTCAGACCATTTCAGATGATATTTCCTTCTATAACCTCACTATTCAGACACAAGGCACCGTTACAGCCAATGGCAATATTACCGTACAAAATGGAGGGGTCATTGGTCCAAATTCAACGATCACTATTCCCGATAATAACGACCAATTTACGGTAATCGGTGATTTAACAGATAGTACGAGTGGCAGTGCTGTTAATACCAATAAACCGTATGTCACAGGAATTACAATCAATAGCAGTACAGAAATTGTGGTACACTTTAATGAAACGGTAACCGTGGCCTCTGCTCAAAACGCAAGCAATTCCACCTGGGCCGGACATACCATCAGCAATCGCACACGCATTGACACCAATAAACTTCGCATTCAATTTACGCCAGCCATTTCTCAGAATGTTGAGTATACACTTAACTTTCAGAGTATACAGAATGCGAAAAATCCTGTAGGAACTATGTCGACTGGTATTACCAAAAAATTTACTTGGACAGCACCGAGTGCACCAGGATCCGCATCCACATTATTGAGTTACGCATCCATAACAAGTAATTCATATACCCTCAATTGGACCAAAGGAAACGGCACAAAACGTATTGTGATTGCCCGGGCAAGCTCAGCAGTAAACTTTTCGCCAATCAACGGGAATGAATATACAGCAAACGCGTCATTTGGTGCTGGAACAAATTTAGGTTCTGGGAATTATGTCGTTTATCAAGGTACAGGACAAACATTCTCGCTGAGCGGACTAAGCGCAGGTATTACCTATCACTTTGCAATTTACGAGTATAATGGATCTGGAGCAACGACCATATATCAAACAGTGGCCGCTCTTACTAGTTCACAGGTCGCCGCTTATACTGCCCCTACAACTCAAACCTCGAACTTTAACGTTTCTGGGTCATCAGATACCTCCATTACGCTTAGTTGGTCTGCTGGTGATGGCTCGTCTCGTATTGTGATAGCACGCGCTTCATCTACCATTAATAGTCTCCCAAGCAACCTCTCTAGCTATACCGGGAATACCGCCTTTGGTTCAGGCTCAGAAATTGGCAGCAATAATTATGTTGTCTATTCTGGCAGCGGCACCAGCGTGACGGTTACGGGCTTGTTGAGCAATAAAAAATATTATTTTACAGTATTAGAATACAATGGTAGTGGAGGACTAGAACAATATCTATTAAGTTCCAACCCCATAATAGCTACCAATACCTATATCCGTGTAAATGTTAAGGTCTTTTTGGAAGGCCCATTTAATGGCACCGATATGGATCCAATAGACACCAGCATATTGCCGAAGAGCCAAGTTTATACTAACGCACCCTTTAGCTATGCAGGAGCAGAAACCGTTACTACTTTTCCAAATACTACTATTGTCGACTGGGTATTGGTTGAATTGCGTGAATCAAGCAATATCATCCATGCTTCCGACACCAGCGTAGTAGGGCGCCGAGCAGGCTTTTTATTAACCGATGGAAGAATTGTCGACCTGGATGGCTCGTCTCCACTCTATATTCAAACCAATCGTTCAGGAAACATGTATGCTGTGGTATATCACCGCACACATATACCGGTTCAGAGTAATGATACCTTAAGTCGCGGACCTAATAAATTCAATTTCGACTTTACCGTTTCTGGAAGCACTGCGTATGGCAATAATGACCCATTGACAGAGGTAACCACCGGAGTATACGCAATGTACTGCGGCCGCGTGGCAACGAATACAAGCAATAGTATTGGCGCATCTGACGCATCCGCTGCTTGGAATGCCCGTAATGAGGCAGGATACCAAGAAGGGGATGTAAATCTTGATGGCCTAGTGGATGCCGGAGATCGATCAAGCATCTATAATAATCAGGGGACTTCTTCTGAGATTGTTCAGTAACAATTTCAAGGGGTTTGGTCTCGAATAGCTATTGGGAAGTTTACCGTTTTGGGGAACTACCAAGTAAGCTTGCGATTTATTAGATACTAAGCCAATGCCAGGTTCCAAATAACAAGCTCCATATAGGTCATCCAGAGCGCAATCAAAAAAAACCCCAGCAAATTGCCGGGGTTTCTGTAACTATTGAGGAAAGTAAACCCCTTATTTCAAGGTACGTTTTACTTCTACTTCTTCGAATCCTTCGATGATATCTCCTTCCTGGAGGTCGTTGTAGTTTTTGACACCAATACCACACTCGTAGCCGGTACCTACTTCTTTCACGTCATCTTTGAAACGTTTCAAGGAATCAAGGGTTCCAGTATGAACCACTACCCCGTCGCGTACCAAACGAATTCTGGTATTACGATGGATTTTTCCGCTAAGCACATAACATCCCGCAATGGTTCCCACCTTGGTAATATTGTATACTTCGCGTACTTCGATATGGCACAATTCTTTTTCCTGAATATCTGGCTCGAGTAAGCCTTCCATCGCGTCTTTGATTTCTTCGATCGCTTTGTAGATAATCGAGTAGTATTTGATCTCGATACCCTCGTTCTCTGCCAATTTCTTAGCTTGAGCGGAAGGACGAACCTGGAAGCCAACGATGATGGCATCGGATGCAGAAGCCAACATAACGTCGGTCTCTGAAATCTGACCCACTGCTTTCTGGATCACGTTGATTTGAATTTCTTCGGTAGAAAGTTTCAAGAGCGAATCTGCCAAGGCCTCTACAGAACCATCCACGTCACCTTTCACAATGATATTTAACTCCTTGAAGTTACCAATCGCCAAACGACGACCAATCTCATCCAGAGTGATATGTTTCTGTGTTCTAAGTCCCTGCTCACGTTGTAATTGCGTACGTTTCGTAGAGATTTCTCTTGCTTCCTGATCACTTGCGGTGGCTACAAAACGGTCACCCGCTTGTGGAGCACCACTGAAACCTAAGAGGGTTACTGGTGTTGAAGGACCAGCCTCTTCGATTTTCTTGCCCCGTTCATTGAACATGGCTTTTACTTTACCCGCATGGGTACCGGCAATGATAGGGTCCCCTATCCGCAAGGTTCCTGTTTGAACCATTACGGTGGTAACAATACCACGTCCTTTATCCAACTGAGCTTCCACTACAGATCCACTTGCGCGTCTGTCGGGATTGGCTTTCAGGTCAAGCATTTCTGCTTCGAGTAAGACTTTTTCGAGCAGCTCCTCAATGTTCTGTCCTTTTTTCGCTGAGATCTCTTGGCACTGGTATTTACCGCCCCAATCTTCCACGAGGATATCCATTTGAGCCAATTGCTCTCTTACTCTATCCGGATTAGCTCCGTCTTTATCAATTTTATTAATTGCGAATACCATGGGTACTGAAGCTGCTTGCGCATGGGCAATAGCTTCTTTGGTTTGTGGCATCACGTCGTCGTCGGCAGCAATCACGATAATCGCGATATCCGTTAACTGAGCACCCCTTGCACGCATGGCTGTAAAGGCCTCGTGACCCGGTGTATCCAAGAAGGTAATTTTCTTCCCGGTATCTAATGTAACCTCGTAAGCCCCGATATGCTGGGTAATACCTCCTGCCTCACCGGCTATTACATTGGCCTTACGCACGTGATCAAGTAAAGAAGTTTTACCGTGGTCAACGTGACCCATCACTGTTACGATAGGTGCTCTTGGAAGAAGATCTTCTGGAGCGTCTTCTTCTTCTTGAATGGCTTCCTGAACATCTGCTCCAACAAATTCTACTTCATAACCGAACTCTTCTGCGATGATAGAAATCATTTCCGCATCGAGACGTTGGTTTATAGAAACCATCATACCCAAGCTAAAACATACGGTGATGACGTCATTCACACCGATATCCATCATTTTTGCCAGTTCATTGGCAGAGATGAACTCGGTAACCTTGATCATTTTTTGATCCATCTCGTCGAGGCGCAATTGCTCTTCTCTATTCTGAGCATGCTGGTCTCTTTTCTGACGACGGCTTTTTTGACGATTTCCTCCTCCACGTGCACTAGGCTGCAAACGAGCCAGTGTTTGTTTCAGTTTATCCTGAATTTGCTTTTCAGTGATTTCTTGTTTTCCATCCGTGTTTCTGTGCATGGCACCCGGTGCCAATTTCTTCTCACGTGATGGAGCGCTTGTTGTATTTGCCGCTGGAGGACGATTATTTCCACCAGCAGGACGATTATTTCCACCAGCAGGACGATTATCCCGGTTCTGTGGACCTCCTCCATTAGGGCCTCCAACCGTTTTCCGTTTTCTTTTCTTTTTACCCTCATGTGAACCATCAGAAGAAGCCACTGGCTTTTTCTTTTGATCACTTGGTAATTCAATTTTTCCTAATACTTTAAGACCTTGTAATTTTTCGTATTTCGGTTGAACAACCGGTTTATTCTCTTCTACTTTTGGAGTTTCTACTTTTGCAGCAGGGGTTTCCTTTTTAGCAGCAGGAGTTTTCTCTTTGGCCGGGGCCTCCGTTATATTCTTCTTATCTGCGGGTTTCTCTACCGCTTTAGGTTCTTCCTTTTTCGTGGCAGGCTTTTCTTCCGCCTTTGGCGCTTCTTCCCTCTTCGGAGCTACAGGATTTTCTTCCGGCTTCGGTTTTTCTTCGGCTTTCGGAGTCTCCTCCTTTTTCGGAGCAGCTGGCTTTTCTTCGGCTTTAGGTTTTTCCTCCGCCTTTGGAGCAAGGGGTTTCACCTCTTCAGTAGGGGTTTCCTCTTTTTTCGGAACTACCGGTTTTTCTTCCGTTTTTAGCGCCTCCTCCTTTTTTGGAGCTACGGCTTTTTCTTCCGCTTTTGGCTCGGTTTTCTTTTCCTCAACAGGCTTTTCAGCAGGTATCTCTTCCTTTTTCTTTGGTTTATTGAGGGTATCGAGGTCAATTTTCCCTACTACCTTCACTTCCACCCTAGAACCTGAGATTTCTTCCTTTTTAGGAGTAGGTTCTTTCGCTTTTTCCTCTGCTGGCGGAGGAGTGATTGCCGGTTTTTCCTTGGGGGAGGTAACAGGATTCACTGTATTGTTTTTGATCAGAATTAACTCATCATCGTAGTCCGAATCTTCCTTTGAAGCCTGTTTTTTTGGCACATCAGATATCTCGGTGGTTCCGTCTTCTTCTCTCGATTTAGAGATTTCAAGCTGTTTCGCTTCATCTCTAGCAGCTTTGTCTGATTTAAAATCGCGCAATAGGATATCATACATATCCTGCTCAATTTTTGCCGTCGGCTTGCCATCCACTTCGAAACCTTTGCTTCGTAAATGGTCGGCAAGTGTTCCCACTGCAACCCCCAGCTCAGTGGCAACTTTAATGATACGGTATGTGTTCTGTTTTTCTGTCATTATATTCTTTTATTTCCCATGCATTTTCGGTGGATGGGACACCATAAAACTTAGTCTTTCATCGCTTAGTCATTATCAAATTCTGAATTAAGAATTCGCTTGATTTCTGCGACGGTTTCTACTTCTAGCTCAGTTCTACGAACCAGGTCTTCATCACTTGTATTCAAAACTGATTTGGCGGTATCTAAACCAATTCCTTTCAGCTCATCGATAATCCAATTTTCGATTTCGTCTGAGAATTCGTCTAGCTCGATATCTTCTTCCACTCCTTCTTCTGAGTCGCGGAATACATCAATTTCGTAGCCTGTTAGTTTACCAGCAAGTTTGATATTATGTCCTCCTTTACCAATTGCCAGTGATACCTGGTCTGGTTTCAAGAACACAGAAACACGGTCTTTTTCCTCATCCACCTCCATCGAGGTAAGTTTAGCAGGACTTAATGAACGCTGAATATATAATTTAAGGTTGGTGGTATAATTGATCACATCGATGTTTTCGTTGCGTAATTCACGAACGATACCATGGATACGAGATCCCTTCATACCTACACAAGCCCCTACTGGGTCGATGCGGTCATCATAACTTTCAACGGCTACTTTAGCGCGCTCACCGGGCTCACGAACGATTTTCTTGATGGTAATTAATCCATCCAAGATTTCGGGAACTTCCAATTCGAATAAACGTTCCAAGAATTCTGGTGCTGTGCGGGAAAGGATAATTCGTGGGTTTCCATTGAGCATTTCTACACGAAGAACAACCGAACGGATGCCATCGCCTTTTTTATAGAAATCACTCGGAATCATTTCTCCTTTTGGAAGTATCAGCTCATTGCCTTCATCATCCAAAATCATCAATTCTTTTTTCCAGATTTGGTATACTTCGCCCATCACGATTTCACCAACACGATCTTTGTATTTACGGTAAACTTCGTCTTTCTCTAGCTCAAGGATTTTCGACATCAGGGTTTGACGAGCAGTAAGGATTTGACGACGGCCAAAGTCGATCAAGAAAACTTGTTCGATAGCCTCTTCTCCTACTTCAAAATCATCTTCGATTTTCTTCGCATCCGTGATTCCCATCTGTAAGGCCGAATCTTCTACCTCAACATCTTCAACAATATTCCGGGTTCTCCAAATCTCGAGGTCGCCATTCTCCGTATTGATGATCACGTCGCAGTTCTCATCCGTGCCAAATTTCTTTTTCAGCATACTCCGGAAAACGTCTTCAAGCACACGCATCATCGTGGCTCTATCGATGTTCTTAAACTCCTTGAATTCCGCAAAGGAATCCACTAAACCTAAGTTACTCATTCTCTTCTATCGTTTAAAGGAAACGACCACCCTGGGGTCGTTTATTTGTTCAAATTTATATTCGTTCAGCAACAGCTGTTTTTTCTTTCCTTTTTCCTTGAAGGTCTCTTCAATCGTGAGAATATCTCCTTCGAGCTCCACAAAACGACCTTCATGTTTACTGCCATCCATCGCGGCGAATTCCAGGTTTCGACCGAGATGTTTGGTGAACTGACGAAGTATTTTCAAAGGACGATCTACCCCTGGAGAACTAACTTCAACAGTAAAAGCACCTACTTCATCCGGAATTTCTTCATCAATGCGTACAGAAATTTTCCGTCCCACACGGCTACATTCAACGATAGGGATTCCTTCATCCCCATCAAGCAATACGCTGATTAGCTTGCCATTAGGACTCTTCACTACTTCCACCACGAAGTACTGAGGGTCCTCAATCGCCTCTTCTGCATACTCTTTTATTTGTGCCGACAGTTCCATTTTTTTCTGCAATAAAAAAGGGGACGCTGTCCCCTCTTCTTACACTCATTTCGCTGCAAAAATAACACGATTAGTTGGATATACAAGGGAAGACTTGAGATTTAGGATGAGGATAAGGTTGAGGATGAGGCTAAGATTGAGTCCCGATGATCTATGATGAAAAATACCATGAGAAAAAATCAGGGCAACCATCGCTGGCTGCCCCTACCAGGCTAGAATAAATCCGCCTTCTTTAATACAAAGTTATTAAAAGAAAATTAGAAACTAAACACAGAATCTATCGGGAGAGGCTGTGGCGGAAACCTTAACCTATTTTTACTATTTTTGCACCTTTCGACACCATGATATTTGACAGAGAAAGACCATCATTCGAGCCATCAAATAATGTAACTGTAAAGCGTTGTTTCTACGCTTATGAGTATGCTCAGGAATATGTAAAAGGAAAAAATGTAGCGGATATAGGCTGCGGCAGTGGCTATGGAACAGTGCATCTAGCGCAGTTTGCCGCCAAAGCTACGGGAGTGGATTACTCTAAAGAGACCTTGGAAAATTCCCGCAAGGAATACGCCGAGGTAAAAAACCTGAGCTTCGTGCATGGCAAGGTTCCACCAGTGCCCTTGGAAAGCGAAAGCATGGACGTGGTAACAGCCTTCCAGTTTATCGAGCATATTGAAAACCCCGTGGAATTTATCAAAGACGTATACCGTGTCTTGAAACCTGGTGGTGTTTTTTTGTGTACTACCGTCAATTCAAAAATGTCCTTGGCAAGAAATCCCTTCCATGTATTTGAATATGATTTTGCCTGGATGGAAAAAGACTTCCGCAAAGTATTCGAAGAGGTGGAGATGATAGGCTTGCAAGGAAATGACCGAGTAAACAAATACTACCAAGACAATAATAAATGGGTACGAAGCATCCTTAAATGGGATGTTCTGAAACTTCATAAAATGGTACCTGCTTCCTGGGTAACCCTTCCATACAATTTCTTAACCAGCAAAATGCGTAAGGAATTGGCCGAAGAAAACCCGGTTGCCATGGATATCGATACCAAAGATTTTTTCCTCACCAAAGAGGCCCTGGATAATACCTGGGATATTTTTGTTGTGGCTAGGAAGAAGTAGACTTTTCGAAGGTGAGACGATGAGACGATGAGACGGTGAGACGATGAGACGGTGAGACGGAATTAACCGGTCCCTGAGCTTGTCGAAGGGCTAATACTTAACCTCAGCCTTAGCGATAAGGCTATTAAACTTCCTACTAAATCACTTACTTGCTATTGTCTTCAATTTGAAGAGGCAAATTATGCCCAACGAAAAAGGTAATATTCTGAACATATATGGTTTGATTCTTTAAATATTGAGTCCTTTTTCTTTCAAGAGCAATTCTAGCAACTTGATCTTATCGTCATGTGGCTATACCTGTTAATTTTGACTTGATACCCTATGGTACTTTTGTGAATAAGCCGCCTATATGGGCGAAGGTTCAGAATAATCCTTTCTTTCTGTCGAGTTCAGGGTCGTATACAAGCAGATTTGTTCTAACACCTTTTGGTCGTGGTGGATTCAATATTGAAAACCCCAGGGCAACACTAGATGTTAAAAGTCTAGGGGGTTATAATCAGCCAGTAGCGATATTTGGTAGGCAAAGACCTGGTACAACCAACAAAACACAACATGTCCATTTTGTTCCCTTGCTGTATAGCCAAGGATATAATAATATCAGCCAAACGGGAGACCAAGGAATGTTTTTTACTGATGGGGCTGGACCAATGGGTTCAAATTTAGACGGCTCCTTTGTAATTGCACCCTGGAATGATCTTGGAGGGAATGGCGGACTTCGAATGGATGCTAACGGCAACATTGAGCTTAGAGGTAATCTACGCGCGACAGGAATTAAAGTAGAGGCAAGATGGTGGCCTGATGCGGTATTTGCTCCTAGCTACAAGTTGATGAATTGGAAAGATTTAGAATCTTATATTAATAAGAATAAACATTTGCCTGACGTGCCTTCAGAAAATGAAGTGTTGGTCAATGGTATTGATTTGGCCGAAACAAATGCAATTCTTTTGAAAAAAGTGGAAGAATTAACGCTTTACATGATTGACTTGCAAAAAAAGAATGAGCAATTGCAAAGTCGTGTTTCTCAACTTGAAAAGAGTACTACGAGATGATAGTGAGAATATTTTTTTTCTGTCTATTCATCATTGGGTATGGTAATAGGTGCCTTGGGCAATCTGCAAGTATTTCATATATCGAAGCCGAAGCAGCTGCACAACAAATATTAGGGAATGGTGCAGATTTAGTCCCTGGAAGCGTTGTATTTAGTGGTGTTCAAGATGTTTCTGGCAATTTTCAAATGGGGTCTTTTAATGTGACGAATTTTAATGCACTTCCGAGTGGGGTTATTTTTTCTACAGGAAACGCAGGAGCAGCTGCAAAAAAGAATACTTCCACTGCATTTAATGGATTTAGTTCAACTCTTGGGACAGGCGGTGACCAAGACTTATCTGCAATATCAGGTGGTGGCACTGATGCTGTGTCATTGGAGTTTTCATTTATTCCAAATGGGAATGTAATGACATTCAGCTATGTATTTGCATCAGACGAGTATACCGATTACGTTTTAGAAGGATACAACGATATATTTGGGATTTTTATGAGTGGTCCTACATTTTCTGGAAGTTTTAGCAATAATTCTGAAAACATCGCCCTTATCCCTGGTACTGGCCAAGCAGTGGGAGTTAGCACCCTTAATCACCTCACGGGTAACCACCCAAATTTGTATAACGATTCTACCCTTACCAAAAGTTTTCTGGAGTTTGACGGGTATACTGATGTTTTATCCTATACATTCAATGTGAATTGTGGAGAAATATATCATATAAAAATTGCTATTCAAGACGGTGGACGTGATTCATATTATGACAGCTGGGTTATCGTAAAAGGAGGATCGCTTTCCAGTCCTTTTATTGTCGACCAGATTCAAGCGGTGCCGGATGGACCATTCTGTGAAGGAGCACCTATGACTTTGAGCGTAAACTATGATGCGAATTATACCTACCTTTGGAATACAGGCGCTACAACTTCCTCAATTACTGTAAACTCTAGTCAAGTGGATAATCCGTATAATGTACAAGTGAGTGACAACAACGGATGTGATGTTACACGATGGAAAGAACTGGATATATACACCCAGCAAAACGAACCACCGATATTGTCTGGGATAAACGGGGCGGACAATAATGATTGTATCAAGGCAAATGTGGGGCAAGAAGTCTGTTTTACGGTTAATGCAACAGACCAACAGAATAATGAGAAGATTAGCTTTCAGTCGATAGTTCCTAGTTCTGATGTATCAATCTATTTTCCAACAGGTTTTGATTTAGATGACAAAGTTAAGAATCCTACCTATCAAATATGTTGGACGCCAAATATCGATGATGTAGGTGTAAATACCTTTTCTATGCAAGTTAAAGACAATAACGCTTGTTTGGAAATGTCTACTAGTCGAAACTATTGCGTGCAGGTAATCTGTCCAAATTGTCCCACCAATTGGAACATTAAATACCAAAACCGGTCTGTAGCCGTGAACAACCCATTGCCAGCCAAAACAAAAACGCCTGTAAGTATTGAAACGGGTGCATCCATAATTCCTGGAGACCCTACAGGTCCTGTAGTGGTTGGAAATGGCGAAGAGGTATTATTTAAGGCAGGTGAATGGATTGATTTGAATGATTTCAGCACGGAACCAGGAGCGGTGTTTGATGCGAAGATTGAACCAAATACCTGCATTGATATGGAAGAGGATTGCAATTGCTGTTTGAATTGGGCTGGATTTCGAATTGACATTCCAAATGTGTTTACACCAGATGGGGACGGAATAAATGACGTGTTCACTTTTGGTGACCCAGATTATCAAAACTGCCTATTTAGAGTCTGTCTATAAAGTACCCCGATTTTCCGATTCAGTCACTCTAAGAACAGGAATTTCATTCGGATTTTTAGTTTTTGGTCGTCTAATTTGATTTTCGCAGGACAATTTTGATAGCTTTTGCTT
>Ga0209390_10002360_pt1 | contig 33348 bp, 31 predicted proteins | sample BON01_FD_187212 | JGI IMG/M metagenome (GOLD analysis project Ga0209390, IMG submission 187212) | Freshwater microbial communities from Lake Bonney liftoff mats and glacier meltwater in Antarctica - BON-01 (SPAdes) (version 2) | ecosystem: Environmental > Aquatic > Freshwater > Ice > Glacier...
TATCTGAATGCGTTTCAAAAATAGTCAGCCGATTTCAGCCGTTAACACGTAATGCGCTCTAGCTAAATTTGTTATGTATCCGAATGTATAGGCCGTGGCGAATAGCAGCTCGAAAAAATGGGCTCCTTGCCAGAGCGGTCAACGACATTGATTCCAGATTGACCTTGGCGGGCGCCAGTTTCGCTCACCATCGCGGCAATATCGTAGTTATCGCGGTTCATCAATTTCTCCATCATCCGGTGTATTTCCAAGATGAAGGTGTCGGTTTCTATCCGGAATTTAGTCTCCGGCGTTGATGTTTCCAGGTGATTTTGGCTTTAAAAAGTCAGCGGGGTTATCCATCCGGAAAATCGAGGATTTCCGGAAGGCACACGGCTAAGACGGGGGACAGTCAGGCGGAAAGCTCCGGCGTCCTCGATTTACGCGATCGTGGTGATGGGTTCAGGTTGGTCGGGGCGGATTTTTTCGTCGCAGCAGGATATCGACGTTGCGGTATTACGCACGGCGGCTTTGCCGGAGGAAAATTTCCGTTCGTAGTTCGTACGGTTTCTTGACTCGCGTCATAGTCGGACTTCCGCGAGTCTGTAAACTCTCCCCCAGAAACATGACAAATAACACCGCAATGAAGCCACCGCTCGCACTCCCTGCCGACTCGCCACTCTACGCAAAAATCCGCAGCCTCTGTCCAAAGAATCCGCAGATCCAACAGTGGGTAGCAGAAGTTGCAGCGCTCACGGAACCTGACGATGTCTATCTGGCAGATGGATCCGATGTGGAAGACAAGACGATGCGTCAAAAACTCGTCGATGCAGGCGCGGCAGTCTGGCTCAATCCAGAGAACCGTCCCAACTCGCTGCTAGTCCGATCCGACCCCCGCGACGTTGCCCGCGTGGAAAGCCGCACCTACATCTGCTCCCGCGCCAAAAAAGACGCAGGCCCAACAAACAACTGGGAAGCACCGGCAGTGATGAAAGAAAAAATGCAGGGCCTCTACAAAGGCTGTATGAAAGGCAGGACTCTTTACGTTATCCCGTTCTGCATGGGACCGCTCGGATCCCCTATTGCCCAATACGGCGTAGAGCTTTCTGACAGCCCGTATGTCGTTGCCAACATGCGCATCATGACACGCATGGGCACCGCTGCTCTTGAGCAGATTGGAACCAGCACGAACTATGTTAAATGCATGCACTCCGTCGGCTATCCGCTCACGGACGGTAAACCCGACGTTCCATGGCCCTGCAATCCTGCCGACACTTACATCACGCATTTCCCGGACAATCGCCTCATCATGAGCTTCGGCTCCGGCTATGGCGGCAACGCGCTACTCGGAAAGAAATGTTTTGCGCTGCGCATTGCGTCTGCCATCGCCCGCGACGAACAATGGATGGCCGAACACATGCTCATCCTCGGAGTCAAAAATCCACAAGGGAAAAAAACCTACGTTTCCGCCGCATTTCCGAGTGCTTGCGGCAAAACCAACTTCGCCATGATCATCCCGCCGGACAGTATCAAAGCGGAAGGCTGGGAAGTCACCTGCGTGGGCGATGACATCGCATGGATCAAACCCGGGCCGGACGGAAAGCTCCGCGCCATCAATCCCGAAGCAGGATTTTTTGGCGTCGCTCCAGGCACGTCATACAACACCAACCCGATGGCCATGGATTCCATCAAGGAAAACACCATCTTCACGAACGTCGCATTAACCGATGATGGCGACGTCTGGTGGGAAGACATGACCAAAACTCCGCCCGCCCACCTCATAGACTGGCGCGGAAACGACTGGACGCCAGAGACCAAAGATGCCGACGGAAAGAAAGTCCTCAGCAGTCATCCAAACAGCCGCTTCACAGCGCCTGCTGCGAACTGCCCGATCATCGATCCGGAATGGGAAAATCCTGACGGCGTGCCGATCAGCGCGATCATCTTCGGCGGGCGCCGCGCATCCACGATGCCGCTGGTGTTCCAATCCTTCAATTGGCTGCACGGGGTTTACACGGGTGCCACCGTGGGATCGGAGATCACGGCTGCCGCCGAAGGGGCCGCTGGCACCGTGCGACGGGATCCGATGGCAATGCTGCCGTTCTGCGGATACGACATGGGCGACTACTTTGCCCATTGGCTCGAAATGCGTAGCACCGTGAAATACATCCCCCGCATATTCCATGTGAACTGGTTCCGAAAAGATGCTAATGGCAAATTTATGTGGCCGGGATTTGGAGAAAACATGCGTGTTCTCAAATGGATCGTTGCCCGTTGCGATGCGGGGGCTCACGCTCTCGAAACAGCCATCGGCTGGGTTCCCGAATACAAGGACCTCGACATGCGCGGCATCGAGGACGACATCACGGAGGAAAAATTCAACGAGATCATGAAAATCGATCGCAGCGAATGGCACCGCGAGTTGGTATTGCAAGACGAACTGTTCATGAAACTCTACACACACCTCCCAAAGGAGCTCGTTTTCCAACGGGAACTCCTGATCTCGCGGCTATAGTCCAGCGCGAGACTTACGACGAATCCCCGCGGAGACGTTCTCTCCGGGGATTTTGCATTTCAGAGTTCAACCACCGACGAAGTGCCGATGCAAATCGGCGTAAATTCCACCGGCAGCCACCAACTCGGCGTGTCTTCCCTGCTCGGCGATCTCGCCTTTTCGCAGCACAATAATTTGGTCTGCGCTGCGGATAGTGCTCAGTCGATGCGCCACCACAAAGCTCGTCCGGCCTGCTAAGAGCAGGATCATCGCACGCTGCACCCGTGCTTCGGTCATGGCATCTATCGCACTGGTCGCCTCGTCGAGGATTAAAATCCGTGGATCTGCGAGCATCGCCCGGGCAAATGAGACGATCTGCCGCTGCCCCACGGACAAGTTCGATCCTGCCTCGCCGACTTCGGTCTTGAACCCCTGACTGAGCGACTCAATCACATCCAGACAATCCAATTTCCGCACGCAATCGATGACGTCACGCAATGATGCTTCCGGGCGGGCAAAGCGGATATTTTCCAGGACATTACCTTCGAATAGAAAACTATGCTGATGGACCATGCCCATGTGCTGGTGCAGGGAATCCGACGTCACCGTCGTGATATCGTGCCCATCGATCAGGATTCTTCCCTCGGTGGGTAAATACACCTTTGCGATCAGATTGATAATCGACGATTTACCACTCCCGGTATGCCCTACAAGCGCCACCGTCTGACCCGGCTCTGCCGAAAAACTCACACTTCGCAGTACGGTCTCGCCTCGATGGTAAGCAAACCCGACGTCGCAGAACTCGACCTTTCCGGAAACCTGATCCAATGCAATCGCATCCGGTTCGTCCTCCCAATCCGGCTTGGTATCCAGCAGCGAAAACACCCGCTCCGCTCCAACCATCGCAGTGAGTGCGTTGTTGTATTGATTACCAAGCGTTCGGATGGGATCAAAGAAGAGGCTAGACAAAAAGAAAAAGCTCACGATGTCTCCCACCGGGCGTGCTATTTCAGGATCCAACGTCCGATAGCCGCCAATCACAATGAGAAGAGCGACAAAAAACTGGCTGCTGAGCTCCAGGAGAGGCAAGAAAATCGCCGATGTCCGGCCCGCCCCGACGCTGTATCGGGAATGGTCTGCGATGAGATCCCGGAACGCGCCAGCGTTCACATCCTGTCGTGCAAAACCCTGCGTGACGCGAATGCCGTGAACAGATTCCGCCAACACCGCTGTCACGCGGCTGAAGCTCTCCTGCCCCCGACGTTGTTGCTCAGTAACCCGTCGTTTAAAATACGTATTCAGCATCCAAATAACGGGAGCAATCGCAAGAACGATGAGAAACAATACCCAGTCGTACCAGATCATCAGCGATGCTGAGACGACCATTTGTCCCACTTGGACGACGCTCACAAATACGATGTCTTGCACTCCAACCCGGACCGCATCGAGATCGCTCGTCATTCGTCCAATAATCCGACCCGACTTGGTGCGGTCATAAAAGCTCATTTTAAGTCTGAGCAAATGCCGAAACAAATCGTTCCGCAGGTCATGAATCACCGCTTCACCAAGGACCAGCGCAAGCCGTATTCGGAAATGGAAGCCCAACTGCGTGGCGACAACTAGGAGAGCGAATCCCGCCGTTGCCCAGACGATGCCAACCTCATCTCCTGCGGTGATCGGACCATTGATCGTTGCCGCGATGGCCCAGGCTGCCGCAGGCAACAGCGATGCACGCAGCACGACCATGATCGCCAACCAGCGCAGCGTAGTGACATGCGGGCGGGCATAGGAAAACAAGCGCCGCAACAGACCGAAGATGTCGAGTGCTGAGGCGCGCAGCTGCGGCTCCGGATCAAAGCGCAAACTGGATGCCGTCAATGCCCGGCGCTCGACAGGAATGCGGTTCACGAGCGCTGCGCCTCCACCGCGTCGAGATAATAGCCCGGCATCCCCATCAATTCGCCATGCGTGCCAATTTGAGCAACGCGGCCATGATCGAGAACCACAGCAAAATCCGCGCGTTGGACCATTGCCGGGCGATGCGCCACAATAAACGTCGTGCGCCCGGCCATGGCACCCGATATGGCATCCGCAATCTCCCGTTCAGTGCCGGGATCCACCGCAGCAGTCGGGTCGTCAAGCATCAGAATCGGCGGATCGAGCAGCACCGCACGCGCTATTGCCAACCGCTGCCGCTGACCACCCGACAATCCCGTTCCCGACTCACCTAAAACCGTTTCATAACCATCGGGAAGCTGCGTGATGAACTCGTGTGCTGATGCAATCCGAGCCGCCCGTTCAATTTGCTCATCAGTCGCGTCGGGATGACCAAACGCAATGTTTGCAGCCACCGTAGTGCTAAAAAGGAAGCTTTCCTGAAAAACCATACCCATCTGCCGCCGGAGATCATCCACATCCCAGCGACGCAGATCCAGCCCGTCAATCGACACACTCCCACTCGTCGGGTCATAAAACCTGGGAACAAGGCTCATCAAGGCACTTTTCCCGGATCCTGTAGCACCCAAAATCGCTACGCTACTTCCTGCGGGCACTTCAAAATTGACGTCCTGCAACACCGGATTCTGTCCGTGATCAAACCACACCCGGTCAAACTGCACCCGGCCCGTAATCCGTGCGGGGCGCTCCGGAATTTCCGGGGACGAAACTTCCACCGGAGTATCCAGCACCTCGTAAACTCGCCGTGCTCCACGCAAGCTCTGGTGCATGGTATTGGCAATCGTCGCGACGTTACTGATCTGTCCGGAGAACTGCTGAAGAATGGCCGCAAAAACCACGAGGCCCGTACCAATCGATACCTCGCCCCGGGCCGCAAGCAACCCACCATACCCTATTAGCACCACAAGTGGTGCCTGGCTAAGCAGCCCAACCATCGGGGTGAACGTGCTCACTTTCCAAAATATCCAATGCTGTTGCTCTTTCACGTCACGGTTTGCCGTTTCAAATTCAGCAATTCGCCCCGCTTCTGCGCCAAACGTTTTTATCACTGCGATACCTCGGATGCTCTCGACCAAACGACTCACCAGCGCATCTACCAACTCCCGGTTTCTGGTGTACGCCGGCATCACCGCCCGGGAGAAGGCGCCCGAGACGGCCCACAGAAGCGGAGTCACCGCCAGGCACGCCACTGCAAGGCGAAGATTAATGCTCACCAGAAATGCGACATACGCCGTGAGGGACACACCAATGATGATGACCTGCATCAGAACCTGGTCGACAAATGCCCGCAACGCCTGGACATCACCGGTGACGCGGTTAATCAATGAGCTGGTCGCATTTGCATCAAAGAAGCGGAAGCTCAATCGCTGCAATTTATCGTACACCCGCGTTCGGACCTCCACGACGATCCGCGCCTGCGTCAACAAGTTCAGATTGCTTTGGGTTAAAAAATCCAGGAACCCACGAAGTAAGGCAAAAACAATGAGCACTCCTGCAATAGCCGAAAGCACACCCATCGGCGGCCAGTCCGCAGGAGGCGCGAATCCAAACGGCCAATGTGGCGTCGGTGCGGTGGGATCCACCCGCCAGCGAACAAAATCGATCGCAACGCCCGTGAGCCCCAATCCTGCCAGCGTAAGGGTCAAGAGAAGCAATTGAAACGTGACGACCCGAAGGAACTCCGAGCGATAGGACCATGTCATCGCAAGCAGGCGACGAATCACACGCCAGTTCGATTCCTCAGATTCCTTCACTTCAGACCAAAACTACCGCCGATCCGGACCACCGCACCAGTGGAAATTCAATTCCCCAATCATCCATTGAAATTTTTCTGCTACGGAATACAGTCCTCTGGAGATGTCAACCGCAGAGGAATATGAATTATTTGATGACCAGCCTTCGGGGTTTGCCCGGTGGATTCTGCCGGCGTTGATCATCTCGCTGCTGCTGCATGTCATTTTCTACATGTGGGCAATCCATCACACGGTGTCGACCTTCAGCGACTCTTATTACGATCGTATTGTGCCCCGCACGTTTCAAGTGGATCGCGTCGAAATCGATCCCGCCTTGCTCGAAGAGGTATCGTTGGAGGAAAAGGTAGAGGCTCCGCGCGTTCCCGCGACGCTGGATATTCCGGAAGAAAAAGTTTCGTTTCAGGAAATCATGGGAGAAGTCAAAGCTTCGCCTGCGGCACCTCAGATCGAAAACCCACTCCTTGCCGAGAAGCCTGCCATTTCCTCCACCACCCTCGAGCAAACCGTAGAGGCTGCCGTGCAAAGCGGTGCCCAGAGCGTGGTTGAAAACATGGACGCCTTGCGAGAGGAACTGATGGTGAAAGACCCCGTCATTTCGGGTCGTCCGCTGCTTGATCTCGGAGTCTTAGGCGATGGCTCCGGATCGCAAGACACGACCGACGGTCCATCCGCCGGCGGAACCCAACCCGGCTTCAGCAATTTGGATTCCCTCTTGGCACAGACGGGTCCCCTCACCGATGCCACCGCCCCGATCTTGATCCCTGCGGATCTGCTCTTTGACTACGACAGCTACCAATTGCAAGAAATCGCAATCACGAGTCTTCGGAAGTTGGGCGAGTTGATTCAGCGAAACCCGCACGCAAACTTCGTCATAGAAGGCCACTCCGATTCCTTCGGCACTGCGGATTACAATCTGTCGCTCAGCCAAGGCCGGGCCCAGACCGTGAAGTCATGGTTGGTCGCAATCATAGGAATCGATCCGTCGCGCATCCAGACAACAGGATTTGGGAGCTCTCGTCTCATCGCTCCGGCAACGGGAACCATCGAAGAGCAACAAATCAACCGGCGGGTTGAGATTGTAATCAGAAACCCTGCAGTGCGGTAACTGCGCCAATCAGCTAACTCGGGGAGCCACCTGTTCCGGGCTTTCGTTCTTCGGCTCAAAAAACGAGCGCAGCACGAAGATTCCGGCGGCAGTGCAAATGCATGAATCTGCAACGTTGAAAACCGGCCAGGGATTCGCAGGCCACACATGGAGGTTGACCAACAGAAAATCAATCACATGTCCGTGCAGCACACGATCCACCAGGTTGCCGCACACCCCGGAGAGCAGCAAGGTAACTCCCAGCGACATCCAACGGTCTGCGAACATACCGCGGCGGATCAGGACCGTGACCACAATCAAAGCCACCACAGACAATCCAATAAAAAAGCGGTTGTTGTTTTCGAGGAGACTGAATGCAGCCCCCGTATTGTGCGCTTGCACGAGGAAGAAGAAGTCGGGGATTACCGTCACCACATCGTCCACACTAATATTTTGCAGGACCAACCATTTGGTAAATTGGTCCAGAATAAACAACGGCAGGGCCAAAAATAAAAGCAACCGCGTCATACATCGACTCCGGTAGCAGCACCCACCGCATCTGCGCAGCGTCCGCACAACTCCGAGTGATCTGCATGAGATCCCACGTCGGGCCGATGCCGCCAGCAGCGCTCACACTTCATCCGGCCCGTCGCCGTAACGTCAATCGCATCCGTCTCCCCGGCGACGATTTCCAGATGACTCAGGATGAAGAGTTCTTCCAACTCCGGGCCGCAGTCTAGGAGTTCCTGGCGGAAAACGGGGTCTGCCACGTGGGCTACGATCTGTGCCTCCAGCGGATTGGAAATGACGCCGGATTTTTGAGCGACTTCCACGGATTGCAGTATCCGCCCACGGAAGTCGAAAAACCGACGCACTCGCTCCACCAAAGCCGGATCGGATGCGCTCGTATCGACGGTCGGCAACAATTCGAGGTGCACCGACGACCCTGGTCGGAAATGTCCCCACGCCTCCTCCGCCGTAAACGCCAAAACCGGCGCAAGCAGCTTTACGATCACCTCAAATGCCTCGGTCATCACCGCTTGGGTTGCCCGCCTGCGAGGCGAGTTCACCTCGTCGCAATACAAGCGATCTTTCGTGATATCGACATACTGACTGCTCAGATCGATTGCACAGAATTGATTCACCGCATGAAATACCCGGTGAAACTCCAATCGTTCATAGGCATCACGACATTGGGCGACGAGTTCCTGGAGCCTTGCACGCAACCAGCGATCTACCAGCGTCGGCTCCTGCACGGCAGTCGCATCAAAATCCGACCGGTTTGCGAGCAAGATTCTCAACGTATTGCGAATGCGCCGATACGAATCTGAAAGTCGTTTAAACAATTCCTCCGAAAACGGAACGTCATCCGTGAAGTTCACGCTGCTCACCCAGAGACGCACAAGGTCTGCCCCATACGTCTTGACGAAATGCGCAGCCGTCATGGGTTTTTTATATCCGGCTTGCTCCGACTTCGAAATCTTCGCGCGAGTATCGACATCGACAACAAATCCGTGCGTCAACACGCTCCGGTAAGGTGCCTCACCCGTGAGCGCGACACTCGTCATGAGCGAACTCTGGAACCATCCGCGGTGTTGGTCAGTGGCCTCCAAGTACAGGTCCGCCGGAAATGCTAACTCCGGTCGCTGCCGCAGCACGGCTGCATGGCTCACACCGGAATCAATCCACACATCCAGCGTATCATTGCGCCGCGTGCAATCGGACGGTAATCCGACCAACTCACACCACGCTACGTCGTCAAGCTCGAACCATGCATTTGTCCCGCGAGCAGCGATGACATCCGCCACTTTACCCACCACCGTGGAGTCGAGAATCGGCTCGCCGGACTTCTGATAGAAAACCGGGAGGGGCACTCCCCAGGTTCTTTGGCGAGAAATGCACCAGTCCGGTCGGGACTCCACCGTGCCGCGGATACGATTGCGTCCCCAATGGGGCAACCATTCGACTTGGTCGATTTGCGCGAGCGCGGACTCCCGAATCGCATCGATGTTAATAAAAAATTGCTCAACCGCCCGGAAAATCACCGGCGTCTTGGATCTCCAGCAATGCGGGTAACTGTGCGTGTAATTACTACGGGCAAAAAGCGCACCACGCTCAGTCAGCCTCGCAATCACATCCTCATTGGCAGCAAATACATTTTTCCCCACCCATTCCGGCACTCCACATTCTGCGGTATACTTTCCGTAGTCATCGACCGGAGAGATCAAGTCGAGATGCTCGCGACGGCCAAGCTGATAATCGTCGTCACCATGACCCGGCGCTATATGCACACAGCCAGAGCCTGTCTCCAGCGTGACGAAATCCGCTGCAAACACCGGAGACTCACGGTCCAAAAACGGATGCTGGGTGCGAGTGCCAACCAACTCCGAGCCGGGAAGCTTGGCAAGGATCGTTGGTGCTCCCTCAAGACCCGCTGCCGCCCAGACCGATTCGAGGAGGCCATCCGCCATGATTATCGTTCCATGAGATCCTGCCTCCACCACCACATACGACAACTCGGGATGCACCGCGATGGCCAGATTGGCAGGTAAGGTCCACGGGGTAGTCGTCCAGATCAAGACACTGGCGCGGTCCGCCCACGCCCCGGATTTCACTGCAAACTTCACAAACACAGACGGTGAAAGTTTGTCTTTATACTCCACCTCCGCTTCAGCCAAGGCCGTCTGCGCACCCGTACTCCATAACACAGGCTTACGGCTTTGATAAACCAGCCCGTGGTCCACAAACTTCCCGAAAGCACGAATGATCTCGGCCTCGTAGCCCGGATCGAGAGTCAAATACGGATTCGACCAATCTCCCAGCACACCCAGCCTGCGAAATTGCTCCCGCTGAACATCAACAAATCCGCGCGCACATTCCTCGGAGCGCTTCCGGATCTCGAGCGGTGCAAGACCACGCGATTCTTTTACGACTTTGAACTCAATGGGCAACCCATGACAGTCCCAGCCGGGCACAAACGGTGCCCGATAGCCCAGCATCGTCCGAGATTTGATGACAAAATCCTTGAGCACTTTGTTAAGTGCCGTGCCCATGTGGACGTCCCCATTCGCAAACGGAGGACCATCGTGCAGGATATAGGATGGTGCATCCGCACGAGCGGCCTGAATCTGCTCGTAAAGACCCGCCTCATCCCATCGCGCCAAAATCTCCGGCTCCCGCTGGGCAAGCCCGGCTTTCATTGGAAAGTCGGTTTTGGGAAGATTCAGCGTGTCTTTATAATTACTCATCGAAAAGACGCGGAATCTATCACCGCCCACAGTAAGCGGTCAATCCCCCACGATACGTTGATATCGCAAACGCGGGAAAAGAAGGAAATGCACACCAGGAATTATCCGGGAAAGGAAAGGCGACTTCATGAGACTCACACGAAGCCACGAAGGCGCAAAGAATAATAAATGCTTGGGTTCTTCGCTGTGTTCGCTGGAAAAGAACGAAGATGAAACGGCAAAGTTGTTCCATCCTGAAGCCCTGGGTCTTGCATCGTCTCGCTACACTTCGTCAAAAAGAGCCTCCAAATCTGCAGGCGCTCCCATCTTCCTCGCTTTCACTCTAGTCTTGTGGTCGGCCACATCCAGCACTTCAAGTTTGTCACCCACTTTGCGACTGACCATCAGACGTCCAAAGGAAACTTCGTGAGCATCGGCAAACTCGGCGAGACCCCTGACCTTTGCCCAGGTATACAGGCGGGTTGACTTGTGAGATTCAAGTTCAGAAATCGTGCCCGGTCCGCAGCGGGCAGCTTGTTGATGGCCGCCTTGTGCGCATCCCGTAGCTTCTTGAACTCCTTCGCCGCCAGTTTCTCCATCGCCGCCGTCGTTTCGCCCTGCCGTATGATAGCGAATACCTCCAGCTTGCATGCGTTAGGTTTGGCTTGTTCCTGGTAGCGCTTCCAGTAGGTGCGATGCAGCCCTTCGCCAGCCGCCAGCATTCGTCCGGCTTCCTCGAAGAGTTGGTCGATGTTTTCGGATGATAACACCATTTTCGTGGTAGTGCGTCCGGCGACATTCATCACGCCTATGGCAACAGAAGTCACATCCACCTCGATTTCTCCGCCCTCGCGAACGGTATTCCCCCAATCGGGAATCTTCTTCACGTAGCCGTCGCGGAGTTCCACCAGCTTGTCAGTCAGCGCGAGTCTCAGTTGTTCGTCCGCATCTTCATTGATGCCCTCCTGCATCAGCAGCCCCGACAAACGCAGCGCCCGTTTCAAGTCCGACATCTTCGGTGCACGGTCGATACTAAACGTCTTGATTGTCGCCAAATGCTCGAAGACATCGGCAAACTCCGGGGCGCGCGGATACTCCACCGCCTGTGTCACTACCGGTGTCCCCAAGCCCTCGTGGGCCTCAGGGCTGCGGAGCGCGTTGAGCACATTCTCGAGATTCGCCGTATCGTAGTGCGGTAGAAAAAGCTCGCCGGTGTTCAGTGCTTCATCGGTCTCAATGCGTCGGGCCAGCGGCGTGCGGATGATGCGACCCACGAGCTGCGCGATGGTCGTGGCGTCCACAGATTTCCGAAAGCTCATCATCACTTCGGCACGCGGGCAGTCCCAACCCGTCGTCAGCGCCGTCTTGAACAGCACCACCTTCACATCGGGCGCATCCTGAATCCACGATTGATCCATACGCCGGATGATGCAGCCACCGTGTGAAATCTCCTCCTTGTCTTGAAAGCTGTGGACGATCTCGTTCACCGCCAGCGGGCCGGTTACGCGCTGAATCACTGTCACTACTTCGTCCAGTGGCGTGGTAGTCAGCATCGTCGATGTGCCGTCCTGCACCTGCACGACGAGGACAGGTTTAACCTTTTCTTTTTTCTTTTCCTTCTTGCAGTAGGCATCCCACCGCTCGCGGAAGTGCTTCCAACGCTCCGCCGCGTGTTGCAGGTGCGTGAGGTCACTGTGAATAGACTCCGATTTGTTCGTGCTTACGATAATCAAGTCCTTGAGCAGCCCGCTCTGCCTCACCATCTCCGGCGTGATGTTCGCCGGACGCGTGGTGCGCGTGGTGTTGCCCAGCAGCTCCGTGAACCGCGTTTGGAAATACGGCATCGCCTACGACGGACACTTCCTGTGGAAATGTTGAGAAACCCCAAGGTAACTCGTTCCTCGTAAACTTGGGCTTTAAAGACCGACCGGTTTTACCGTTGAATCTCCGCTGTTTTCATTACAATCGTCTCCCTCTGCGCAGGGGCCTAGAGTTTTTTCAAGCATAGTCAGAATTCCCCGCTTCTCCGCGGTTGCCCTGATCCGTTACCACCATTTCCCAGCTCTTCGCGGCGGCTACCCCGTGAACTCCTTGGCTATCAGCGTGGCGTTATGGCCGCCAAATCCAAACGAGTTATTCAAAGCCACACGCACTCTGGTTTCGCGAGCCGTGTTGGGAACCAAGTCCATGTCCGCGCACTCCGGATCGACATTCTCCAAGTTGATTGTCGGCGGGATCACTCCATGCTTGATAGCCAAGATCGAGGCGGCCATTTCCACGCTGCCAGCGGCACCGAGGAGATGACCTGTCATCGACTTGGTTGAGCTAATGGGTGTCTTTGTCGCAGCATCGCCAAATGCAAGGCGGATTCCGCGCGTCTCGCCGATGTCTCCCAGCGGAGTCGAGGTCGCATGGGCGTTGATATAGTCCACGTCGGACGGATTCAGGTTTGCATGCTTGAGCGCAAGCTTCATCGCACGGGCAGCGCCATTGCCGTCCGGCAGCGGAGCGGTCATGTGGTAGGCATCTGCGCTGACACCGTATCCTGCCAGCTCACAATAGATTTCGGCGCCGCGCCGTTTTGCGTGCTCCAGTTCCTCAACGATCAGAATGCCAGCGCCCTCACCCATGACAAATCCGTCGCGATCTTTGTCCCACGGACGGGATGCGGCTTCCGGCGCGTCATTTCTCGTGCTCATAGCACGCATCGAGGCAAAGCCGGAAATACCCAGGGGTGTGATTGTCGCCTCCGCTCCGCCCGCGATAAAGCAATCTGCGTCACCAAACTTAATGATCCGCCATGCCTCACCCAGGGAATTATTTGCGGTGGCACACGCGGTGACGATGCACATATTCGGGCCACGAAAGCCAAACTCCATCGATACTAGACCGCTGGCCATGTTGCTAATCATCATGGCGATAGTGAACGGAGAAACCCGTGAAGGGCCCCGCTCATGCAAGCGCCTCGCCTCGTTCTCCATACTTAAGAGACCACCGATTCCGGATCCAATCATGACCCCACTGCGATCCAAATCGAGTTTCTCCGGATCCAAGCCCGCATCTGCGACTGCCATCTTGGAGGCAGCCATCGCAAACTGGGTGAAACGATCCGTCCGCTTCACGTCTTTCGGCGTCCGGAAATACTCCTTCGGTGAAAAATCTTTAACTTCGCCAGCAATCTTGCAGTCGAACTCCGTGGAGTCGAATGCGGAAAACCGGCTGACACCGCTCACTCCATTGGTGAGATTATTCCAAAACGTGGGGATGTCCGACCCGATGGGGGTGACAACGCCCAAACCTGTAATTACTACTCTGCGTTCGCTCATTCTTTAAAAAGGTGGTGGGGATACATCAGTGAATCGACATCAGGGCCGGATTGGCAACGATTAAATACGTTTGCATGGTGGTTGAATTAAAATTTTGATAACTATCGTTGATTGCGTTGTCCGCAGCGAGGACAGCACGGGAGCGGATCCGAAGATGAATCCCGATAGTCCATCGCGCAAAGGCCACAGTGGATACGGTTCCTCAACGCACTCGCTCTCCTGCGAGAACGGGCCATTGAGGACGGTATCCAAAGCAACAAAACGCCTGTAAGGAAAACCATCACATAGATGAACACAAGATATTCTACAGAAAATCTAATCATTCCGGGCCTTTTGCGTCCGCACCCCAAAAAATTGTCACCGTTCCCCACTCCAATAGGTGTGCGTCGCCAGTCGACGCAAAACGCGATTGCATCAGGTCCTCCAGCGCACGAAGGTCCCGGCCGTCGTCCCCGGAGGACGATCGGAGAAATGCATGGCGCACCCCGCCATCCGAATCCACGGCGATAAGAAAAACGCTCTGACGCAAATCTCCCGCGCCTCCAGCACTAAAACTGCGACGGGATTCCAAGTTAACAATACGATCTATTAGATTATCCGAAACGCGGATTTGAGTAGACAATTGGGAAACAGAAACCTCTGGCTGGGTTGTTGCAGAGCGCGCGGGAGCGAGAGCATCCATCAGGCTAGCATCCAATGTCGGCATGACGCGGACTTCCTCCCGAGGCAACGGCAAGGGTTTGAACTCCATCTGATCGAACGATGGGCGATAGCCCGGGAGGGCAGGCGTATCCAGCAACCCATCTCTCACGCGCCCCGGGGCAAACAATGCCGGATCAGAGGCCAACACATACGCCTCCAGCGCCTTTTTAGCCGGTGGCGCGATATAAAGCGTGGCATCTGAAAACGAGCGAATATTCATTGGAGGAGGAGCATATCCGAGAAGGAAAATCGCACCGCCGTGCAACACAACCGCAACAAGAACCCAAAGCACGAGCCGACGGCGCCGGTCCTGCCTTGATGCCCAGTCAAAGACCAACCGGAGCGAGTCAGCTGGTTGCAAATGCCCCTTCATTGGGTCTCGGAGGTTGCGAGTACGACGCTAAAGCCGCGCAGTGTCGCCGTATTGAAGACCTGCACAACGAGATCTACCGGCGCTAAACGATCTGCCTTGATGATGATCGTTCGTGATTCCCCACGGAATTTCTCCAACGCCTCACCGAGCCCATCCCCGGTTACCTGCAGATTGTCGAAAAATATCCCCGGCACAGGAGCCGCGGTGACAGCCACCACTTTGGGATTGCGCTGAGGTGCGAGTAAAAATGGAGAACTCGGGACGTCGACAAGAATCCCCGGCTGGAGCAAAAACGTGCCGCTAAGCAACACAAAAAAAACGAGCAGGGCCCCCACTGTGAGTGCTGGAATAAACAGCACCATTCCAAAATGAGGAAGTGGTCTCCGCTGAATTTTCACGGCGCATTGGGGTCGGCCAGCACCGGTTTTTGTACGGTCCGGCGATGGTCAATGATCATGGACACCACTTCGATTCCAGCCCGTTCCATGTCATGCATCAGGTCATTAACCCGGGACGACAAGTATTGATGAGCCAGCAGCGTTGGGATTGCGACGGCAAGGCCGGCTGCAGTTGCTATGAGACTGGAAAATATTCCTGACGCGATCTCAGGCGTGGTTGCATACCCACCCGCCGCAATGATCGTCACAAATGTCTGAAGCAATCCCACCACCGTGCCCAGCAAACCAACCAACGGCGCAAGATAAACCAGCGTCGCAAGCAATCCGAGGTTGCGCTCAATCGCGGGCATCTCGAGCTGTCCTGCATCCTGTGCAATATCTTTGAGTTCTTCCCTGGGCAAGTCGTGCTTCAGCAAAATCGAGTGGATTACGCTCGCCGCAGGCCCAGGTGTGGCGGCAGCCTCGGTTACGGCTTCCGAAAAATGACCAAGCGCTATCAGGTTGGAGAGGCCACGAAGCAAATCACCCACGCGTACGCTCACCCGATGAAAATACGTCGCGCGCTCAAGGAAAACCGCAGTCGCCAGCAAGCTGCAACCGAGTAGAACCCACATGAACGGGCCACCTTTTTGTAGGAATTCAATCATCCGCAGCTGATCCTTCCTTATCACGGGCGGGAATCCCAAGCAAATTCCGGCAACTCACCACCATGCCAGCCACATCCTCTGCCTGTAAAAGCCCGGAGACGATCACCACCCGACGCGCACCCGCAGCCATTACCTCAGCGAGGTTTTCGCGCTTAATACCACCGATGCAGAACACCGGAACCTCGATCGTATCTTCGACCAGCCGGACGGATTCCAGCCCCACGGGCGTGTAGTCTGGTTTGGTCGGAGTAGAAAATAGCGGACCATAACCAATGTAATCAGCCCCTTCGCCAGCCGCAGCCGTGGCTTGCTCGACGCTATGGGTCGATTTGCCCACAACGGCCCACGACCCCGCCAGCCGACGGGCCTCACTTACAGGCAAATCATCCTGCCCGACATGGACGCCGTCGGCTCCCACTGCCGACACGAGTTCCGGGTAATCGTTTAAAATAAATGGAACCTGATGCGACCGGCAAATCGTGGCGATAGATCTCGCAAGCGGCAACAATCCGTCAGGGCTGAAATGCTTGGCACGAAGCTGCAATACCTGAACCCCAGCCACAACCAACCGGGTCGCCATTTCCTCCGCAAATTTCTCCGCGACATACCCCAGATCGAGAATGCCGTAGAGCCGCGCATCGAGGATTGCCCGACGCATGGCATCATGCGCTGCGCGGTGATGCTGTCCTGGTTGGCTCATGATATGCGACTCAGGTTAAGATCCCGATGAAATTAACCACTGCCTGCGTCCGTCTCGCGCGATAATTTCTCAAGAAACCCAGTGGAATACTTTCCAGCAATGAAGTCGGGATTCTGCATGATCGCCGATTGAAACGGGATTGTCGTTTTGATGCCTGTGATCATGTACTCGCTGAGCGCGCGATTCATTCGGCTGATTGCCGCAGACCGGGTAGATGCCGTGCAAATGAGCTTTGCGATCATCGAGTCGTAATGCGGCGGCACCGGGTATCCCGCATAGACGTGAGAATCGATCCGCACACCACGACCGCCCGGGGCGTAATACAGCTCTATCTCGCCCGGGCTGGGCTGGAAATTTTTCTCGGGATCTTCTGCATTGATGCGGCACTCTATTGAATGCCCGCGTGCTTCCGCATTCACCACGTAGTCCGAGAGATGTTCTCCTGCGGCCACCTGAATTTGCTGCTTCACGAGATCGCAGCCATACACCTCTTCGGTGATCGGATGCTCTACTTGGATACGCGTGTTCATTTCCATGAAATAGAATTTACCGTCGTCATCCACGAGATATTCGATGGTGCCTGCGTTGTAATACCCGACCGTTTCAGCTAGCTTAACGGATGCTTCGCCCATTTTTGCACGGAGTTCCGGGCTCATGAGCGGCGATGGACATTCTTCGATGATCTTCTGATTTCGGCGCTGGATCGAGCAGTCACGCTCCCCGAGATGCACCACGCGCCCGTGCTCGTCGCCGAACAATTGAAATTCGATGTGGTGGGGGTTTACGATGAATTTTTCGATGTAAACCGCGCCGTTGCCGAATGCCTTTTCCGCCTCGTTGCGGGCATTGTGATAGCCCTGAATAACCGACTCGTCGTCGTGGGCAATACGCATCCCACGCCCGCCGCCACCTGCCACAGCTTTAATCATGACCGGGTAACCGATTTTACGAGCGATCTTTTTTGCCTCGTCCTCAGAATCCACCGTCCCATCGCTTCCTGGCGAAATCGGAATCCCTGCCTTGCGTGCACAATCGCGCGCCGAGTTTTTGTCACCCATCAATCGAATCGCTTCCGGAGATGGCCCGATAAATTTGATGTTGCAGCTCTGACAAACTTCCGCGAATTGGGCATTTTCCGCGAGGAACCCATAGCCAGGATGGATCGCATCGACATCCGCGATCTCAGCGGCACTGATAATGCGGTCGATTTTAAGATAGCTTTCAGAACTGGCGGCAGGTCCGATACAAATGGCCTCATCCGCTAACTGGACATGAAGGGAGTCGATATCGGGTTCGGAATACACGGCCACGGTCCGGACGCCGAGTTCTCTACAAGCGCGGATGATACGGAGGGCGATCTCGCCGCGGTTGGCGATAAGAATTCTATTAAACATAATGGGACTGCGGCGAGCTTAAGCTCAAGGTAACTTACTTGACTCGGAAAAGCGGCTGTCCGAATTGGACTGGCTTTCCGTCATCGGCAGAAATCTCGACGACTATCCCTGCGATCTCTGCCTTGATTTCGTTCATCACTTTCATCGCTTCCACGATGCAGACGACGGTATCCGGGGTGACTGTATCTCCCACCTCCACGTACACTTTGGCTTCCGGCGAAGGCGAGAGGTAAAACGTGCCTACCATTGGAGAGACAATTTCCTTGGTGTCGGATGCTAGAGCATTGATGCTGGACACGACTTCGAGTGCGGGCACTGGAGATGGCTGTGAGTGAAATTGCGGTGCCTGTGAAGGAGCCTGATAAATCACGGGAGTGAGGTCGGCCCCTGCCATTTGCAAAGTGATTTTAAACCCCTCCTTTTCCATTTTAAATACGGCAAGGCCGTTTTTCTTCATCAAGTCAATAAGGGCACGAATTTCTTTAATATCCACAGGGCAGTAATTGGTTGGAGCGTATCTTGTATGTGATGGAATGCGGAATTGCGAGTTCAGAATTATCGCAGATTCTCAGGAGGTTGCACAACTCCAAGTGTCAGCCAGGCGGGCGACTAAACTTGAGGACTGGCTCAGAAAATTACGCCTACTTGCGCGCCGAGGACTAATGCGTTCGGGATATTTCCGGTGCCTCCGGGATTGATCACCCATTGCAAATTCGGCTGTGCGTAGAGAAATTGATTGATCTGAAACCGATGTCCGGCTTCGAGCACGATCTCGTATTCTGGAAACCCGGCGCCATCGACATCCACGCTGCGTGCGAAGTCGCGGCTGAATTTTCCATAAACAAATCCGAGCATCGTCGCGTCAGCATCGCGTCCGGGGACAAGCCCCACATAAACTGTGCCTGCATTGAGTTGAAACGGCAGCTTGGCAATATTTTGTTGCGGTGAAAGCACGGATGCCGTCCAAAGCGTGAGTCCCTGCACCGAGCCTGGCGATTCCTGAAATACCATTTGATCCGCGTGCCAGTAGAATCCATACGAATTGCCAGCCGTCTCATCGCTGCCAAATTGCTGGAACTGCCACGGGGAATAGTAGGCACCCATCCAATAATGTCCTGGCAACCCTGCCATTTCAGGCACGGCTGACACCGATTTAAAGGATTTCTGCTCAACCGTGGATTTTCCGTCTGCCGCAGGCGCGTCTGCCGCAGGGGTGGTCACCGGACGTTTGAAGAATTCGGGGGTCCAGCCCACCTGTCCGATCATCAACACCCCATCATCCGGGCGGATGCTCCAGTCCATGCCATGATATGCACGATCAAACACCCGGGTGGAAACCTGATACACACCCGCCATCGCATTAAATTCCTCGGAGATATGAGCACGAATCCTCGCAGCCCACACCGCCCACGGATAGGCGGAAAACTGGGTATTCACTGGCAGTGCCTGGGGGTTCCCATCAATGCCATTGTTCATGTAATACCAATACAATGGCGAGGATGCAAAATCATCGCCGGTGGAAAAGCGTCCCAGCTTCAATACCAATTTGTCGTCAAACATACGCTGCTCGATAAACAACGCGTAGAACATCGCCGTTTGCCCGCCAAACACCTGCTGAACCGTAAACTGGTTGCCGATATTGTCTTGCGAGAGGCTACTCCCTGACCGGTTGAGCCCGCTCACCGTAAGCGCCGCACCTTGCCAGCCAACAAGCTTTTCCAAATCGAACGCCGCGCCGAATCCGATATTGTCGGTGTAGGTGAAACCCTGAGATTTTCCGCCGACGGGATTTCCTGCGATGTTGTTTGTGTAGGTCAACGAGAATTCGACACCCTCGTCTCCGAAACCATTGCGTATCCCCCACCAGTCGCCGAGCATCACATCCCCATTCCACCACTCTTCGCTGCCAATGGCATTGGTCGGCTTCCCGTTGTAAAAAGACCAAAAGCGTGAATTTTCGGCGAATACATGACTTGCTGTGCACGCGACCACAATCACGCTAGCTATAATATATTTAATTTTCATGGGGGAGACGAATTTGTTATCACCTAAATCCGATTCCGGCAATCTGTAAAAGTGCGTCGCTGCAGCAGATCCCAAGCCCGACACACACTCATTCCGTTTTCATGCCCGCTATCACATCCCACCTCTCGTCCCATCCCGCAGGCCGCCGCCGCACGTTTGCCATCATCTCTCACCCGGATGCAGGGAAGACGACGCTCACCGAAAAGTTCCTGCTCTATGGCGGAGCGCTGCAATTGGCGGGCAGTGTGACAGCGAGGAAAAACCAACGCGCAGCGACGAGCGACTGGATGGAGTTGGAGCGGCAGCGTGGAATCTCGGTGACGTCCACGGTGTTGCAGTTTGAATACGGCGGGTTTGTGATCAACCTGCTCGACACGCCGGGGCACAAAGATTTTTCCGAAGACACGTATCGGGTCTTAACCGCGGTGGATGCAGCGGTCATGGTCATTGATGCGGGAAAAGGCATCGAATCCCAGACGCGCAAATTATTTGAAGTATGTCGGCGGCGGGGAGTGCCGATATTCACATTCATGAACAAGCTCGATCGCCCGGCCCGCCCGCCGCTCGAGCTGCTCGACGAATTGGAAAGCGTGCTTGGGATTCAGGCCTGCGCAGTCAACTGGCCGCTGGGCGACGGTCCAGAATTTCGTGGCGTCTTGGACCGGTCCACGAGTGAAGTTCATTTGTTTGAGCGTACTCCGGGCGGGAGCTTTCGAGTGCCGGTGGCCGTATCCGGCATCACGGATGCCACAGTGCGCGATGCATTACCGCCGGACGTGTATGCCCGGGTGTGCGAAGAACTCGACATTCTCGATGGCGTTGGTGCAAATTTCTCGCCCGAGGCGATCGCAGCCGGGGAGTTGACGCCGGTATTTTTTGGCAGTGCGGCGAATAATTTTGGTGTTCAGTTGATGCTGGATGGATTTTTAAAATTGGCGCCGCCACCGGCACCCCGCCCGACGGCCGCCCGCGTCGTGCATCCGGAGGAAAAGGGATTTTCGGGCTTTGTTTTTAAGATCCAAGCCAACATGAATCCAAAACACCGCGACCGCGTGGCATTCATCCGGGTAGTATCCGGCAAATTTGAGCGCGACATGCTGGTGACAAATGCACGCTCCGGCAAATCGATGCGCCTCGCGAACTCCCAGCGGTTGTTCGCGCAGGAACGCGAGACGGTCGATGTGGCGTATGCCGGCGATGTGGTCGGCATTGTGGGAAACCAGGACTTTTTCATCGGCGATACCATAGCCGAAGATCCAGAAATTCTTTTCGATGAAATCCCAACCTTTGCGCCAGAGGTGTTTTCCTATTTGCATAATCCCAGCACCGCCCAGGCAAAGCGGTTTCGCGAGGGGCTGGAACAACTGCTCAAGGAGGGCGTGGCTCAACCGTTTGAAATCGTGGACAGCCTGCAACGGGTGGCGCTGCTCGGCGCTGTCGGACCATTGCAATTTGAGGTGCTTGTACACCGACTCGAAAATGAATACAACGCGGCAGCCCGACTCGCTCCGGCGCCTTGGTCGATTGTGCGCTGGATGCCGGAGATGGACCCGCTTGATGGTCGCCCGGACATCAAGCTCCCAACCGGCGCCGCACTGGCAAAAGACCGCAAAGGCAACTGGGCTTTGTTTTTTCCCAGCTCGTGGGCGTGTGACTTTTTCATTAAAAACAATCCCGATGTCGTCCTGTCGGACACTCCTGGATAGGTGTCATCACCGAAGTTATGCGTCCGCGATCTCGTTGAGGACAAATTAGGCGGATTTTTAACCAAGAAAATAGAAGGCTTTTCTTAGATATTGGGTATTCTCCCGCCATGATCGGTAATTTGCTCAAACCAGAGTTACACCAACTTATCGAGCAGCGGAATTTTACCGACTTGCGACACGCTCTGTGCGAGTTCCCGGCACCGGATATCGCTGAAATCCTGGCGGACATTGATCCCGAGGATTGTGCCGTGATGCTTCGCGTGCTGCCCAATCACCTTGCCGCCGACGTGCTCGAGCACCTTGAGGTGGGGGACCTTGAAAACTTGCTCCGAGCGCTGGGTAATGAAGATGTGGCTCGTATTCTCAACGAGATGGAGCCGGATGACCGCACGGCGATCCTCGAGGAACTACCGGCCAAAGCGACACAACGGCTGCTCAATATGCTGTCACCCGACGAGCGCAGGGTTGCCGTCACGCTGCTCGGCTATCCGGAAGGTTCCATAGCAAGGCGAATGACGCCGGAATACGTCATGGTCAAGCAGGAGTGGACTGTCGACCAAGTCCTCGAACATCTCCGGGAAATCGGAAAAAAGCTGGAGTCGTTTAATCAGCTTTTTGTCGTCGCACCGAGTGGCACACTGGTCGGGGTCATCCGCCTGCGCAGCATCCTGATTTCATCCGGAGAAACCCCGGCATCGGCACTTTTCGAGCCTCAGACTTTGACCTTGCACGCTTACGATCTTCAGGAAGAGGCCGTGGCAGCATTCAGAAAATACGACCGAACAGAACTTCCTGTGGTGGACTCTGCCGGACGGCTTGTGGGGGTGGTCACTGTCGACGACGTCCTCGACATCTCCGAGGAAGAGACCACAGAAGATATGCAAAAGATGGGCGGTATGCAGGCCCTCGACACGTCATATTTGCAAACCAGTCTATTTTCCATGATCCGCAAACGGGTGGGATGGTTGATCCTGCTATTTCTGGGACAAATGCTCACTGCGTCTGCGATGGGACATTACGAAAATGAACTCGCCACCGCGCTGGTCCTCGCGTTGTTTATCCCGCTGATCATCAGCAGCGGCGGAAACTCAGGGTCGCAGGCATCAACGCTGATCATTCGCGCGCTTGCTGTACGTGACGTCGCACTCCGCGATTGGGCTCGCGTGTTTCGCCGCGAGCTGGTCTCAGGTCTGGCTCTCGGATTGATATTGGCGGCAATCGGCTACGTCCGTATTGTTTTGTCTCCCAACCGTGAAGCCATGTTCTCGGAGCACTACGCCTTACTCGGTCTCGCGGTCAGCTTGAGTATCGTCTCGGTTGTGTGCTTTGGCAGCGTGGTCGGGGCCATGTTGCCATTCTTGCTCAGCAAGATGAAGTTAGACCCCGCGGTCTGCTCGGCACCCTTCGTCGCAACCTGCGTCGACGTCACCGGCATCATCATTTATTTCAGCGTCGCACAACTCATTCTCAAAGGAACGCTCCTCTAGGTTGCAGAACGCACGAAGCGACGTGCAGATTGCAGGAAAATTCCTGCTGCGGCGCTCTATCGAGATGCGCGCAGCATAATTTATGTGCATCGTATAAAGACACTTAGGAATTCGATCAGAGCGTGGTCCGCGCCATGCTTACCAGATTATCGCATACTATGAAAATGAACATTCCTAAGATTCTTCCGGTCCTCTCCTTGGTCACCCTAGCTGCGCTCTCAGCCTGCGACACCCGCACCCCTGGAGAAAAAGTCTCCGACGGCGCAGCGCAAGTGGGTGAAGGCAATGTTTCCGAAGGTCTGAAAGACGTCGGGCAAGGCATCGAAGATTCCACGAAAAAAGAATAACATCAACCTACAAAAACCATGAAAACACCTATCCTAATCCTCATCGCCACAATTACCATCACAGTGCTTCCCGGCTGCGTCAGCGTGCAACGCGAGAACCCAGACACGACCACCAGCGTGACAACAGTGACCCCGGGACAACGCTCCACCACTGTGACTTCTTACTAGAAACTAAGGGGCCATTACGCCCGGAAAGACCGCTGCGCGTGAACCGCCCGCGGTCTTTTTTTAACCTCCAGCGCCTGCGTTCTCCTTGCGCCCTTTGTAAGTCAAAAGGGTCAGATGGAATACGAGCGTCCCGAGTTTTCCATTGCGATCCGATGTCTGTGCGCCTACATATCATCAAATCAGCCTGCTGGCTAAACACCCACCTCTCAGCGCTCCGATTTTATGGCCGAATATCAGATCACTCCTTCCGAAACATTCACCCTGCTGGAAATTTCTGGCCGTATCGAGCCAGATAATTGGCAGGAAATGAATGCGGTATTCACGAATCTCACGGAGTCCGAAGATGTGACCCATGTGTTGGTCGACCTCGCTCGACTCGAATACACAGCCAGCGCAGGGTTCCGGGAATTATTCATGGCGGGAAAGAAGCTCTCGCGTAAAGGCGGAAAACTCGCCGTCTGCTCGCTGCATGGGGAAGTGAAACGGGTATTTGAGTTGGCAGGATTTGCCACGGCATACCCGATTTTTGATACCAGAGCGGACGCAGCGCCTTACTTCGCAGCCTGATCCGCGGGCGGGACGCTATTGCACGGCGAGGATCCTTGCAGACGGATTGGCGGTGCGGTCGCCGACCCGTTTTTCCATCAACTGCGAACCCAGCGGAGATTCCGGAGTTAAGACAGTGATAGCTACCTCATCGACGAGAACCTCGGTGCCGCCAGCGCTCGGACACAGAAAAAACCACTCTGCTGCGAACCCGGAGAACTCGACCCGGACAAGTGCGCCGATATTAATCGCATCGTCCGTTGCGAAGTCGATTAAAGGCAATGTCTCGATCTCAGCCGCAGAAAGCACCGCGGCATGGGCCTGCCTTGCGAGTCCGTCCGCAAGATAATTTTGCTCGATCGAGAGCGTGTCATATTTCCCTTCGGCCTTGCTCTCCGAGTTATTGCCTTCACTGCGCGTTTGTTTTGACACCCGGTGACGCACCTCGAACTCGTTGCGGAGCTGTTCGAGAATGGCGGTCTTGATCCGCGTTTTATTCATTTCATGAGATCGCCCGACTCGTCCACGAGCCAAGTTTCGTCCTGTAAGACTAATTTAATTTTGAGTTCCGTGTCCATCGGTGCCTCACCTGCCAGCACGGCCATAGCACCGCCCTTTGGTGGACCAACCTTCGCTGACTTCAGGCAAAAGGATTTTGGAAAGTCCTGTGCAGAAAGCACAGCGTCCGCTCCGTAGCCGATTTCTGGATCAGCCTTGAGAGCATCCCGATAGAGTTTGGCAAGGGCGGCTTTGAAGCGTTCGGTGACATCCTTCCGTTTGGACACCCACTTGATCGCGGATTCGTGACCGGAGTCAAATCCCGGGATCGCAGTCACGTAAGCGTTGATGAATTCGACTGCCACACCGGATACAGTTTTTTGTTCGCCCTGAGGTTGTGCCCGAGAGGGGCAGATCAGGCAAACGACAGAAGCAAAGGCGACGATCATGGACTTGTATGGTGTCATAGTGTCGATCACGTTATCGGACGGGATTGTTTACGGGAAACTTTGAAATGGCATTGGCCGGGGCTTCCGATACCTTTCAGGCAAATGAATTATCACGTGGTTGATCATCCTCTGGTCCGGGTCCGGGTGAGCGTGTTGCGCGATCACAACACCGGATTAGAATTATTTCGCCGAACACTTCGCGAATTAAGCACTCTCGTTGCGTATGAAGCGCTCCGGGATTTGGCAGAGACCCCTCAAATGATCACGACCCCGTTAGCACCGTGCCCTGGGGCGGTGCTACAGCGGAAAATAATCATCATGCCAATCCTCCGCGCAGGTCTGGGAATGGCGGAGGCCGTTTCAGAAATGCTCCCGGAAGCCGCCATCGGGCACATCGGGATGTATCGGGACGAGGAAACGCTCTTGCCGCATGAGTATTTGCTGAGGCTTCCACCAAACGTTGAGGATGCAGAAGTGCTCGTGGTGGATCCGATGCTGGCCACCGGAAATAGTGCCGCTGCGGCGCTGGACCGGCTAAAAAAAGCAGGGGCGATCCGGCTGCGATTGATCTGTTTGGTCGGGTGTGAGGATGGCGTGCAACAAATTGCCAAATGCCATCCGGACGTGCCGGTTTTTCTCGCCGCATTGGATGCCGGCCTCAACGAAAACAGCTACATCACGCCAGGCCTTGGAGACGCCGGCGACCGCTACTACGGAACCTGAAGATCCCCACGAATCACGTTTAGTGCGCGGTCGACGATATCATCCGTATTCCAGAGCCGCCCGATCCCTTCGTATCCGCAGGCCAACATCCCTTCTTCGGGACCAATGAACTGGACTCCGCGGGCCGTCAGTCGGTCTACATTTTCCCGGGTCGCAGGATGCTGCCACATGTGCCCATTCATCGCTGGTGCGATGAGGATCGGTGCACGCGTCGCCAGCGCAATCGACGACAAGGCATCGTCGGCAAGTCCGTAGGACAACTTAGCTAGTGTGTTTGCCGTCGCGGGCGCGACCAAGAAGAGCGCGGCTCGATCAGCGAGGTCGATGTGTCCGGGCTGCCAAGAATCGGCCTCATCGAAAAGATTCACGACGACTGGCTGCCGCGTGATGGTGTGCAATGTCAGCGGTGTGATGAATTCCGTTGCGTGCCGCGTCATCACGGCGAACACCTCGCATCCCGCCTTCCGCAATTTGCTGGCGATATCGGCTGCCTTGTAGGCAGCGATGGAGCCCGAAATTCCGAGCACAACGACGGGTGATGATACGGGCGTCGTCATTCTTCGTTGAAATGACTCAGTCGTTTGCTGAGATACCGCTCTGCTCGCATCACCGCGCGAAATTTCTCGATATCCTCCTCCATTGAACTGCTGATGATGGTGTATCGATACTCGCGCCAATGTTGCATTTCTGACGATGCATTATTAATGCGCGTTTCAATTTGCTCAGCGGTCTCTGTGCCTCGCCGAAGCAGCCGTCGGCGAAGTTCATCCACGCTTGGCGGCATGATAAAAACATCCGCTAAAGCCGATTGAATAAAGGGATCGTCGCAAGCTCGGATGCTTAATGCTCCCTGCGTATCAATGTCGATGAGGACATCCACTCCATGCTCCAGTTGGTCCAGCACCGTGCGCTTCAGTGTTCCATAATGCCGACCATGCACTTCCGCGTGCTCCAGGAATTCTCCATTTGCCACCTTGGCCACGAAGTCGTCCTCTGAGAGAAACATATAATCTTCCCCGTCCACCTCGCCGGGTCGCGGTGCACGGGTGGTGCAGGACACGGCGTACACGAAATCCGGCTTTTGGCGTAGCGCCATGGTCAGCGTGGTTTTACCCGCGCCGGATGGTGCCGAGAGGACAAATAAAATGCCAGTGCGACGGAATTCGAGAGCGTTATTCAAGGTTTAAGATTTGTTCGCGGATCTTATCCAGTTCCACCCGGGCGTCCACGACGATTCGCGAAAGCGCGGCATCCCCTGCCTTCGCACCCAGTGTGTTCAGCTCGCGGCCAATTTCCTGACTGATAAACTCGAGCGCGCGACCAGCCGGTTCACCAGCACCGAGCTTTTCCGCAAATTGATCCAAATGACTCATGAGCCGAGTGACTTCCTCAGAGATGTCCGAGCGTTCAGCAAATAGCGCCACCTCGGCAGCGATCCGCCCTTGGTCGATGGGAACATCTAATTTCGCTGCATCCAGGCGGGCGAGTAGCGCGGTGCGGTAATGCGCGGTGAGTTGCGGCGCACGGGACTCGATCTCGGCGACCATGCTCCGGAGCCCTTCGGTGCGCGTTTTAATATCTGCAGCCAATGCTCTACCCTCCGTGGCACGCATCACACAAAGATTTTCCAGCGCCGTGTTCAGCGCATTAATTACCACCGGCAGCAGATCGTCCTGCAAAGGCCGGACGCTCCGAATAATTCCGGGCACCCTCAACAACGTCGCCACATCGAGCGAACCGGAAAGCGCCATTTCCGCCTTCATCCGCGCCAGATCTCTCGCGACCTGCCGCGCCAAAACAAAATCGATTTGCGGCTGGGCGTCGGCAATCGGCCCGGTCAGGTTAACTGACACGTTGATGCGACCTCGCGATACCCGCTTCGAGACGACATCTCGAATAGGGATTTCACACGCAGTGAGTTCACGAGGCAGCTGGCAGGAGACCTCCAATGTCTTTCGGTTTACCGAGGTGCATTCGACGATACAAAAAGGATTCTCCGAGGGGGACTCACCGCGGCCGTAGCCGGTCATGCTGTTCATGGCTTGAACCTACCCGAGTCAACGGGATTGCGGAACCGGAATTTTGAATTCCTCCGCCTTACGAACTGTCCACGCTGAAACGTCCGGCTCCAATGAACAGCAGGCTGAGAAACACAATTGCCATTTCCGCGGGCCATGCCCACTCCAGAAAAGCCCCGTCGCCAGTCCGGTATTTCATCGTCGCAGCGACGGCCATCGTGCAAAACAAAAGGGCGGACGCGGGACGAAAAAGAAATCCGATCAGCAGCAATGCACCCCCGATGGACTCGCTGGCTGCCGCCATGAATCCCCAAAACACCGGTAGAAAATGAATACCGAGGTGCTGCATCGCCTCGCCCAATCCGGCCCACCGCTCAGGACCCGCGACCAACTTCGGCCACCCGTGCATGATCATCATGCCGCCGAGACCCACGCGCATCAGCAGAAGTCCAAAGTCCCGATATTTTGAGAGCCATGTAAAAACCATAAGACGGACCAACTACAGTCTCGCCGTTGTGTCCAGTCGGAAATTCCCGACTTCTCCCCGCGCTCGACGTCACACGCACCCAACGCTGCCCATGCAAATTAGTCGGCGCGGATGGGACTCCGAGCCCTACCACCCTCTTGGTTGGGATGGCGGTCTCTCGCCGTCCGACTTCTCCCCGCGCTCGACGTCACACGCACCCAACGCTGCCCATGCAAATCAGTCGGCGCGGAGGGGACTCCGAGCCCTACCAAAGCGTTTGCCCTTTCGAAAATTCGAAACTTACGCCGTTGACTTCCGCAGAATCAGCGTTTGCCGGAATGCAGGCACACGGCGATGATTGAATGCATGCCATCCCGCGTAGCGGGCAAGCTCGGCAAACTCCGAGAATGAAAATGCCCTTCTGACCGACGCGCGGGCGTCGTTACGTGTCATTGGAGCGCGCATCCATACCGCCGTGAGCAAGTCCACACCAAGCGTCCCAGCCGCAGATCGGCGCAAATCGGACACGATGACAATCCGCGTAGCAAGTGCACTCGCACGGCGTAAAACCTGGATGGCATCATTTTCGGTAAAATGATGTAACGCCAGCGAACAGACGACGACATCCCATTGCCGATCCGGGTGAAACGAGCGGATGTCGGCTTGGTGGAATTTGATGTCCGGGCAGTCCAGGCAATATTCGGCGGCGACCGCCAGGGTGGATGATTGAAAATCCACCGCATCGATTTTGACACGTATACCACGCGTTCGAGACCATGCGCTGACTGCCTTGGGAATGTCCGCCGAGCCGGTCGCGAGGTCGAGAATGGTCCAGTCATGCTCAAGCGTGAGAAGCGATTTCAGCGGATTCAAGACAGCAGAAACCCCACCGAACCAGCGGTTCAGTTTCCGCAGATTTGCGAGGTCATCCCGCAATTCCGGTGAGACCGGTTGCGGCAGGTCCATCCATTCCGGGCTACCTGGATCGAATTCCCGATTCATCCGCAGAGCTCAAGAAAGGCAAGCATTCGACCGGTCTTCCCATTCTCGAGTCGGTAAGAATAAAAGCGATCATTCGCCGCTGCCGTGCAGATGCCGGAGTCTATCACACGCTCCACACCGGCATCGGCCAATTGCTTCCGGATGTCAGCCGCAAAATCGATTTCGTAGTGCGGCGGGCGTATGCAGGGGCTGATGATGGCGATGATATCTTGCGGTCGAGAGTCGAAATGCAGGCCCATTTTTTCCACGGTGGCCCCTGCGATTCGTCGTTCGGTGCCTTTTTTTCCGGAATGACTTAATCCGATTGCTCCCCGGATGGGGTCTACGAAGAAGACGGCGGCACAATCTGCGACGTAAATTCCTAGTGGCTGACCACGGACCGCGGTGATCAACCCATCGACGCCCTGTAGGCACCCAGGTCCATGAACCACCGCGACATCAGCGCCATGCACCTGCTCCGCCGTTGCCAACAATTTCGGATCAATGCCAAAGTCGCGCAGGATTTGATCGTGGCGGGGTGCAAGCCGCGCCATGGCGGTGTCCCGGTCGGTGGCGACATCCACGCCAGTCATGCGACCGATGAATCCATGCCTGCAAGTTGGGTTCGTTGCCAGCACATCCCATTGCGTCACGTTGGGGTATTGGATCATTGGACCCCAGGGAACTTGCATCTACCGCCGTCCCGGCACCCGCGCTTTCTTTGCGCTTTTTCCATCGCCACGAGCAGCCGTTGGAGTGGGAGTTAGAATGGGAGTTGGCGTGGCGACTGGTGCGTCCGGGGCGTTGGCTGCAAATCCGGAAATCGGATCCTCATTGCGGAGTCGCCGTGGCAGTTCCGGTTGGGGGGCGGTGGGGTCGGTCACTTTGGTGAACCGTTTCCGTTCACTTGTGCTCAACGGATCATCAAAAATCTCCTCGTATTGGGCATCCAGCGCCAGCGCCAGATTGTATTGCGCCAACGCGGTAATGTAGTCATAGCGGGCGGTGAGGACATTCGTTTGCGACGTGAGCAGCTGGGTCTGCGCGTTCAAAACATCGAGCTGCGTTCCTGCTCCCGCGTCGAGACGTTCCTGCGCCAACCGGAAAGCCTCCGTGGCCTGGACCACACTGGCTTCCTGGCTCTGCACCGTCTCAAGGGCAGTCTGTAAATTTGAAATTGCCTCCTGCACATCCAGGATAATCTGCCGCACTCCGTCGTTGTAGTTATTTACCGATTGTTCAAGCTGCGCACGCGCCTGCATCACACGGCCCTTGGTTTCAAATCCGTCAAACACAGCCCAACTCCCGAGGAAACCAAACGTCCAGCCTTGAGTCACCTCAGTGAGTGATTGAAATGCCTGATTGCTTTGCCACGTGTAGTCGGCCACAGCACTCACAGTCGGAAGATAACCCGCGAACTGGACATCTACATTTTGCACCTGGGCAAGCAAATCCTGGCGTTGTGCCTTGAGGGCGGGGTTGCGTTCGATTGCCATGCGCACGGACTCGTCGATGTTGATGCTGCGGGCCACGTAGCTCAAGTCTCCCACGACATTGAACGGCACTTCACTTGGCTTCGCCGGGGAGTAGTCCATTCCCAGAAGCTTCACTAACTGATAGAGCGCAATCCGCAGATTGTTCTGGGCTTGGATCAGCGGGGGCTGGGCATTTGCGAGTGCGACCTCGGCCTGCAAAACATTGAATCGGGGCACCGTGCCTGCCTCGTAACGGTTCTCCTGATCCCGGAGTTGCTGGGTTAGGAGCTCGACTGATTGCTGCTGAGCAACTATGAGAGCCCGGTTAAGAACAACCTGGAAAAACCCGATCTTTACCTGCGCAACCACATCATTGATGGTCTGACGCAACAGGAAATACGCGCCGGATTCCACGGCATCCGCAGCGCGAATTCCCGAAATTACCGCGCCGCCATTATATAAAAGCTGGCTCGCCTGGAAGCCGACATTCCACGTCTTGTCGTTGATGTTCCGGCCGGAACCTCCGCCCGTCGTCAGCGGGACAGTCGTACCATCAGCCATTGGAATATTGATCACGCCGCCTGAGGATGCAGGAGTGTTGGGATTTGCTAATTCGGGAGCAATTTGCTGATAGCCGGCAACCAGATCCACTTGGGGCAATGCCTGGGCCGTGATTTGAATCACCTGCCCGCGTGTAAACCGAATCTGTTGGATCGCGTTTAGGATCGTCGGATTTCTCGTGAGCGCCGTGCGCACCGCGTCGTCCAGGGTAAAATCCGGGACATTCGGATTGCGGATGCTCTTGGCGAAGGCGGCGATTTGTGCGGATGCCTCCTGATTCGCTTTTTTGACCGTGTCAGCACTGGGGCTCACATCCCGGACATTGGGCGCCAGTTGCGGCGGCGGCGGAAGTCCGGGATCCGAGAAATTCAAAGGCAATATCGTACTCGAGAAGTCGGTCGCCGTAGGATCCGGTTGCGAGGCGTCCACGGTGGGTGCCGCCGCAAGGTCCGGAGTCGAAAGCGGTTCCGGGGTTGGTAATCCGCTAGGCGTGGGATTTGGCACCGCAACCGGGCTGGAAGAAGCCGGCGCGGACTCCTCTGGCGTTGGATCTGAGGCGATCTGCGCGAATGCGATGGACGCCGATACGACCCACAGCGCTGCGGCCGTCCGCACGTAAAAAAAGTTAGTCATTGATTGCAGTCCTCAGGTTGCTTTTGGCAGTAGTCGAATATTTTGGCGTAAATTTGAAGCCACATTTTCCCCTCTTCAGGCTCAAGGTAATTCGTGAGTTTGGTGAGGCCATCGATAATGTCCTGCCGGATCCGCCCTACCAGTTGGTCTCCCTTGGGAGTGATCCGGACGAGCACCTTCCGGCGATCTGACTCCGCGTGCATGCGGGCGACATACCCTAAATTCTCCAGGCGATCAACCAACCCGCTCGCAGCCGCGGTCGTGTGGTGCATCTTCTCTGCGATTTCGGTCATGCTCAAGTATTCGCATGCCCCCACGTGCCCAAGCAAGAGATACTGCGGGAAAGAAACCTGCCCACGGGACAATTCCTCCGAAAGCCGCAACATAAGACACCGCTGCAAACGCAAAATAATCTCCGCAAGCTGCTCGATGCCCGCCAAATCAATGCGATCAACATTCGGGGCTTCAGAGAGAATGATGTCGGGGTCTGGCGCAGTCAAATTGGTCAATGTAGTTAATAATCAATTTTCCCGTATTGTCCACATGACAATCTCGCAATCCCGACGTTTCAAGCACGAGAAAAAAAGAACGGAGGGGCGTATTTTCCATTTACATTCGGATCAGGTGTGATTTACTTCTCCTCCGCGCTAAACCAAAAGCAATACCGTCGGTCCTTGGGATGGAGTCCTCGATTTCATCCGCAGCGCCAAGGGAAACCCGGTAATTAGACATCAATAAACGAGCTTCTTTCTGAGAGGCTCCATTGCCACCATGCCAAAACGTTTGGGTAGATTCGAAATGCCAAAGTCTCTTGCGAGAGATGAGGCGACAGCCACCGACCACTACGCGAAATTTATCGCTGAGCCATTTGACGCCGGTTACGGCCAGACGATAGGAAACTCGCTTCGCCGAGTGCTCCTTTCCTCGCTTGAAGGTGCCGCCATCACGACGGTCAAAATCGAAGGTGCTCTGCACGAATTCACCACCCTTCCCGGCGTGGTCGAAGATCTTGTGGACATCATTCTTAACCTGAAGAAGGTGAAATTTAAGGCACACGACACTGAAGTCCGCAATCTCACGTTGTCTGTAAATAGAGAGGGTGCCATCACCGCCGCAGACATCGAATCGACTGCACAATGCGAAGTTCTCAATCCAGAGCAGCACATTTGCACCCTCGACAAAAAGCAAAAGTTCGAGGCCGAGTTTGAGGTTAAAGTCGGCCGCGGATTCG
>Ga0209390_10002363_pt1 | contig 33289 bp, 28 predicted proteins | sample BON01_FD_187212 | JGI IMG/M metagenome (GOLD analysis project Ga0209390, IMG submission 187212) | Freshwater microbial communities from Lake Bonney liftoff mats and glacier meltwater in Antarctica - BON-01 (SPAdes) (version 2) | ecosystem: Environmental > Aquatic > Freshwater > Ice > Glacier...
CCGGACACGATTGTTGCGCGCACTGATGCCATCTATAACGCTGCTGGTCTCCTTTGATTGGTATATTGCTTACGAGCCGTGCTGTTGTGAGCTGCGACCGCCGTTCCTCAAGTCTCTGGAAGTAATGATTCGTAAAGAAAGATTCCTTCTTCGGAAGTGCTGGAGGCGATGCCGGCCCTTGAGGTGCTGAAGTTTGAAGATAATAATAATGAAACTAATCCATGTTTTGGTGCTGAGGCCTTCCAACCGATCATCCAGACGTTGTATCGCAGGATCGGATTACAGAATCTCGAAAAGGTATTGCTCCAGTGCCGAATGAGCGCCGATCTTTTGGCCGCCTTTGAGAGCTCTCGCAGCGCGAAGGGACTGGTTGCTTTGGTTCTGCGATGCGACATTGGCGTCGAAGGAGCGCGTGCTCTAGCAGACGTCATCGGTCGAAATATTTTTCCTGCACTGGAAATGCTCCTTTTGTATGACAATCCTAGGGTCTCCGATGAGGGTGCGATAGTCTTGGCCGAGGCTTTGGGAAATGCGTCTCGGCCTTTCTTGAGGATACTGGACCTAGTCAACATAGGAATGTGCGACAGAGGCATGTCCGCACTGGCGTCTCTCGTGCGACAAGGGCGCCTGGAACGACTGGAGGAGCTCAATCTGTCCAACAACAAAGGAGTGACCGATAATGGCATTATTGCTTTGGCTCGAGCCATCGAGGCGAGCGGACTGCCCAGGCTGCAACATATCAGAATATCGAAACTGGATAAAATGAAGGTGACGACCTTGAGATTTGGAGCCATTGCTTATGCGATTATCAAAGGTTCCCCTCAACTGAGATCCATCAATGTGGAATGCAATGAACAAGAAGCCGCCTCCTTGCGAACAACGATTGAGGGCATGCTCCGTGCAGCGGGAAGGACGGCGAGTGTAAAGACAGAGGGCTCTGTGGTGGTTACGTAGTGGAGAGAACTGCATGTGGGTACGGACGAGAGACGAATGGCATGTCATATGTGTCAAAAGGCGCAGCATTATCCGCAGCGGTGTCTGAAGAGAAAAGAATACAATTGATGCAGACGAAAGGAGCGCTTGCGGATTACAAAAGGCCCGTGTAGGTGCAGGGGGAGGAATTCAAACAAAAAGAGCGAAGACATCTCACAAGGCTTGCGCGATAGAGCAACAAAAAAGTGAGGACCCTTTTAACAAGGTCATCATTCTCACAATCGATTCGGTATCTTTTCTTTTCTGACAATCTATTTATATATGCACGCTTTCACATTAAAATTGACGAGCCAAAGCTACTCCCTAAATTCCGTCAAATTTCTCACTTTCTCGTCGCCCAAGCCATTAGTCAGGCTTGCTCGGCTCTCCTCTTCTTCCTCCAAAGGAAGCACTCGCTCCTCATCCATCCCAACCCCGTCCTTGGCTTGATGCCTCTCCTGCTCCGTCAGGAAACCATAGGCATAAAGCGTGATACAATCGCAGATCCAACTCCCGTGAGGATTTCCAAAATTCACGCATACTTGTTGTTGTTGCGGGGGGGCGTGCGGTCGCGAGGGGTCTTGCTGCGCTAGCGAACCACCTTGAGCTCCCCCGGCGGCATCTTCCGCCTTGACTGACACGTAGAACAAGGTCGACGGCACGTATCCCCATCGAAGCATATCCGCGAGCGCATAAATTAGGTCTGGGCCTGCTACGGCGTGCGTCACATCGGCTTCATCCCGTGCACTGCCAGTAGGCGCTGCAGGAAGAAGGGGAAGGAAAGGTGGTGACAAAGGGTAGAGCTGGATGCCCTTTCGATTGACAGCCAGCAAGGCGGCAGTCGCGTTGGGGGTTTGGGGCTCTCGAACGACGTTGAATAAGGTGCTGCCGTACAGCGGGTGACTCTCAATCAACGCCAAATAGGCACGCCGGGCCCCCTCCTCCCCCATCTTACGCAGTTCTGCATCCTCCTTGAACAACGCCTCCATGGCCAGGCTCCAGGCCGAGGGCTTGCGGGTCCGAAACAAAGCCTGAGGCACAAACTCCACGACGCGGTTCCCCAAAAAGTCAGTGCGAAATACTTTGCAGGCCTCGCCAAACTTCGCTCTGAACTGCAAGCAAGCCAAGCGCACCGCCACGGGCGCGGGGACGGGGTACAAGCCCGTGACGACGTGATGCACTCCCTGCGTGAAGAGGTAGTATTGGACGACCGGATCCGGGGAGCGAAGCACCGAGTCGAAGAATAGCTTGCAGGTGAGGATAAGTTTGTTTGGTGCCCCTTCTTGTTGCCACTGGATGATGAGGGTTGGAAAATAGGGGGCATGATGGGGTGAGAGAGTAAATACAGAAAAATCGCAAGCAATAGAAGAAGTAGGAAAATGCGGCGACTGAAAAGTGAGCGGCCGAGCAGCGATGACGGACAGAGGACGCGCGAGACAAGTGCACAGAGGGAAGGTTCCCTCCGGCGAGGACAGCAGGCATAAAAGGACAGCTTTTCAATCGAGACACACACTAAAACCCATCGAGACGCACACTACCCGCGCAGCCTAACCCCAACCTCACGTACCTGCCAACTCAGGATGCCGACTTCCTCCGTCTTGGCCAGGGGCCGGTCCAGCTGGATCCCCTGTGTGCTCTCCACCAAGCCAAAGAAGTACCCCTCACATTCCGGGGAAGCAAACCCAAGCTTCTGGCAAATGAGCATGGTTAGCTCGCTCTCCTTGATCAGCACCGGCACATGGAAAGTCTTGAAACTGTTGTCCAGGAAGAAGACCTCGACGTACACGCGGGAATCGATGGGTGGCGCCAAGGCGTCGGAAGAGGAGGAAGGCCGCGACGAACGACGGCGGTGGTGGTGGTGTGGGGCGCGCTGCGAGCTTGTAGTAGTGGGCACGTGCGACATTTTTGCCTGAGACGGCTTCGTAGGGTTCAGGGTCCAGGATCCAGGACGTGCGGGGGTGCGTGCGCGGTCTCTGCTTGTTCCCTTCCTGTGTGGTGTGTGTGGTCGTGGGTGTGGGTGACCCGAAGTTCACAAGTAAGTTATGCGGGCAATGGGCTGGCCGTCATCCGCGAATGGGTCTCTTTGGAAAAAAACGCGATGAACGACGTTTGCTCTCATTATTATTGGCTGACCTCGAGACCTGACCCCCTTTCCCAATCATACAGGCGGCCCCACTTCACACCACGGCATCACCACACACCCCCCTGCCGCTACACAGCAGCAACGTGGGCGGGGACTGCCACCAGCAAGCAACGGGCGGCTTGTCATCAAGGCAGAAGGAGCGAGCGCCTAGGGAATCGACTCACACACACATACTTCCTTCATCCTTGCCATACACACAGGCCGCCGCGCGACGACGGCACTACACTCGTCATGTTTCGACGGGTGTCCAGCTCGCGGGAGGTGCCCGTGCTCGAGAAGGTGGCCGAGAGCAACAGTGGAGGGGGAATGGACAAGCGGGCGATTGGGGCCCTGGTGCTGGAGCTCTCCTTGACCGTCGTGGGCTACTTCATCTTGTACCAGTCGGCCAAGAGCCTCATCGGCATGATCGACCCCACCAAGAAGGACAAGGACTCCGTGGCGCAGGTACGTGGGCGTTGGGCTAGGTTGGTGGGGGGGAGTTAAAAGTGCCTTGGCGGGCGACGCCGTGTATGTGGGCGACCTCCCCTCCTCCCTTTTATGCGCCTCAATGACATGCGTCGTAGTGGAGGAAGCAACTATTTCTGCGAACAAACGGGACGAGGAGAGCACAGTGTGATACAATATCTGTCTTTTCTCTATACCCCACGATCACTAGCAATTAGGAATGTATATAAGTTCATACACCCCTCCTCCTCCAGTCCCTCATCATCTCACATTCTCCCCATCCCCCTCCACCAAAACCAGACAAAAGAAGCTCTGGCCAAAAAGTTGAACCGGCCCAACATTGCCCGCATGGACCTAACGCCCTACGAACGCCTGATCGCCGACGAGGTGCTCGACCCCGACCAACTTGAGGGGGGCTTCGACACCATCGGCGGACTCGAGCAGCAAAAACGAGAAATCTTCGAGCTGGCCGTCTTGCCCTTGAAGCGGCCCGACCTCTTCAACCAGCGCGGCAAGCTCTTGTCGTCACCCAAGGGTTTATTGTTTTACGGGGCGCCTGGGACGGGGAAGACGATGCTGGCCAAGGCCATTGCTCGGGAATCTGGCGCGGCCTTTATCAACCTACGGATGAGCACGCTGATGAACAAGTACTTCGGGGAGTCCAATAAATTGGTGGCTGCCGTCTTCTCGCTCGCGTACAAGCTGGCCCCGTCCATTATTTTCATTGATGAGATTGAGTCTTTCCTCCGAGCCCGAGGAGGGAATGACGAGGCCCCCTGGATTTCGCTCAAGGCTGAATTTATGACCTTGTGGGATGGCGTGCTCACTGACAGCGCCGTGCCTATCATGGTCCTAGGGGCTAGCAACCGACCCTATGATTTGGACCCTGCGATCCTCCGTCGCTTGCCTCGGCAGTTCGAGATCCCATTGCCCGGCCCCTCGGAACGCGCGCACATCTTGCGGTTGCTGTTGAAGGAGGAGCACATCGACCTGCAATCAGTCAAGGTGGAACGATTGGCGGCCGACACGGATGGCTACTCCGGGAGTGATTTGAAAGAGTTGTGTCGTGCGGCGGTGATGATCCCGATTCGGGACGTGATGCCCATGCCAGCAAATGGGAGTTTGACCTCCCTAGATGTAGAGAGCTTGCAAGTCGCAGATTTCCGCATGGTCAAAATGGCGGACTTCCACGTGGCGATGAAGAGGGTCAAGCCGACGGGGCACGCGGCGCAGGATTACCAACAGAGGGAGGGGGCGCAGGCGGTGAATACGGCGAGGATGACGCCGGCTTTTATGAATGCGGCGTTGTCGATGCTGTTGCATAGTGTGATGCAGGGAGGAGGGGGGCAGGCGTCACCTGGTGCTGGTGCTGGTGCTGGGGCGGGGGCGGCGAATAGACATGGAAACGATGGAGGGTCGAACGGGACGAGGTGAAGAGAGGAGGAGAGGAGAATGAATGCTCCTTGTGTGAATAGAAAAACGATAAAAATAGACCAAAGTCCATGTTAGTGAAGTCAACCAAGCGGAGGAAACAACAGCAAAAGCAGACAGGGAAAAGAAACCCGCACAATCTACATAACAAGAGATTGTTCGCCTGCTCAATTCGATGTATGTATAATATGCACTTTCTTCTTTTCTCTTTTGCGGGCCGTGTGTGTGGCCGGCTGTTCTTCCCCCCCCCCTCCCTCTTCTGTTTTGTCTATTGTCATCTCAATCTGGTTTTTGTCTGCGCACATTTCCTTTCATATGTATTGTGGGGCATACTGCTGTAGCTTTCGATCTATTTTTCTTCTCTCTCTCCTTGATCTCATCGATGTTTTCTTCGCGTTGATTTGTTGCTTAGTAGATGGCTGGTTTTCGTTGTTGTTGTTGTTCGTGTTCTGTGGGCTGGAATATACACAGATATGCACACCCACACCTCTCAAATCAATCAATCATTTGCTACCGCCACTCTACTCCTACTCTCCTCTCTCAAGGCGTCGCCATCGTTCCTCCCGCTGCTACTTGCGGTGCTGCTGCTGCTGCTGCTGCTGCTGCCCCTGCTGCTGCTTTGGTCGCTCCTTCGTTTTTACTCGACATCTTGCGCACATCCTCCCTACAAACCCCCGCGGGCATGTTCAGCTTGGCCGGAGCCACCTGCACACGATACTTCCACCCTTTCTCCGCAGTCCCAGCAGACGCAGTAGCACCCGAGGTCGTCGTGCTTGCGCCTCGGGCTGCGGATGCCATTGCCCCACCTGTCGCTGAGGGCATGGAGGAGGAGGAGGAGGAAGAAGAGGAAGGTTTGGATGCTGCGTGGTGTTGGCTATGGGCGCTGGTAGCTTGCGTCCGCAGCTGGTGTTGTTGCTGAAGGTATTGGTAGGCAGAAGGGGAGGAGGAGGGAGAGGCAGGCGCCGGAGGAGGGTAGTAGTAGTAGGATCGTGTCCGTGTAAGGGCTGCCCCGCCGGCTTGAGATTGTGTCGCTGTTGGCTTGGACGTTTCCGCCGTCTGCCGACCCTTACCCTCACTATTGCTGCTGCCGCTGCTGGCACTGCTGCCATCCTCCTCCGTCTTCGCCACCACCACACAGTCGTCGCCGCCCTCGCTCCCACCTCCCCGCTTTCGCCCCTCCCTCCCTCCCTCCATCCCTGCCTCTTCCTCGTCCTCCTCGTCGTCCGACCAGTCCCCATCAAAGACCGAGGTGCCCTGCGGGCCGTAATACCGCCTATAGAACCCACCTGGCGCCGACTCCACCTTCTGTGTCCGGGAGAAGAGGCCTCGAAACGCCTTCTTGCTCCTCGCGAGGTCCTTCTGGAATTTGGCATGCCTCACAGCTGCATCGGCGTTCGGCAAAGGCACGCCCCGCAGGAGGGAGATGGGGTAGGAAAGCCCACCGGCCAGCGTCGTTGCTGCTGCCATGGTGGCTGCTGCTGCGGCTCGGGCCACTGCGCCACTGCCGGAAGCCGAGGAGGAGGTCACGCACATGCCGCTGGAATGGTGGGGTTCCGCAGCAGCAGCGGAGGAGGAGGAAGTGGTAGAAGAAGGAGAGCTGAAGCTACGGTGGTGGTACTGCCCCTGCTCCTGGCACTGCTGTTGGTGCTGCTCCAAGCGGGCCTTCTTCCTCGCTTCCACCTTCAAGCCCCGTTCCCTCGCCTCGGCGGACAGAAAATTGAAGGCAGCAAGGGCCGTCTCTATCCTCTCCCGACTCAAAAACCGGCTGGACGTGAGACTAATCCACTCTTCCACCGGCGCCGCCTGCTCCTTCGACCACTTCACCTCCTCCGCTTCTCCTGCCGCCCTCCGCCCTCCCTTCCCCTTCTTCTTAGGCTGCTTGAGGCCCTTGAAATAGACCCGGGCCATCCCCTCCCCCAGCATGGTCACCGTCCCCTCGTCCAGCCCCCGTGGCCCCCTACATACCACCACCCGCGACCGGACGTCGATCTGACGCCCCGTATGCCAATTCACACTAGCCTCCTTTAAAGTCTTCAACACCTGATGACACCCCGCACAAAACGCCCCCCGAGGCGCCACATCCTTACTATAAAGACAGCGGGTGTGCGACCAAAACAAGCAGCCCGTGCATTGAAACATGGCCCCCTTCGGCCAGCTAGCCCCAGGCGCCTCACTACTGCAAACCACTCCACACGCACACCGAAAGCCCCAGTGCTCCTCCTCCGCCAAATCCTCCTCTTCGCCCTCCCTCCCCTCCTCGTCCTCCTCCATAGCATGCCCACACCCCTCCTCCTCCAGGCTCCCCTCCGTCTCTTCTTCCGACCCTCCCAAAGTATGATCGTCAGGGCCGCCCGCCCGCCGCTTCGCCCCCACTGCCGGGTCGTAGGTCCCCTCCTGCAGCGCTCTCAACTTCTCCTTCCGCCGCATATAAGTCCGCTCCCGCTGCAGGCGCTGTCGCTCCTTCTGCGCCCTCGTCTCCTCCAGCACCCGTGCATCCTCCTCTTGCTCGTGCCACGCCAACCACCCCGTGTGCCCCAGGCGCTTCAAAATCTTCTTACGCTCAATCTTGCCCGTCTTGCTCGGCAACGCCACGACCCTCGCCCAGTCCGCCGCGCGCTTCGCTTCGAGCTTGCCGGCAAAATCGTCCATGTTGATATGCACAGAGTAAGGCTGGCATCGACATACCTTGGCCTCCCTCCCCTTGCTCAACCACCGTTCCGTCGTGAAGTTCGTGGCTTCCGCAACATTAAAGCCATGGTTGAAGCCCGCGTGGTAGGAAGCAGGGAAGGTAATCACAAACTCGCCGGGCTCCTGGACGAGGGTGTGGAAGGGGATGCCGGACTCCCGCAAGACCTTGGGCGAAAAGATGCTGGTCTTGTGCCGCATAAATTCCGAACAGTCATGAAACCCCTGCGGGTCCAACGACTGCGCCAGGCTCTCGAACCGCTTTTGGGAGGCGGGAGGGATGGAGTACCAGCTCTTGGGGCGACCGGCGTGGAGGTAGTTGATGCTGTAGAGGTTCATGTCCTCGGTGTGAAAGGCAAACATGGCCCGCCACATCCCAAAATAAAGCATCGCGGTCGTCACACCCGGCAGGTTGGACGGCAGCAATTTGATCATGTTGTCGAGCTCGGCCAAGTTCCACCCACTGGCCTCGTCCCGGAAAAGGGAACCGTTCATGTCCGCGCCGTAGAGGGGGGGCGGGGTCATGGGTCCCATGCTCCGCCAGAACAACCGTTCCCGCTCCTCGTAAGACGTCTCCTCGTCCGGCTCGTTCTTGTGCGCCAGCGCCCGGAAATCCTCGACGGTCATCTTCTTGCTGTCCATGAGCCCGAGCTGGTAAATGCCCCGCAAGCCCGAGACGCACTGCTTGATGGGCGGAATCAGCAGCTGCTTCTCCTCCCACATTCGCTCAAACTCAGCCTCCGTCGGCGGAGTGTACCAACCCTCCGGCGGGATGACCTTGCAAAGGCCGGCGTCCCCAATCTTCCTGTCAATCTTGTCAATGTACGCCGAGAAGTTTTTGAAGTCGTCCATCGTCGGCCGGAAGACCGGGCAGGTTGTCTTGGACATGGTGGGAGAGGTCGGTGGGTCGTAGTTGTGGTGGTGCTTCTGGTCACGGGGGAGAAAGCGGCGGTGGTGGTGGTGGTGCTTGCGTGTGTGAGGGGCTTGACGTTGAGGCGCAAGGCACTGTCTGGTAGCCAATGAGGCGCAAGGCCAAAGGTCGTCAACACGAACAGCGTGGATATGATAGAGCGCAGCCGACGCCGACAGTTGATGATGGACCTCTGGATGCCTCCGCTTCTCCTCTCCTCCTCCTGGGCGTGGCTTGCCGCCGCGGTCGTTCGCTGCGTGAGGCAGGCCACTGAGTATGCTGTGGTTGTGGTGGTGGTGGTGAGGGGTGGGTGAGACAGGGCAATGACGACAATATGAACGTGTGATGGGCCTCCCGTCCCTTTACAACAGGGGCGCGGGGGCTGGTTGTTAGCTACTGCGTCTTGGCGGCCAGGAAAAACGATGCCGACGCGACAAGGGGGCCGGCAAACAAATGTGCCTAGCAATTTCGGCTGGTCCGGCCTCGGGGGGGTGGAGCCGGGGGCAAGCTTGAGGCGTGGACCAAAGGCTGGAGGGAAGGACCGCTTGACTTGTGTTGACGCTGGGGAGGGAGGGAGGCAGACTCGTCTGATTTGAGGACAGAGCCAAGGAGTGAAATCGCCCCCAAAGCCCTCCATGCCTCCGGTGGGTCCTTATGGCTTGATCCATGCGCTTTTTCGTGCTCCAGGCGGGCCTCTGTGTGGAGTGTGGTGCTGCATGTGTGGCATATGGTGTGAGAGTGCCCAGGCAACAGGATGATGCGGAGGGCTGGGTTTGGGACCGAAATGCTATGTCTTTGCAGTCCACCACCTGCCCACAAGACCACTAACACAGCCCGCATGTAATCCATGTCAAACTAGGTGCCTTTGGCGTGGGATGTACGCTTGTTTGGGGCTTTAAATCCTGTGCACACACAACACAAGGGTCTTTGCCATCATCGAACGCTTTTGAGGCTTCGCTGCGTCAGCTGCTAGCGTTCAAATCAAATGCGATGCATGATTCGCAGGCGCGGCCCTCCCTCCACCAAACCACACCAACACACATACGTACACCACACTGTGCAGGGAAGAGTCAGTGGGCCTGGAAGCCCCTTAGCAGCCCAAGCCCGTAAACACCCCACACCCCAGCCACCTCTCATTCTTTACGCCCGGCGCCCTTGCTTCACTTCATCAACTCACGGAAGCCCGCAGCAGCAGCAGCAGCCACAACCACCACCAAGAACAAAGCCTCAGCGCCCCCACCCCCCACCGTGGAAGCCTGAGTCACACAGCAACGTCTTTGCAAGTAGGAAAGGGGAAGAAGAATGACAAGAAGTCACCGCAGCTCTCCCCCGGCAAGAAGGCCAGAAAAAGGCGACAAGTTGCCCGCGCATGGGTTTGTGAGCGGGGACGAGGTTACCCCACGGGACGGCCCCGCCCCCGCCGCCCGCCTTGTCTTTTTCGTCGAAGCCTAACTTTCCTCTCTCTAAACCACCAACCGCACACAGGCGCACAGAGGCACAACATCAGGGAGGAAGGCGGACGAGCGCACATGTGGAGCTGGGGCAAGAGGGCCGGGGTCATGGCTTGGAGAGGGGAGGCGATTTCTCGTCGAGGTAGGGTTTGTGTATCGCATATTTGCGGGTGGGAGGGTGTCTTTAGTGCTTCTGCAGTTGCTTTTTGTGGTTTTGGTGGGCGGGGATGTTCGGCCCAAACGAGGTGCCAGGGTAATGTTGATCGATGCTTTGTCAGCCCTTCAAACACACACAACACACACACTCGTACATATGACAGCGTTACGAGGGCACGCGCAGTCCTACTCTACAACGAATGAAGGCAGCGGTGGAGACTTGTCTTTGCATGATATCTCCCGCATATTAGTTGCATTGGCGTCGTGGTAGCTGCTTGTACTGCTTGCGGTGTGGCTGTGAGCACCGTTAAGCAGGCCGAAAGTGAACACATCTAGCGCAGGCACGACTTTGAGAGAATGATGTGGAAAGATCAGGTGGATCTTTACAGGCGCCAGCTGAATCTGGATAATGATGTGGAAAAATCAGGTGGAACCCTACAGGCGCGAGATGCATCTGCCCTCCAGTCAGAATTACGAGCCTTATTGGCATACCTATCCAAAGCAAACAAATACATGATAAAATTGTACGGCACTTTGTTTGCAAGTGCGTGACCATACACCTTCTTCATTCTCATGCTTGCATGTGCCCAACCCGGGTCTTGTCTTGTCTTGTCTTGTTTCTTTAGAGGGCACCCTCTGGGAGGGCTTTTTCTGGCGCATGCTTTAGCAGGCCTACACTGTACCGTGCAGAGCATCACACCCCCGTGGGCAGGGTGCTCAGGTCTTACACACATGAACCATCTCGGGGCATTGTGCGGCTCTTACACATGTATTGCCCGTCCTCGACCATAAAATTGTAGAAAATACGATACGTTCCGATCTCTCTCATCAGTCCCATCTCTCTTAAAAATGCCCAGATCCCAATTATACTTCTAAACTCTCCCTTTGAATAAGATCTCCGAACTGGGCATGACAAGCCACTCCCCCTGACCCGTATTTTCCTACTTCGTCTTCTAAAATAATTTTAATCTCTCTAATTTGCACACATTTTATCAATTTCGAATATTTTCCTACCGTAATTATGCCTCCCTTTCGCCGTCCGCATCTCTCTCATCGTTTGGTACTGGTGGCCTCGGGTGGCGTCGTTTTTGGTGGGCCTCCAGACCTTTTTGTGGCCGCAACCCCCCTTTTTCAACGTCCCCCCAACCCCCTACCCCAGCAAGCAAAGCAAAGCGTCCTCTACACACGCTTGTACGTACTTGTGTCTCCATCCATGGCCTACTTCTTCCGCCATCACTTCTACACACGTTGCCAAAAACTTTACCCATTAGGCAGCCCCACGTTTGGCATGGCAAAGGGCGTAAGGAGGCTCCAAAGACGACAGCAGCGAACGTTGTCAACGTCGGTCAACGTCACACGTCTCAAGAGATCAATGGCCGAGATGTTGGGCCAGCAATGCACCACCGCACAACCCACCCACATCCCCCACATAAACTCCTACAGGTCCATCATGCTTTCATTGGCACGACGACGTGCCTTGGCTGCTGTGGTTTCGGCCGCCGCGCGTTCCTCCGCACCCCAACTGCTCTACCCACCGCTCTATTTACGACGATCGACCTCCTCTATCCTCCCTGACGCAGCCCCCGCAGCCGACGCAGACATCGCCACCCCCGTCGTCCGCATGTACACGGCAGATGCAGTAGACGCTGCCGCCACGCCCGCCGTCCGCATGCTGCAACGTGTCGATGCCGGGGTGCCCACTGCTGAGTACCTTGAGGGTGGGCAGTTGTCCCCAGATAGCATTCCCACTCGCATGATTGAGATCCCCTGTCCCTTCTCCCACGGTGGCCCACGGCAATACGAGACGGTCAAGGTAAGCATGGCAAGCATGCGAGTGAGACGTAGAAGGGCAGGGTAGTGGTGCTTGAATACTTTGCCGCGACGACAGCCAGTCACGTGCCTCACATTCCATCCTTGGCAAATGCCACATCATCACCTTGCCCACCCCCTTCCCTCTCTCTTCCTCTCCTTTCATCAGGTCGCCGTCATCCAAGACACGACCTGCGCCAACTACTGGTGCTCCCGCCTCGCCCACGTCCTGCGAAAGGAATCCGGCCCCGACGGGGGCGGCGGCGCCATGGGCCTCGATTTGGAATGGAAGCCTACCTTCCGCGCACGGCAAGCGACTTCCCGCGCCGCCGTCCTGCAATTGTCCGGTCCTGGGTTGTGCCTTGTCATCCAGCTACAGCAGCTCAAGCACATCCCCCGGCAGCTCCGTCAGCTCTTGGCGGACCCAACCCTGTTAAAAGTGGGTGTGTCGGTCGATGACGACCTGGCCAAGCTCCGGCATGATTGGGGGGTGGCATCTAGTGGGTACGTGGACGTCGGGAGGGTGGGAGGACGGGTCTTCTTCCACCACTGCCCGTTCCGCACCATGTCAGTGCAGAACATGGCGGCGTCGTTGTGGGGGATCCAGTTGCCCAAGTCCGATGCGGTCCGGTTGGGGAATTGGGAGCACCCGGAGCTGTCGACCAAGCAGGTGGAGTACGCGGCCTTGGACGCAATGGCGGGACGGGCGATTTATCAAGAGTTTTATAGGAGGGGGTTGTTGGATAGGGGCATGCTGGAAGAGATGATGAAGACGTGGTTGGTCTCGGCGGAGGATGAGGATAGGAAGCGCGCCAGGAGCTTGGCGTTGGAATCGGATGCGTTGCGGAGGGTGTATACGCGTCTCAAGGGCGAGTCTCCGTCCAAGTCGCGTTCGTCTGTAGCATTACGGTCTTTGAATTCGGAGAGGCCTAGAAAAAGGTCATCGGCGCCCCGTGGGAAGAGCGCTAACAGCAGCAGCAGCAGCAGCAGCAGCAGCAGCAAGAGTAGAGACGCACCTGTCGTTTCGAAGAGCCCTCCTTCATTTTGGCCCGAAATGGCCGTGGCTTGAGAAAGCACTGAATGAAAAGTGACGAAGAATGCTTGGTTGAAAGTGTGAATAGAATAGAACAAGTGCCACAAGGCATGCACATAGAGAAACGACACAATGTGAAGTAAAGAAAGAAAGTCTGACGACAGCGTCGAATGCTGGGCTTGCTGTTGTTTTCATTTTTCTTGTTTATCTTGTGCTCTATGAATAGGGTTTGGCGCTGCGCACGAGCTCCGCCGACTTGGCATCCAGCAACGCACACAGCACTTTCCCAGATCCGCGATCCTTCACAATGGTCTCGCCTCCGCTCTCGCATACAACTAGTCGCGGCCACGAGTCTTCGATGATTTTCTTGTGGTCAAAGGCAAGGGGAGGAAGCTCGCCCAGGGGGAAGAAGGCCGCAGCACTCGCGTCATCGCCTGCCTTTGTCCCCTTGGACGAGAGCAAGAAGGCAGCATAGGCAACGGTGACAGTGTGTCCTCGCGGGTCTCGGCCCGGGTCACCATAGCTGCCGACTTGCGCAAACGAAATGTTGTCCAGCGCCGTCTCTTCCTTCAGTTCCCGGGCCGCAGCAGCATCAAGTCCCTCGTCCTTATCCACAAAACCTCCTGGCAGGGCCCAATCGCCTTTGTAAGGCTCGTTTCCCCGTTGGATGAGCAAAAGCTTGACCTGCCCCTCCTCCAGACAGAAAATGAGCGTGTCCACTGTCACCGAAGGGCGGGGATACCTGTAACAAAAGCTGCCGCCGCTACTACTCATTCTCAAGGCCGACGAGGTATTGATGGAACGGAGCCAAGCAGGGGAGAAGGAGTACGAGGTGGCGAGGCACAGGCAGGCGGCAGACGTGAGTAGAGTGTAGGACGACGACAGGAGCATGCAGCAGCAGGATAGTGCCTGTGTTGTGTGCGGTGGCGTAGGGTGTGAGGGTGCTGGGGCGGCCGGAAGCAACGTCGTTTGGCGTGGCTGTTGGCGATTAGCGGCGCCGCCCGCAGGTCTCACGTCTCATGTGAGCCAATTCGTCGTAAGCATCGACTACAGCTCCATGACTCAGGCAAGCACACCACGCCTCTCTTGCGTGTGTCCTGATTGCGCCTGGCCTCGTGGTTGGCAGTGCCTCGGTTTTGTGCTTTGCTTGCGAACGACGGCGATCTTGGCATTTTCCAACCTCCCCACCCTTCGCTCCATTCTGACGCACTACCACCCTTCCACACACACAGCAAGCTCAAAGCACCACTACAGCCAGCCCCAAGTCACCACAGGGGGAGGAAGACATGATTGAGGACCTCCAGGCGATCGACCCGGAGTATGAGGAGAGGATGCTGGCCTTTGAGATTGACTGTGACAAGGGCAAGGGGGATGCCTGGGCCTGCCACTCGGTGGGGGAGTTCTTAGCCGTCGTCAAGGTGCGTTTTGAGAGGAGGGAGAGGGAGAGATGGGGTAGCAGTAGATGTGACGGGGAAACTTCTGGTTGAACAGGGTAAGGAAGCGATCGCCTTCTGCCGAAGCGAGGCTGGGCAATCTAGCTGAAAGAGAGGCTGACTGACTCCCTCCCCCCCTCTCCCGCCGTCCCCCACCCCTCATCCCGCAAAACCACCACAGGGTGACTACAACAAGGCCGCCAAGGTGTACACGGACAACTGCGCCAAGTACAGCCACCCTCCCTCGTGCTTCAACCTCGGCCGGCTCTTTTTGGGTGGGCGAGGCGTCCCGCAGAGCGACGCCCGGTCTCTCAAGTGCTTTGAGACCTCCTGCAAGGCCGGGCATGGTATGGCCTGCCATCACATGGGGCTGCTGCTCTTGTACGGGAAAGACGGCGGGTACGACGTGGGCAACGACGCCAAAAAAGCGACGTCCATCCTGGAGAAGGCTTGTGGGGAGGGTATCCCGGATAGCTGTTATGCGTTGGCAAGCCACTTGCTTCGTACTCTGCCTGAGGACAAGATACACAAGCGGGACCCTTCGCGGGCAAAGGGCTTGTTGGAGAAGGGCTGTGCGCGGGGCCATGGGCCGTCTTGCTTTAATTTGGCGGTGATGCACAAGAAGGGCGATGAGGGGATACCCAAGTACGTGATGGTGGGGTTGGGGAGTTGGCTTTCTGGCGTGTGTGCGTTGTGTGTCGTCGTGTAGGGTCGATAAGAGAGCTCAAAATCACCTGCATCTAGAACTCGCTCTTCCACTCACTTCTTGTTCTCTCCCCTTTATTTCTTACACTCCATTCACGTCCAAAACTCGCTCTTCCACTCACTTTTCTCTCCTTCCCTCCCCTCAATCCTCTCCCCCTACCGCAACCACACAGGAACGAGCAGGAGTTTGAAAAGTTCAAGAAGGTGACTGAGGAGCTGATAGAGCAAACAGGCTCGCTCAAATGGAAGAAGGGGCATTAGGCTCGATGCATCTTGCCGATAGCTTTTATGAAAAGACAAAACCAAAAAAGCATGTATATAAACACATCTATCTCGATCTGAGCTGCTTTTCATATTTCTTCTTTAACCCTAAATTACAAGATTGCTTTTACCTTGCTCTTACTCATACTGTACACTACACTAGCACCTCCCCCGTCTACTTCCTCCCCCCCTTCCTTTCCCCTCCTCCTCCCGCCTTCTTCATCACCCCCAGCCGCTTCACCCCAATCTTCAACGAGTTGGCCAGCCGCAACAACGCAAATTCCTCCGTCTCCGACACCAAGGAAGTAATCGACCCCGGCCTCCCCATCCTCCCCGCCCTCCCCCCCCGATGCAAATACGTCTCGGCATCCGTCGGAATATCATACATAACCACATGGCTAATCCTTGGCACATCCAACCCACGCGCCGCAAAATCAGTCGTGACCAGCGCTCGGGACTCGCCCGCGCGAAAGGCATCCATCACCTTAGCCCGTCTCTTGATATGGTCCGTGCTCAACAAAGCCTGCAACCCGCCCTTCCCCTTCTTCCCTCCCTCCTCCTCCTCCTCCTCCTCCTCCTCTTTCAGCCCCTCGCTCCCCGCTAGCCCCGCCGCGATGTCCTCGGCCTCCTGGTCGTCTGCTGTGAAGATGGCACATGCCTGCAACCTGCCTTTCGACCGCTCCCGCCGCAAGAACGCACGAAGCGCCGCAAGCTTATCGGCCTTGGTCGGGCAAACGAGGTAGTTGTGTTGGAGCTGAGGGGGCATGAGCTCACCAGGAGTGACTTGCACGTGGACGGGCTGTCGTAACGTCCACTGCTGCTGGACGCATTGCTTGATGAAATGGTTGTGTTGGGGAATAGTAGCGCTGGCAAAGACGGTCTGACGGTGCACCAATTTCCAAGGTGCCAGCTGCCGGGCCTCGCTACCGCCGCTCCCACCCCCGCCTTCCTTCATCGCCCCTTGAGGGAGGAGGAGTGCCTCGTCCCCTTTACCCGCCCCTGCTGCTACTGCTGCTTCTTCCTCCAGCTCGGTGGTTAGGAAGGAGGGCGACAGGTATTTGCCCAACAGGGCCTGCAGCTGCGCTCGGGTCTCGCGACGGGTGAGGCAGGCGTCTACTTCATCGATGACCACCATCTTGACCTGGTGGTAGCGGATGCCGCCTTGTTCTACCAGGCGGGAGAGGGCGAGAGGGTTGCCAATCACGACGTGGGGGGGCTCGGCTAGGACCCAGGCTTTTTGCCGGGTGTTTTTGGAACCTTCCAACAGGGACATGACCAGGATCTTGTTGCTCGTGCCGTTGACTGCGGGAGTGCTAATCGTGGCGATGCTGCTGTCATACACGCCCTCGTCCTCGTCCTCGTGGTCTTGCCCCTCCTCGTCTCTGTAATAGACCCGCCCCGCAGAGAGCTGCTTGGCCACGCTTGCCACCTGCAGCCCCAGTTCTCGGCTCGGAACCACCACCATGGCCTGCACGGCCTGTTTGCTCGCGTCAATACCCGCCAACAACGGCAGCATAAAGGCCAACGTCTTGCCCGTGCCCGTCTGCGCCTGGATCACCACGTCCTCTCCATCCAAAATAGCCCCCAACGCCTCGCGCTGCACCATCGTCGGCCTCGCAAACCCCAAGCTCTCGGCACGTGTCAGCAACCACGCCGGCAGCCGCTCTCCGTAGAGCTCGGCAAAGGTTTCGGTGCTGGTGCCGTCGTCAAGGCTCGCGTCGACCAGTTGGTTTGGGGGGGGCAGCGCGTAGCGGCGGGCATCAGGCAATCTCGGGGAGGTCACGACAGGGAGAAAGGCGGCTTTGGAGGGCCCTGGTCTAGCCGTCACGACCACGGCCATCAGGCCCAGAAGGAGGAGCAGGAGCAGGGGGGACTGTTGTTGGCAGTGTCTTCTACATAAGGGCGCTCTTGTGTGTGTCGTGGAGGAGGGGCGGCGGTGGACCATGCTGTCGGTCGATGCTGATGATGATGGTGGTGGCGCTGGACATTGGCCTGCCGTGTCTCCCATGGTCCACCGGCTTGTCCGGGACCTGTGTACGTGTTGTATGAAGCTGTGGTGAGGTGGACGTGAAGGTATTTGCGGTCAAAGGTGGCATTTGGGCACATCATCGCCTCCTCCTCCTCCTCCTCCTCCTCCTTCACTCCTTCAGCTTCCTCCTCGTCTCCTCGCCCCGATTGCGTTGCTTCTATGTACACCTAGAACTCACACCCCTTTACACCCCCTCCACATCACACAGTGCCCTCGCAGCGCCTTGTCGTCATGGCCATCACGCTGCTGGAACCACCGTCGCCGTATGTGCTGCCGCTCCTCTTCTTTGTGGTCCTCTTTGAGGTGCTCCTGATCCTGGGCAAGCGGCAACGCTGCAAGCCCTTGGCCCTGAACATCAAGGCCTTGACCTTGCGCAAGTACGAGCTGGCGGTGGCCATGAAGGGGGTAAGTGGTGGGTGGAGCAGTGGAAGGAGAGTGGACATCGTGACTATCGAAATTGTGCCGGCCGATTTTTCACTTCCAACATCCCATCTCTACCAGCCCGCATTCCTGCATTCTCAGTCCCTTTTTCCCGTCCTCCGTGTGGGTCATAATTCCTCCCTCGTTCTCCTCTGTCCGTCTCACGTCCTCACATCCCCATCCTCCACTCTTCCCCTCCTACAGTTCGGCATCCAGGACTTCGTCAAAAAATCCAAGCTAGAACGCGAGCTCATCCAAGTGGACAAGGACCTATTCCCACGCAAGCAACGGGTGCTCGCCCAGGCCACTGCATATGAGGCCCTCGCAACCAAGGTCCGCTACGGGATGTATGCATTGCTGGTGGTGATTTTCTGGCGGACGCCTCTTTTGGTCATGGCCCCGGCAGCTACTTGGCCTTTGTCTTCTTTTTTTGGGTTTCCACGCTTGGGAGCGGGGGCGGTTGGAGTAGCGGCGACGATTTCGATGGTCAAGGCGGTGCTGAAACCACTGACGCCCTTGTTGAGTTCCGTATAGAAACTTAGAAAGGAAAAGCAAAGTAAACTAAATGTACATATAAATCTAACAAATAAATTGATTCTTCACTCACAATTTGTTGCTTCTTTTTCTCCTCATTTCTCGAGACGGATTTCTGGTACTTTTTAATTGGATTTGTCTAGTCACACAATGTTTGTTTGTTTGTGTGTGTTTGAACATTCTTAATTTCTAGTTAACATCGTCTATTATATAGCTTCTTGGGTACTTTATTCTCGACTTGATTTTAATCACTGATTTAATCCCTGATTTACTCTTCCTCCATCCCTCCCTCCCTCCTTCTCCCCCTCACCGATCAAAACAACGCATTTTCCTCCTTTGCCTCCCCTCCCTTCCGCTGCACCTGCGGCTGCGGCTGCGGCGCCTCTCGCGACACAGCATTCAACCACAAATTGACACAGGCACAAAAATAAGCATGCCCCGAGAAATACGTGACCGACATCCCCAGCCCACGCGCACACTTCAGAGGGGCCATCGACAAGGAGCACACCTGCCGCGAATCAATCTCCAGAGCGCCAGCTTCAGCACAATCAGCCACCAACAACCCCATGACCTCGCTCGTCGGCGGAAAAAGCGACGCAAAATGCTCGCCCAACCCCATCTGCCCTAGAACTGCCCGCAGCTCTTCCACGCAGGCCTCCAGACCTTCCTTCTCCGCCAGCATCAAGCCCAGCAGCGCGTCGGCCGCCGAGGCGAGGACTAGGCGGGCGACTCTCACCATCTCCAACGCCGCTTCCACCAAGGACAAAAGCTTCATCGAGGTCACCACCTCCTTCCTCACTGCCCCTCCCTCCTCCGTCGCCAGCAGTACGTGCTTACAGGCTTCCACCGCTTGGCCTACGTGGGACTGGGCGGCGGCCAGAACAGTCAGCCAATGCTCGGGGTAAGCAGCCAACGCCCCACCTTCATCCATCCCCTCCAACAAGGCACAGCATCGCCGAGCCCGTCGTGCACGTCGTACAGCCTCTCTACGGCCCTCCAGCCCACTGGCCGCTTGCTTTGCCAAGGAGGGATGATCCCTGAGGAAAGCAGCCGCAAAGACCTCACCCCTCCCCGCGTCCACAACCGCCACCCGCGCCTGCAGCCCCGCCAGCGTCACCATCACGCCAGTCTCCCCCCCTTCCATCTTTCCATCATCAACGGTAGCAACGGCCTTTCTCCATGCCTGCATTTTGGCTTCATCACAAATTTTGTCCTCCATCTCCTTGACTTTCACCCGCAAATCAATCGCTTTCTCCAACTGGTCCTCGGCCTTGGCTTCTTCGTATCGCGCCTTTTCCTCAGGTAAGGTCGCCATTGCCTCCAAGTGATCTGTCAAAGCGGCCGCTTCGTTCAGCATCTCCCGTTCCCATAACTTCCCAAGCAAACCCTCCAAAGAGAGCTGAGTGCTGCTGCTGCTGCTGCTGCTGCTGGTGGTGGTGGTGGTGGTAGTAATGGAGTGGTGGCCGGCTAACTGGCTCTGCGACGACTTCTCCATTTCTCGTTCATTGAACTGCTCGTCCTTGACCGCAAACCTGGCCGTGGGGCTTAGAAGGATGGATGCTGAAGAAGGGGCAACAGAAGATGCGAGAGAAAGAGAGGAGATCAGGAAATGGGGAGATGCCGTCGTCACTGCTTCCGGGGCATCCGTGAGAGCGCTGCCTCCCCCTGTCGTCTGTAACGTGAGTGGTTGGGTGGGAAGGGTGTCCCAGGGGTTGAGGTCTTGCCACGGGTTAGGCTGCGCCCAGGTAGGGTTGGAGGGCATGGATGGGGCGACGGCAGACAAGGCTACAGCAATGTCGGCGGGAGTGGTCGGTGTCGGCTTTACAGCAATCTGGGGCAAGGAACCAGACTCGGCAAACTCTCCCCACTCGTCGTGCTCTGTCTCCTTCTTCTTCTCCTCCTCCTCCGTTGAGACAGGGAGAGAGGAGGAGGAAGAGGGAGAGGAGGGCTTGCTGCTGCTGCTGCCGCTGCTGCTACTGCTGGCGGGAGGACTCTCCTCCAGTTGGATTGGCGAGGGAGAAGACCGTTTGTCTCCTTCCGCAGCAAGAGGACGCACCGGGTGCTCCTCTACCTCATCGTCTTCCTTCAAACCCGCAAAGGGGTCCATTTCCTCGTCTCCCGTCTGTTGTCGAGGGAGGACACGAACAAACTCAGCACTAGCACTGCCAACCTCGACCCCGCCATTGTCCCCTCCTTGATACTCAGCCCAATCTTCCTCCTCCTCTTTTACCTCCTGCGGCACGTGAGCCGCCACCACGCTGGTGCTGCTGCTGCTGTTGGTGCTGGTCGTGGTTGTGGTCGTGGTCGTCATGAAAGTTGTAATCAACCCACCGGTAGGAAGAGGAGGGGAGAGAGAGGAGGAGGAGGAGGAGGACGGGGCAGCTGCCGTATGCGCGACTGTCAAGAAGGAGGTGGTCAAGAAGGAGAAGGAGGCAGCACCAGTCACCACTTCCTCCTGGACTTGAAACGGATTGGCCATGGATAAGGCCTTGTGCGACGGCGGAAGAGGGAGGGGAAGAGGAAAAGAAGGAGGAGGAGGGGAGAAGGGGCTGCGGGCAGAGGGGCTGCGGGCAGAGGACGACAACGACGAGGACGCTTTGAGGGCTTCAAAGTCCAGTCCCTTTGGAGAAGACGGAGCTGCAGCAGCAGCAGAAGCAGCACTTGTCACGTAAGCTGCGGTGGCCATCGCTCCCTTTCCAGCAGCAAGATCAAGGTCGCCGAATGCCATCGTCGTTGTCGCGGGGGTGGGGGAGGAGTTGGAAGGCGCAGGCGGGGTGGAAGGGCTGGCCTGCGGGCTGGCATCGGGGTCCGCGTAACGGTTTTCGGCATACGGGCTCATTTCGTAGAGGGAGGGCTGCGAAGCACCAGTCAAGGAGAGGGTAGCGCCCAATGAGGGGAGGGAGTAGTTGTTGCTCATCGAGGGCATGCCGCCGTCGTCGTTGTCGATGGCGTCGGAGAGAGGGAGCAAGGGAGGGGAGGAAGGCGGGGATTCGGTCATGAAGCGCGAGGTGGGGACGTGCGTGGCTTGGTAGCTGTTGATGTTACTGACGAGCTGCGGTCCCCCGAAAGGATCGTGAGGAGAGCTGGGTGGCATGTAGGAGAACGAGGACATGACAGAAGCTTGAGAAGCAGAGGAGAAGGAGGGCTGGAAGTGCGAAGGGTCCATGTCTCCGTCCAGGAGGGACGGTAGGATGCTGCTGGCTTTGCTCGAGTTTGCTGGTGCTGCTGCAGGGGCGGTCATCCAAGCCGCCTCCAATCCCATGATAGGGATGGGCAGCAAAGGGGGAGCAGGAGGGAGGGAAGCAGAAAAGGACGGCAATGGCGCTGTTGCTGGTGGCGTGGGAGAAAAGGAAAACGGCAGCAGCGCCGGTCCTGAGGTGGATGCGACTGGATCAGAAGGAGGAGACACGACAGTAGGAGCAGAAGCAGCAGAAAAGGGAGGAGGAGTAGGGGCAGCAGGTTCTGCCTCTTGGAAATCATCCCATTCGTGGTCCTCCACCACCGCGTCCAACGCCGCCATCCGGGAGGCAATGTCGTCACTGCTTCCTGCTGAAAGCACCACCGGATTGCTAGTGAACGCGAGCATGGAGGACGTCAGCGTCATATCCGGCACAGGCAGCACAGGCACTGGTCCGGCCACTGTCTGCGGGGCCGCCTCAAAGGACGGCGGTGACGAGGGCATCATCGTAGCAGGAGGGAGCGTCGCAAGTACCGGTGCTGCTGGAGACAGCGTCAGCGGTCGTGATGGCGTTTGCATGGAGGGTCGTGATGGCGTTTGCATTGCCATGGCCGATGTCCAAGCAACAATCGTAGGGTTCGCTGGGGCTGATGCCGGTGCCGGGGCCATACGCAGGGGGGGCAGTTGAGGAAGCGTCACCGAGAGGGGGTCCTTGGCGCGGATGCGCCCCACTAATGTGGGGTCGTCTGGAGCGATGTAGGCGTTCTGCGCCAAGGCCATGAGGCGCATGGCCAGATGGAAGTGCGGGCGGTAGAGCACACCCCGAGACTTGGGGTCGCACAGCGCCCAAATTTGTCGCAGCGCAGGCTTGGGCAAGCCGGATCGTGACATCACTTCCACGGCGGGTCTGCCGTGAACAAAACCGTCGAGGCTCGTCGCTCCTGCTTCTCGAAATAACTGGTCGTACATCTGCCGCTCGGGCAGAGGCAGGAGCTCCGGGTTGTGGTGGGACGGTGGCAACGCTTGGTGCTGCGGCGGCTGCGATGGCGGCGGCGGCATGGCCTCCATCGTGTTGCGAAGATCGATTGAGGCGGTTTCGCTGAGTAGTCGGTTGCTGGCAAGCTCCTTCCTTCGTCTGCCCCCTCACAGAGAGATTGTGGGAGGGCGTAGGCTTGCCTGTGTGTGTGGATTGTGGTGGTGCATGCATGCGTTTGGTGAGGCGGGGTTTGAGTGGCAATTGCGATAGGCAGGACGTCAGCCAAGCAAAATGTGTAACGACGACGGCATGCGCTGGGGCAGAATAATGGTGGGGGAGGACGATGAGCGGTGGCGGGCGAGGACCCCACACAACGCACTTGTCCATGTCTGATTCCCTTGCCACACATTCACGCGTCTCCCATTCCCGCACCACTGACATACAGGACAATTCGCAGGAGCCGGAGAGCCTGCGCGGGTCCCCTGGGTCTGTGCAAAGCAACACGCTCATCATCATCATCATCATCACCTCAACCCGCCTCTCTCTCCCGCCTCCGCATGACGACCACTACGACCATGCCAGCCGCAGTAGCAGCCGCACCAGCCAGAAGAAGAAGAAGACCACAGCAAGCGCTATCCGCACCGTCGTCCCTCCTCCATGCCCTTCTTTTGCTCGGTCTCGCGTGCCTCGAATGCCAAGCCTTCGTTATCCCCCGCCCCACGTCCTCGCTTCTGCCCCGCTCGAGCTTGAACCGACCACAGCTTCGGATGCTCATGGACGAGCAAAAGAACGACGGAGAGCCCGCAGTCATGTCGCAAGCCTTGAGCAAGCAAAAGACCTTGTCGCGCTACGTGGAAGTGGAGACGTGGAAGCACCGCGAGCTGACCGACCTGCAACCCGTCATGAGCGGCATCGAGTCCGCCTGCCGGGGCATCGCCACCTTGGTCCGGCGCGCGCAATGCGACGAAATCGCGGGCCTGCACGGCAATGCCGGGGACATGAACATACAGGGGGAAGTACAAAAGGTGATGGATGTGCTCGCGAACAACATTCTGGCCGCCTCCATGTGTGCCCCCGGCAAGATGGACTACGTCGCCTCGGAGGAAGAGGAAGAACCCACCTACTGCTCCGCGGTCTTGCAAAGCGCTGCGTTCCAAGGAGAGTACGCCGGGGTGTTTGACCCCTTGGATGGCAGCTCCAACATTGAGGCAGGCCTGCCCGTGGGCACCATCTTCGGGATCTACCGACGCCCGCAGCTCAACCTTTCCCCCGAACGAGAACGAGATCCTCTCGAGGCCATCATGCAGCCGGGGAGCAAGCTCCTGGCCTCGGGCTACTGTCTGTATGGAGGACAGACCATTCTCGTCCTCACCTTCGGACAGGGCGTGCATGGCTTCACGTTGAACAAGCCCGGCGGGGACTTTATCTTAACCCACCCCAATATGCGCATCCCGGCCCGAGGACAACTCTACGCCATCAATGAAGGCTCCTCCCACCTCTGGGAGCCCAAGGTGGCCGAATACGTACGGCGGCTGAAGGTAGGGGAAGGGGAGGGGAACTTGCCGCACCGCACGGCATACGTGGGAGCGATGGTGGCGGACGTGCACAGGGTGCTGGTGGAGGGAGGGGTGTACGCTTACCCTGGCACGGTGGACGCGCCGAATGGAAAGATTCGGTTGTTGTATGAGGCGAACCCGATGAGTATGTTGGTGGAGCAGGCGGGGGGGTTGAGCACCACGGGGAGGGACAGGATTTTGGACTTGAAGCCGACGGGGATTCATCAGCGGGTGCCGATTTTTATTGGCAGCAAGGAGGATATCAAGGACCTGCAGGCGTTGTTGAAGGAGTGAGGGAGGGAAGGGGGGGTGAGGGAGGGAGAGTGGGATGAGATGACCGACTCTTTGGCTTTCGGGTTGCTTACTCCTCCTGTACATAGAGCAAGATTTGGAGTAAGCAAGATAGAGCCTTTTTTTCGCCGCGCCACTTAGTGTATAACATACATACCAGAATGAAAGGAAGACGAAAGCAGAATGAACACGAAACGAAAGAAATAAACAAGCAACTGCCTCTCGAGCAATCACCCGTCCATATATATGGTGCTGTGTTCTTTGTGTGGTCAGCTCCTTTTCAATTCTTCTTACACTAATATCATCTCTCCTCCCTGTGCGTGTGAAGCGCTCTCCCACACTCCCCTCCCCTTCCTCCTCCTCCTCCTCCCCCTTCCTCCTCCCTACAAAGTCCGCGGCACATGCGAACTAGCCAATCCCCGCTTGAGCACATCCAGCAAGGTGGCACTCATCATCGCATCATCACAATTCATCTGCAACGTCAACATCTCACCCCCCCCCTCCAACGACACCTGCACCACCATCCTCTCACTCCCACCCCCACTCTTCTTCCGACGCAACAACGCCGCAAACAGCGCCCGCCCCTCTTCCCGCCAACGAGCAGGAGAGGAAACCCACGCCAAATTTGCTGCCTGAAGTACCTTGGTTGGCACACTTGCAGTGTCAGCGCGCAAAGCTGCAGGCAAAGCAAAGGAAGCTTTCCCTTCGTGGAACCCCCCCGTAAGCGAGCGTTGGATCCCGTCGGCTTCTGCCTGGGAAACGGGGTGAGGCCTCAAAAGCTCCTCTGGGGGCAAGACAACCGTCACTGGATACGGGCCTCCGCGATCGGTCGCAAATTGCAACTTGATGCTTTCTCCCGCTCCGTCTCCCCCTACCTGCACGCCCAACCGGACCTCCACAGTCGCGCCCGCGTCAAGCACGGGAATCTCCGGGAAAAGAGAGAGACGACTGAAATCGGAGGCGGCCGCCGTGGTGACCTTGATTCGTCGCATGGGGCCTTCGCGCATGTTGCTCAAGGAAAGGAGGAGCGTGCAAGTGCTGCTCGCTGGGGCGTCTTCCCTTGAGAAACAGTAGTCCACCGCTAGGCCTCCGCCCACCTCGTGCCGTAAGAGCTCCCGGGGCGCGGATAACACTGTTGTGCTGCTGCGGGTACTGCTGCTGCTGCTACCGGTGCTGATGGACGCAGCGCCCATCCCTTGCATCAGTCCCGAAAGCTGTTCATCCGCCTTGCTGCTCTTGCCCTTACCATTGTTATGTGGATGCGCCTTGGGGGGAGACGTTTTCTTGGCCGCTGCGTAAGCCTCTAAGTCCAGCAACGAGCTCTCCGCCGACCCCTGCTGCATGGGAGGGGTCATTCCGCTGCCGCCGCCTCCTCCTCCTCCTCCTCCACCACCACCACCAGACAGCATCCCCAGCCCCAATTCATCGTACCCTTCCCGTCGACTCCCATCAAGACCGTTCCCCGCCTCGTCCTCCTCCTCGCTCTCCGAATCACTCGAGTACCCCCCCGTGCTGCTGCCGTCACTACTACCGCTCTCCTCTTCCTCCTCCTCCTCCTCTGACGAGGAAACGCTCGCTCGTCTTGTCGCAGGTAGTGGTACAGCAGGCACCGCGGAGGCTGGTGGTAAACTTCTTTTCCTCCCTTCCTCCTCTTCCTCCTCGTCTGACAAACCGCTGTACGAAGAGCCACTACGACTTCCCTCCGAGGAAGAGTAAGAATATCCACTCCCTTCTTCCTCCTCCTCCTCACCTGACGACCCCGTTCCGTCCGAGTAAAACTCAGAGCCCTCGCTCCCCTCCTCCTCCATCGCCCTTCCTCTCCCTCCCCCGCCCGCTCTAAACACCCCTACCGACTGTTGCTCCTCGGCCACGGGGCCCTTTGGCGCATCCCGTACGGACGGGTCAGGGGCCAAGCTCACCCAATCGGGCAGTTCTTCATAGCCCTGCACCTTGTGATTCAACATCCAGGACAAGGAGGAGATGGTCAAATGCGGCATGCCCTCCATCGCCACCGGCCCCATGGAGGTCAACGGCGGGAGCTTCGTCTGCAGGAAGACCTCTTCGGCCTTGGCACGCAAGGCGACCAATGCCGCGGTATCCGCCCCTCCTGCCCCTCCCGCCCCGCCTGCCGCCAGACCCAAGCTGGCCGTCAACAGACGGGTGCGATCTCTCAAGTCATAGTTGGTGTCAAACCGAGCCACCTCCAACACATACCGCACCAGCTTGGCCACTGCATCGTCCTCTTCCTCTTCTTCCTCCACTTCCTGCAGCCCTCCCCCTCCCTCTCTTCTCTTCTTCTTCTTCTCTTGCGAATGGTACAGGTGGAGCTTCAACGCCAGATTCACAATCTGCATCTTCACCTGCGGTTCCTCCTCAGGGAAGGACTGAGCAAGCAACCGCAGCAAATCAGGTGCAGCCGGGGCGACAAACCGCAAAAATTCCCCCACAATCCAAATGAGGGAAGCCCGCGCCGGAGGAGGGACCTGCTTCCCCTTCTCCTTCAACAAGACATGCGCCAACTGCCGCACCACCCTTGACTGCTCCTCCTCCTCGATATGAGCCCCCTTCTTGTTCTGCTGCAGCAGCTGCCGTACGACGATCACTGCTTGCCCCGCTACTTTCTCCGAGCGAATACATGCAAGCAAGGACATGAGGCCATTCAAGCACTTGGCCGCCACCTCCGGCTGGGCATCCGCCACCCTCCCCACCGCCCGGACCGTCGCACACACAAACTCCTTATCGGCATGCTTCACGTACGACTGCAACTCCTTCAAGACCAGGGTCACCGTGCCCGCGTCCGTCAAAGCCGTCAAAATATCCAATTTCAGCGTCCGACAAAACGAGGGGTCCGTCGCAGGTTTCACAAAGAAATCCTGCAAAAACGGCCGAAACATCGCTGGTCTCTCTTGCGCCATGGAGGCAATTGCCTTTAGGACCACAAAAGCAATCTCCCTTCGATTCCTCGAGATCCGCACGAGGGACTTGCCGAGCTGTGCGGCGGTGAAGTCGCTCTGGGTGCCGCAGTAGTAGTGGAGGGTGGCCACGGCGAGGACGACCCCGCAGTTTCGGCTTTTGAGGAGGGGGAGGGAGGAACGGAGGAGGAGCTTGTGGTCTAGGTCGAGGTCAGCGGCGTCCAGCTCGGCGTCCGCGCTGTGGTAGCGTGGCGGCGGCTGGGCACCGAAGGAGCGGGGGGGCATGTTCATCAAGTGCTGCTGCTGCTGCTGCTGCTGTTGTTGCTGTTGGTGGGGGTCGCAGACCTCTACCTCCTCCTCCTCGCTCATGTCCTCTTCGTCTGAATAGAATGCCTTCCTCACCACCCTTCGCTTGATTTTCGCGGACGCCTTGCCTGTCGTCGTCGCTGCGGCTGCTCCTCCTCCTCCTGCCATTGCTGCCGCCACGGCGGCCGCACCTGAGGCAGATGCGGAAGCACGCTGCTGGGCCTGGGCCAGGACAGCCGCGCGGGCATGAGGAGCAGGATCACAAAATTGCGTGCGAACGTATCGTGTTAGCACGGCAAGGACAGAAATTTGTGTCCACTCGTCCATGTCTGCCAGTAGGTGGCAGAGCTTGCGGTAGCACCGGTGCAGGAGCTCGTAGTTGGTGGGGCAGACCTCATTAAAGGCTGCGACGGCCGAGCCTAGGACCATGGTGGATGAGTCTTTCAACAGCCTTTCCAAAGCTTGGATGAGGGCGGGGAGTTGGGAGGCGTCCACGGCGTAGATCTTGGGGACGGCGGTGGCGGCGCAGCGGCGGACGTAGGGGGAGGAGTCGGAGGCGCACTTGAAGACGGCTAGGAGCTGGATTTGGATGATGTCGGGGACACGGATGGAGGTCATGACGCGCAAGGCGAGGGCGCGGATGAGCTGATTGGCGGCGGCGAGGTCTTTTTGGAAGGAGTTGATTGAGAGGAGGGCGAGTTCCCGGCAGGTTGTGGTGGCGTCGGCGTAGTGGACCAGATACATGTAGACCATTTTTTTCACTTCCACGGCGCGGACGACCACGTTCTTGACCACGTCGGGGAAGAATTCGGACATGTCGCGGCCTGTGTGTTACAGATAAGGGAAGGGATAGTGGAGAGAAAGGGTGAGAGGGCTGGGGTGTAGAGAGGGACGGGGTGGTCTTGATCTCCTTTACGTACGTACCTTTGCTCATGTTGGCCAGCAGAAACTTCATGCCTCTCGACTTCTCTGCTTCCTTGTTCGAAGCCAGGTAGGCGCGCACCTGTAGAATGGGTGTATGGAGAAAAGAGTGATGAGTCAGCGTCAGCCCTTTAATCGTCTTCATGCCAAGCAAGGAAGGGAGACACAAGCGTTGAGCGAAGGACATACCTTGGTGGCGTTCATGCTCTCCTCAAAGAAGTGCGCATCCCCTAGACTGCTCGACATGGTGCTAGACTAGGTGGTGCTGGTGAAGCGAGACGTGTGAGGAACGGAGAGGGGACGACGAAGGCGGGGTCAAGCAAATGCCGCGCTAAGTTGCCTACTAGGGGCACGTTGGGGTCTGTAGATTATGATCTCCTGAGCAAAGCGCGCAGCGCGCGGCCGCAATGAGTAGGCACTGAAGAAGAAGGGATGGTCGACGAGGCTATCCGCAGTGCATGGCTGCCTTGCCAAGTCCGATTGTGGTCGTTGCTTCCTTCCTTGAGCGCGGTGGAGAGGACGTGAGACGCAGGCGAAATGCTCACCCCGTTTGGCAAGCAGTGGCGCCGCTAGCTCCGGTCCGGGCTCGTTATCGCTTGGCTGCCTGTCTGGGGAGGTGTGGGAAGCTGTCTGAGAAATTGTGCCGGTGTGGATGGCGTGCTTTGAGGCGGAAGGGAATGAAAGAAGCCAGCCTCGCGACCGCCGGCGATGACTGATGACTGAAGCGAGGCCGTTCGTTCTCAGATACTGGCCCCCCTTTGCGTGTTTACTCCGCGTTTAGTCACTCACGTCCCCACGTTCTCATACACACACAGCACAGGAAGGTCCTATACTAGCTCGCCATCATGCCAGGCCCCGCCGCCCGGTCCAGCCGGCGTAGCAGCAGTGGAGAGGGGAACGCCAAGGCAAAGAAGCGGAGGCAGGAGGTCAATCATCAGGAGGATGGTGCAGGGGCGGCCGTACCTGTCCAAGAGGAGGAGGAGGCTGCAGCGCCCTTGTTCTACCTGGACCGGGAAGAGTCGGCGGGATCGGAAGAGGTAGAGCAGGAGGAGGAGGCGGCAGAGGAGGAGGACGAGGCCGCGGCCATGCAGACCAAGCGCCAGAAGAAGCAAGGCGAGGTGCAACGGCGGCGGCAGGGGCAAATTGCGGAGGCGGACAAGGACGAGGAGGAACGCATGCTGGAGCGTTTGGTATTTGGGGCGCGGGACACGGCCGTGCTCTTTGACGACCAAGAAGCCGCGGCCCAAGACGGCAGTGGCCAGGGTCGTCGCGCAGCAGCGGACGCCAAGACTGCAGCAGCTGCAAAAGCGGCACGGGCCCCGGCCTGGCAAGACGAGGACGACGAGGCCGTGCGTGTGGACATTGCGGGCAAGGACCGCCTGCGTAAATTACGGCGGCAGCCCGACGAGAAGGATATCAGTGGGGCGGATTACCAGGAGCGGTTGCGGGCGCGCTTTCAAGAGAGCAGTAAGGCGGCGTTGGACTGGGCGGCACTGCCCGTGACACCCGCGGACGACGCAGCAGGAGGGAAGAGAGGGAGGCGCCGTCAATGGCATGGAGAGGGGGGAGGGGATACGAGCGAAGAGGAAGAGGATGATCAGGACGAGGAGGAAGAGGAAGAGGACGACGATGACTTTGGTGGTTTGTTTCGAAGCACCGCGCCGTTGGTGTTGGGGGCTAGTGGGACGGGGGGCAACAAGAGACTGCAGCCGGGAACCTTGGAGGTGGTTCGTTGCCGGGATGGCAACATGCAAGAGCCCTCGAAGGCCATGGTGCAGGCGGTGCAGTTTCACCCCTCGACGGGCGGGTTGCTGTTCACGGCGGGCTTGGACAAGACGCTCCGATTCTTCCAGGTGGATGGGAAGAGGAACGAGAAGGTGGCGGGGGTGTTCTTTCCTGACTTACCCATCCAATCGGCGGCCTTTGTGGATCCTTCGGGCGGGGGGGCGTTCGAGCAGGTGGTGGTCAGCGGGAGGAGGCCTTTTTTTTATTGGTATGACACCGTGTCGGGGACGACGGGGAGGGTGCATCGGTTGATGGGGCGAGAGGAGAAGAGCCTCGAGAGGTTTGTGGCTTCACCAGACGGGCAATGGTTGGCGTTCACGGGGAAGGACGGATATATTGTGTTGGTGGGCGCGAAGAGCAAGCAGTGGGCGGGGGAGTTCAAGATGAATGGGACGGCGAGATCCATGGCGTTCAGTGCAGATGGCCAGCATCTGTTAGCCTCGGGGGGGGATGCCGTCGTGTATCGCTGGGACTTGCGCTCGACCCGGTGCCTCGCTCGATACCACAACGAGGGAGGGACGGTCACTTCAGCCCTAGCTGCGTCGTCGGCGGGCATGACGGCGGTGGGGGCCGAGAGTGGAGTGGTGAATTTATACGAGGATTCTGACGTCTTGGGAAGGAAAGGAGCGGAGGGAGGGCTAGCGCTGGCGCGACATACCTCCGCTGCCTTGCCACCCACCAAGGCTCTGACTCACTTGACGACGACGGTGGACTCGCTGGCTTTCAACCATGACGGGCAGCTGTTGGCGATGGCCTCGAAATGGAATCGGGACGCCCTGCGGGTGGTGCATGTGCCCTCTCGCACGGTCTATGCCAACTGGCCCACGGGGCAGACCCCTATCAGGTACCCGTCTGCGCTGGCTTTCAGTCCGAACAGTGGGATGTTGGCGGTGGGGAATGATAGGGGGAGGGTGTTGTTGTATCGGTTGAGGCATTATGATAGCACGTGAGCTTGTCCGTCCTGCTACCAGATTATTCTTTTTCAGTGTTCTTATTGTTGTCTCTTGTGACTTTTTTTTAGTTGGTAGAGGTGAAAGTGCATGCATGGAGGAGTGCGTGTCTGGTTTTTTGAAGGGAGAAGAAAGAGGAAACGAGAATGGAAGAAGAACAAGAAGAAGAAAGAAAGTACCGTTGTGTGAAAAGAGATAATTTGAGATGGGATGCGCGTGGAGCTCTGGTCGCTCTTTACTTTAATGTGTATCTGTTCGTTCGTTCTCTTTACTTGGATCATGTCTTATGCTAGGTCTGTGTATGTGTGTGTCTCTCTGTGTGTGTGGAGAGGAAGGAGTGTGCTGCTCCTTGAGCTGCTGCTGCTGGTTTTGCTGCTGATGCTTCAACCTTACACACCAGGCTCGGTCCCTCTTTCATTTCACGATGCACACAATTTCAATCATATTTGATATAACATACAGACAGAAGCCCTCACACACACACCTCTCTCGATAGTCATCCCCACCCCTTTCCGTTGACCCTTGATGCTTTTGTACATGTCTAATATAAATCAAAATCGCTGAAATTTTGCTTCTAGTATTTCAGTTTCTTATTTGTCTTCTGCCCCGCGCCGTCCCCTTCCTCTTCTTCGCTTAGTTCTCGTCTCTTTTGCACTTAGTGAAAACTCCCCGCGTCCACCAGGTTGTGCAAGAAATCAGAGGCAAAGACGAGGTGCCCCGCTCCCTCCCCCACCAGAATGGCCAAAATAATGCCGACATTGAAGCTCATCGCCAGCAGCATCACCAACAGGGACGAGCCACTCAGCAAGGCAAAGTACGCCGTCAAGACTAAGCGGGCTCGGAGGCTGATGGAGTTCCCTAGTCGGGCGAAGGCCTCTTCGGAGAGTTGGTGTCGTAATTGCACGGGTCTGGATCCATTCTTGTTGTTGTTGGTGGTGGTGGTGGTGAAGGTGGTGTTGGAAGCCCCTCCTTCTATTCTCGTGAGTTGTTGGCGTTCCTCGTCAGTTGAGCCCCCGCCGGAAGTGGTGGATCCGTAAGACGACGAGGACGAGCCGGGCTTGACGTTGCAGCACACGCCGCTCAGCATCGAGGATGTCCGCTTCATGCCTGCGTCTGTGAATGGGGCGGGGGTTGGGGTAGAGGGGGGGGGCGTTGGAGGGGGGACAGGGTAGGAAGACGAATGGAGGGATAGGGCAAACATCACTGTTGCGTACCTGTGTCTTGCTCCGCCAGCCGCAAAACCAGCTTGGTCTTGTGCATCGTGAGCAAGTGGCGCAGGAAGCAAAACAAGGCGATAAAAGCCAAGCTTGCATAGTAAGTCCCGCAGGTCTGAATGTCCCAGGCCGAAATGAAGAGCTTGCCCACGCGACAGGTGCACTTGAGGGTCAAGTCCATATCCATAGGCATCGACATGGGCATACTGTCATCCATGCCCGCCATGCCGCCGCCGCCAGCAGCATCGTGATTCATCTGTCTCCTTGCTTTGTGTGTGTGGGGTCCGTCCTGTGGAAAATAGGGGCGCGGGTGCAGAGTTTGTGAGCACCTGCTCAGTGGAGTATTCCCTGGCCATGCCACCCCGCCGCCAACGGTGGGTGTGCGGGCAGTAGGTCTGTGTGCGCTGCACCCTGCACACTTGTGGCTGAACGCTGGCTGGCAGACGATGTCGGCAGCAGCAAATGAGGCACGCGCACGTTGCTAGGCGTTAGGGCGAGCAAGGCAGGGTCTCCAGCCGTGTGTCCCTTGGCTGGCTCCGAGCAGCTTGTGCAGCCAACCCACTGTCCCTTGCCTGTGCGTCGCAATTTGTGTGAGTGAGTGGGTCAACACAAGTGAAAACGCGTTCACGTCGGTGGAAAGTGCTCTTGGACCCGCTCAGACCGGCCATATCAAACCTCCCACCCAGGGCCGGAACCAATACTAGGAGACCCCAATGGATGACCCCAATCATTGGTGACATTCCATTCATGAATGACGCTCTGGCTAGTATTGGGGTCCAGGGGT
>Ga0209390_10002365_pt1 | contig 33269 bp, 34 predicted proteins | sample BON01_FD_187212 | JGI IMG/M metagenome (GOLD analysis project Ga0209390, IMG submission 187212) | Freshwater microbial communities from Lake Bonney liftoff mats and glacier meltwater in Antarctica - BON-01 (SPAdes) (version 2) | ecosystem: Environmental > Aquatic > Freshwater > Ice > Glacier...
GCCCATCCAAGCCTTTTTCAAATAAGACTTCTGCTAAACCCGAAATTTCTGTATTCTCTACTCGCATGGCCATCTTTTAAGCTCCTTGATTAAGAACCTCAAGTTTAACCGATGGCCTGCCTTTTTTTAAGACAAACCTAATTTACAGAAACTATGATGCACTAACCGAACATGTGGCCTTGATATATAAACAGCATGACAAGACAAGAAGAAAAAGATAAAAAGATCCAACGTGACGTATCCACACCAATCAATCCTAGTAACAGTGGACTAATACAAGCACACAGGACCGAGGTAAAACGTAAGACATTACATACCAAACTATCTTTTTTATCCGTAAATAAACTTCCTATCAATGCACTCATGGCAAAAATTAAAAACAATGGCAAAGAAAGAAAATTTTGATCGTAATGCATTTTCAGTGATTCCACTTTTAAAAAATTTTCTTCAAAAATGATGTAATAATCCGCACGAAATTTATAACTCACACACGATGAAATATTATGAGCAAAAGTTGCTATCTGTTCTTCGGGTACAGCTTTAAGCCAAACAAAAAGTATCGAAAATGCTACGCCTATCACCATGCAAGTCGTAGCAATGTATTTTGTTAGATGAACATAACCAAACGATTCAGAAGCAATTTGTCTTTATTATGAATCATCATTTCTGTGCCACAAAAACAAATGTTTTATTCATCCAATAATTGAAGAAGACACAAGAAATATCTGCCATAAATTTAGCTAAAACCGTATAAGGCACGCATTTTAATAACATCAGAAGTAACATGGATGACAGAGGTATATTAAGCATGCTTAACATAAAAAAACGACGCGCTTGCGCTGCTTTATCTTTTTTATGATTGGATTTAAACGTGATATTTCGATGCGCTATAAAAGCAAAAATACCACCGCCCAACTTCCCTATGATATTTGCTGCAATAGGATTGAAAGCTAAAAATCCTAGCATCAGAAGAAAGCTGCCCATATCAATCACATACGCTAATAATTGAATGATGATGTAACGAAAAAATTTCATGCTTATTCTTCTAATGCCTTATATTTTGGATAGCTACATGTTGCATTAATATCATAATTAAGAAATGCCATAAGCAACTGAAAGCCCATTAAAATCGAGAGTGTCGCAATCATAACCGTTCCCGTTGGCGCAGGAGTATGTATACTTGAAAAATGAGCCCACTGATAGCCACCAAAACATACACCAAAACCAAATAAAAATAACCCCATCGGTAACTCAAGTGACGCAAGTGACATGTCGCGCAAATAATAATTATAAAAAATGCGTTTCCAAAAATTGCGTATATGTTTGAAGAAAAACTCACCTATAATTTTTGAAATTTTTAAGTTACTCACTTCACTGCCATACTGAGCGGTCATAGGCACATCAATCACAACAGCGCGTAAGATATTGAGTCGAAATAACATATCGGTTTCAAAAAAATAACGTGGGCTTATTTTATTAAACCGCAAGTGCTTCGCAATGTTCGCATGAATTGCGGTATACCCATTGGTTGGATCGAATAAATTCCAATATCCCGTGGAAAGCTTCGCCATCAACGAAAGCACAGCATTACCAAAAAGCCGCATCCGTGGCATCGCTCGCAGGGCATCTAAATCAAAAAACCGATTCCCTTTGGTATAATCAGCTTTGCCCGCAAGAATAGGTGCGACCATACGTGGAATAATGGAGGGATCCATTTGACCATCCCCATCCACTTTAACCATGATGTTTGCGCCATCTTCCATGGCAGCCTTATAACCCACCATAACGGCACCGCCAACACCTAAGTTTTGAGCATTACGAATCACGTGAACGCGTTTGTCCGTGCAATGTTGCTGAACAAAATTCGCCGTGTGCTCAGGGCATGCGTCATCCACAACATAAATAAGCCCAACTTCCGGCCCCATTTTTTTTAACACGTCCAGCACATGCTTTTTAACCTGATAACAAGGCATAATAACTGCGATCATAATAGGCTTCTCCGATGCCTTACATCCATCAGGTTATTCTTAGCTAACTGAAATGATGAATCAATGTTCAATGCTTCAAGGCATGCCGTTTCTGCTGCGCCATACTGGCCTAATTGGCTGTAAGCACTGCACATATTATTATACGCCGCCGTATAATTTGGCTTAAGTTTTAATGCCTGCTGGCACGCATCAATACAGGATTGATACTGCTTGTTATTATAATACGATAAACTCAAATCAAGATAACTTTCTGCCGTTGGGCGGTCATGAGCCTTATCATGCGTGCCATTTATTTGCATGAGTAACGATCGCCCCCCCAAATGCGCGGGGCTCAAGCGAACAAGCTTCTCAAGCAAGGGTTTAGCTGCCGCTGAACGCTTTGTGCTATTCAAAAAATTTGCGTAAAAATATAAAATGCTAGGGTCATTGGCCCCATATTGAAGGGCTTGCTTAAAATAAGCTTCCGCCTCTTTATTATGACCCTGCGCGTGTTTTAAAACACCTAAATTCGTATGTAACACACTGTAATATGGATTAAGCTTCAACGAACTTAAAAAATACTTCTCTGCCTCGTCATAGCGCCCATCGCCCATGAGTGCCAAACCATAATTCATGAGACCCCTGCCATTTTTAGGGCTCTTGATGGTCACATCTTTCCATAACGATGCTTCTGTTTTCCAGACCTCATTGCGTTGATACGTGCCGTAGCCATGAGCGCCCAACACACCCAAAATACACAAAGCAATCAACCCGCGTTCTTTTTGAAGTTGCTCCGTGTATTTTAAAACCACAAGATAGATGCCAAACGCCACCGCGAGTAATAAGCCTATAAACGGAAAGAAAATGCGATGATCATTCATCACCTCAGCCAATGGCACCACCGAGGTTGGAGTAAGCGCGATAAAAAACCAGCAAATCCCGAACGAGATGGGCCGTGTTTTAACATGTCGTGATGTAACGAAAGCAAGGCCCATCATGATGAAAATAAACGCGACGCCCATAAAAAAACGTGGGTCGGTCATGCTTGTTAAACGACCCCAGTCAGTGTCTGCACTCAGCTGTAAAGGTACAAAGAACGTTATGAAATAATGCAGCATGACATAAGGCTGAGTTATCAGATATGAATACCGTGATCCCCCGCCCGTATCGGCTGATATAGGCAGCATTTTTATCAAGAAGACACACATGACAATACAGGTAACCAGCGCGGGTAATACGGTTTTGAACGCCTTAAGACAAGGCTTGAATGCAGGCACGAAGGCACGCTCTTCAAAATACAACACATACAAAAACAACAACGCTGGAAAAATCAAAAGCGTTTGTTTAAACAACAAACCAATAATCAACGGCACAAGATACAGGCCCCATCGGCGATGCATAGGCCAATAAATAAAAACAATAAACGAGAAAACTAGCCAAAACGTTGAAACAGAGTCTGAACGTGCTGAAATATAATTAATGGTCTCGGCATTCGCCGTGTGCAAACCGTACCACGTGACCGCAAGCCATGAAAAAATAATATTCCACCTGCTTGAAACAGCTGCGTGCGTTATTTTTGAAAAAAAGAAATACAACAACACACATAGCAATAGATACCAAGCAAAGGTTGAAATATGAAACCATAAAGGCGTTAATCCGCTCCCCATCCAATAATCCACCGCTAATGATACTGTAAACATCGGTCGATACAACTGATTCGTAGGTAACGCACTGGCCGTGGAGGTATCCGTGAAGAATAATTTAAAATTATGTAAATCTTGAATATAAGCATTATTGACGAGCACATGAAAATCATCAAAATGAAAACTATTATAAAAATGATTGCTGTAAGCAAGACTTATAACCATAAGCATACAAAAACCATAAGCCCATGATAAAGACAACTTTTTATTCACATGCATCATGCCAACCATCTATCCCTACGTTGGCAGAAGATTATAGAAATACTTGATTGAAGACAACTTAAAATCGACTTACACGCCCAAGCTCAACTCACCCACAAGATCACGTGCCATGTCGGTCTTAACTTTGGTTAAATCGCTATACTTACTCAGCAAGTACAGAAGCTTGCAGTAAATAGCCTCGGGCGTCATGTCATGTCCACTCACAAGCCCGGCGTTTATCAAGGAATGTCCCGTTGCATACTGTTCCATTTGGACACGCCCATGAGGGCACTGACTGCTATTAATAAGAATAACTCCGCGAGCAGATGCCTCAGTTAGCATGTCTAAAAAACGAGGTGAATTATTTGGGGCATTGCCTAAACCGTAGGTTTCGAGCACAAGCGCTTGCAGCGGCATTTGAAGCAAGGTTTCTAGTACCTCCATCGCTGTACCTGGGCACAGTCTAAAATTTGCGATGCACTGCGGGCGAAGGGGTTGCCAATGAAACGGCGCTGTCGATGCGGGTAATAACAACCCGCTGGCCATATTAATGCTTTGCTCGATTTCGGCCAAATGCGGAAAATTAGGTGAATCAAACGCATCAAACCGCGTGGAGCTTATTTTTTGCGTACGGTTTCCGCGTAACAAGCTTTGATTAAAGTACACACAAACTTCATGAATGGGTCGATGAGCACACAACCAAAGCGATGTGAGTGCATTATCCAGCGCATCGTTTCGCACTTCAGATAATGGAATTTGAGAACCGGTAAGAATCACGGGCTTACTTAAGTTCTCAAGCATAAACGACAGTGCTGAAGCCGTGTAGGCCATGGTGTCGGTGCCATGAAAAATGACAAAGCCATCAAATTTATCATAATGATGACTAATATCTGCAGCGAGTTGATTCCAGTCTTCATAGGTTAAATTAGAAGAATCTAACAGCGGTTTATATTCGAGAACTTGATAATTCGGCATATCGGCATGTGAAAAAGCAGGGTTTGCACGCAGGGCTTTCTCGACATGATTCGCTTTAGGCTGATAACCTTCGCTCGTTTTAACCGAGCTGATGGTGCCCCCGGTGTTTAAAATCAAAATATTTTTTTTCAAAGCATGCCCCTAGAACACAAATCAACGCTCTGCGTGTCTTAATTATAAGCAACTAAGGCTAATTGTTCCACTTCTTTGGGTATGGATGCAAGTTCATTTGCCAAGAGCTTGTCTTTTATGAAAAAATCTCTGAATATTTAAAACAATTGTTGTATCAACCTGGATTAATACTATTATGGTCGTCGACCGCGCTGGATACAGGCTCAACGTAGGGATTATTTTAATCAATGAGTCGGGACGCGCTTTTTGGGGTAAACGCCCAGGGCATGATTCGTGGCAATTTCCACAAGGTGGCCTTGCCACCGGTGAAACCGCTGAAGAAGCCATGCTGCGTGAGCTACGCGAAGAAGTCGGCCTTGCACCCGAAGACATCAGTATTTTAGGTGTTACCCGACGATGGTTGAAATACCGCCTACCTAAACAATACTTGCGTCATGGCAGTATACCGCTGGTGATTGGACAAAAACAAAAATGGTTTTTGTTAAAACTGGAAGCCAACGAACAAAAAATTCGTTTAGATCTCTTTGATTCACCCGAATTCGACAGTTGGCGCTGGATAGACTACTATGAGCCCCAAGATCATGTGATCTTTTTTAAACGTCACGTGTATGTTCAAGCCCTAAAAGAACTGGCGCCTTTAATGAAAAAACGCCCACTTCACCTAGGAACGCGACAAACCCGAGGTCACCATGCGCGTCAATAGCCTATGCTGAAATTACTCAAACGTATTGTTCAAGATGTCACCACGGCAAACGATCTGACCGGGGCACTCACCACCTTAGTTCAGCGTATTCGCGAGGCCATCCATGTCGATGCCGTATCTGCGTTTCTTATCGATGACAAACGGGGTGAATACGTTTTAATCGCGACCGAAGGCTTAGATAAAAACGCTGAGTTCAAAATTCGTGTCCCTCTCAATAAAGGTCTCATTGGCCTGGTCGGACAACGCGAAGAACCGATTAACATGAGCAATGCTCGCGAACATAAAGCCTTTATTCATGAACCGCTCTTCGGCGAAGAATTACTCCATGCGTTTCTTGGTGTCCCTATCCTCCAACACCGAAAGTTATATGGCGTTTTAATCGTACAGCAGGCCGAAAAACGTGAGTTTGACGATGCCGAAGAAGCGTTTCTTATCACGCTCGCCGCGCAGCTTGGTGGTATTATTGCACATGCCGAAGCCACCGGAGAGCTTGCTAAACTCACCCAACCAAAAACATCCCAGACAAAAAAAAACGAAGTCACGCAATTGGCGCTCAGTGGCATCGCTTCTGTCCCAGGGGTTGCGATTGGAAGCGCCGTTGTTATTTCTCCCCCCGCAGATATCGATGCGGTTCCTCGGCAGCTGATTGATGATGTTGATCATGAAATTGAAGTATTTCACACCGCTTTAGACGCAGCACGCGAAACTATGCATCAACTCAGTCGGCGTATGCATGCAAGCGTATCCGAAAATGAGCACTCACTTTTTGATGTGTATTTACGTATTTTAGATAAAGAAAACTTAGGTGCCGAAGTCGATCGCAGCATTCGTGACGAAAAACTCTGTGCGCAAAGCGCCCTAGCTAGCGTCATCAAACGCCATATTTTTGCCTTCGAAGAAATGGAAGACGACTACCTTCGTGAGCGCGCCAGTGATTTCCGAGACCTTGGACGACGCGTGCTGGCTGAATTACAATCCTCGCAAGCCGTTGATATTATTTACCCCACCCGTACGATCTTGATTGGCGAAGAAGTGTCTGCAGCAGATCTTGCCGAAGTACCTGAAGGCCAATTGGTCGGTGTCGTTTCAAGTAAAGGCAGCAACAACTCCCATGTCGCGATTTTAGCGCGTGCCTTGGGTATTCCAACCGTGATGGGTGTACGTGGATTTAAACTCGACGAGGTCTCAAGACGGGCCATCGTGGTGGATGGGTATTATGGTCATGTCTTTATCTCGCCGTCTAAATCACTGGTCGCCGAATATAAACTCTTAGCCCAAGAAGAAGCCGAGCTTAATCAAAGCCTGGTTAAACTCCGTGATAAACCCGCCGAAACCACCGATGGACACCGCATCAAATTACATGTCAACACAGGTCTTGCGCTTGATACGGGCTTATCCATGAGTGTCGGTGCGGAGGGCGTGGGCCTGTATCGCTCCGAAGTGCCGTTCATGACGCGCGACCGTTTTCCCTCCGAAGACGAACAATACGTGATTTATCGACAAATTCTAACCGCGTTTGCACCCCGTAGTGTGACCATGCGCACGCTCGATATCGGCGGCGACAAACCCCTACCTTATTTTCCCATTGAAGAAGAAAACCCTTCGCTCGGATGGCGCGGCATTCGTGTCACGCTCGATCATCCCGATTTGTTCTTACTCCAAGTTCGCGCGATGATGCGTGCAAGCGAGGAACTGAATAACTTACGTATTTTGCTTCCTATGGTAACCACGCTAAGCGAAGTCGACGAAGCCATAGAACTGATCAATCAAGCACATGCCGAACTCATCGAAGAAGGCTGCCTTGTTGAAAAGCCTGATTTAGGCGTCATGATTGAAGTCCCTGCTGCCGTTTTCTTAGCCGAAGCTTTTGCGCGTCGTGTTGATTTTCTTTCGGTCGGCACCAACGATCTGACGCAATATTTATTAGCGGTTGATCGCAATAATGCTCGTGTTTCAAGCTTATATGATGCTTTACACCCGGCCATGCTTCAAATGCTCCTCAAAGTTATCGAAGGCGGACACGCCGCCGGCGTTCATATCAGCTTATGTGGTGAAATGGCCAGTGATCCTTATGCTGTGATCTTATTACTTGCCATGGGCTTTGATTCACTGAGCATGAACTCCGCAAGCCTGCCTCGCATCAAGTGGATTATCCGAAGCTTTTCGATGGCAAAAGCACGTAAAATTTTAGCCGATGTTTTAAAACTCGAACACGCATCAGATATTCGATTGCACCTGCAAAAAGCCCTTGAGCACGAAGGCTTGGGTGGCTTGATTCGCGCCGGTAAATCCTAAATAAAAAAGGACGTATTGCTCTATGCTTACCTACCCCTCCATCAATCCTGTTGCCTTCTCTCTTGGGCCATTAAGCGTACACTGGTACGGGCTCATGTATTTGCTTGGCTTTGCTGGAGCCTACGGGCTTGCACATTGGCGTGTAAAACATCAAAAGCTCAATTGGACGTCAGATCAAATCGGCGACCTCATTTTTTTTCTTGCTTTAGGCGTTATCATCGGCGGGCGATTAGGCTACCTTGTATTCTATCAAACATCCACATTTATACATGCGCCGTGGATTGTGTTTAGAATTTGGGAAGGTGGCATGTCGTTTCATGGTGGCTTGCTTGGCGTTATAGCAGCACTCGCTTTATTTGCCCACCGCCGACATAAAACCTTTTGGGAGGTGGCCGATTTTACAGCGCCTCTGGTGCCGTTTGGTCTGGGCGCCGGACGCGCTGGAAATTTTATTAATGGCGAGCTTTGGGGGCGTATCACCGATGCACCTTGGGGTATGGTCTTTCCCTTGGCAGGCCCTGAGCCCCGCCATCCCTCACAGCTCTACGAAATGGCTTTAGAAGGCTTGGTGCTGTTACTGCTACTCACATGGTACAGCCGAAAACCTCGACCGGCCGGAACAATATCAGCTGTATTCTTAATGAGTTATGCTGTGTGCCGCTTTATGATAGAATTCTTACGTGAGCCCGACTTACAACTTGGGTTTGTCGCGTTCCGTTGGTTAACCATGGGGCAACTTTTATCGATACCCATGTTTCTTTTTGGTTTTTATTTGTGGTGGACAAAACGTTATGAAAACATACCTCAACCTCGTTGAACACGTTCTAACACATGGCGCGCTCAAAAAAGACCGTACAGGTACCGGCGTGTTATCTGTATTTGGTCACCAAATGCGTTTTGACTTAGCTCAAGGTTTTCCACTGCTGACTACTAAAAAATTACACCTTAAAAGCATTATTCACGAGCTGCTTTGGTTTCTTCAAGGTGATACAAATATTCAATATCTCAAAGACCATGGCGTATCCATCTGGAATGCATGGGCTGATGATGCCGGCAACCTTGGCCCTGTTTATGGCCACCAGTGGCGCAGTTGGGGTAAAAAAGACGGCCAAGTGATTGACCAAATCAGCGAAGTTATCGAGCAAATAAAAACCAATCCTTTATCACGCCGCCTGATTGTTTCTGCCTGGAACGTCGGTGAACTTGACGAGATGAAGCTACCGCCATGCCACTTGTTATTCCAATTTTATGTCGCCGATGGCAAGCTTTCATGCCAGCTCTACCAACGCTCCGCTGATGTGTTTTTAGGTGTACCGTTTAATATTGCTTCCTATGCATTACTCACGCACATGATTGCCGCACAATGCGATTTAGACGTCGGTGAATTTATCTGGACCGGCGGTGACTGTCACTTGTATCAAAATCATTTAGAACAGGCCCGTACACAGCTCCAACGCACACCACGTGCTTTGCCAACACTCGAAATCCATCGCAAGCCTAATTCAGTGTTTGATTATGTTTTTGATGATTTTTCTTTTGTAAATTACGATCCGTATCCAACCATTAAGGCGCCGATTGCTGTATGAAAGATGTTGTTATTATAGCGAACGGACCGTTTCTTCATCGAGACATTATTTTAGAAGCGATGAACGATAGATTTGTTATTGTGCTTGATGGTGCCTTAAATCAAATGCGATGGTGTGATTCAAGCCGCATCCACTGCATTTTAGGCGATTTTGATTCCGTCGATCGTGTTGCACAAGATTTTTGGGGAATTTCAGATGGATACGATGACATAACCAACGATTCTACGCCTTACCGTGGCTTGCATGATGTATTAATTGTACCGTCTAAAAATCAAGAATATACGGATTTAGAAAAGGCCATTCAGTTTTGCGATCGTAATCATACGCCGAGCATTACACTTGTCTGCGCGTCAGGCGGCCGCTCCGATCATGACGAAGCGGTTAAACAAGCTATAAGATATGCCTATAAGCCAGAAAGGCCGATAACACTGCATACAGACCAGCAATCATTGCGGTATGCAAAAGATGAGGTGGTTTATTTTGATGGTCACATCGGTGATGCCTGTGGGTTTATCTCCAGGGACGCCGGATCTTGCGTGTCAGATGGTTTGTTATACCCCTGTGCCTCACATACAAAAAGCTTTTGCAATCAACTCAGCGCTGATACGGCATCACTCACCGTCACAGGTGAAGCCCTACTGTTTTTACCTCCACAACTGCCTTCACAACGTGCATTTATGGCTAAAAGCGATTCGGAGCGCCTGGCTTTACTTTTACATGATGCAGAAGATAATGCTTCCTACTATTTTAAGATGAATTTTTTTAACTCATTCTCTTAATACAACATTAGCCCCGACATATTGCCTTAATACTGACTTGTTTATCTAATTTAGTTCCTGTAAGTTAAAGATAATATGAGATTGATTGATGGGCATAAACAAACCATGATAACGCTACAACGAACATTGTGCCTTACGATTCTGATTTCTTTGACGGCGACGGCAACGCTACATGCATCTAATCCGGTGAATGTCTTTGGCCCAAAAGAGCCTTCACAATTACAAACCAAGTCACCTAAACAGCTTTATGTCCTGCAATTAGGTGCGTTTAAACAACTCGATAATGCATCTCGATATAAAGCATACATTGAACGTACCACAAACCGGCAGGTGCACATCACAGAAAAAAAACACGAAACATATACACTTCATTATGTTTATATGGGCCCCTTAGATAGTAAAGCGCTGCAAGACGTAAGCCAGGCCTTGTTACAGCCTTCACAAAAAATACAACTATCTCACGCGAACAAAACAACCCAAACATCGCCATCATATGGCTTGGCTTTAAAAAAAGGCCATATGCCGCTCCACATCGGTTTTTTTAACAAAGAGCAGAGCATTGGTACACAGTCCATTAATATTCAAGGCCTGATAGGTGATCGTTTCAAAGTCACTCATCAAGACAAACAAAATATTTTATTGGGGCTGGGTTATTTTTTAGATGGCTCCGAATATAAACACGCACAATTCGCCTACGGTGTGAATGCATATTATTTAGCACGCACCAAAGTAAGTGGCGGCGTATACCAAGAGCATCTCTTTAATAATTTGTCGTATCAATACACGCAAACAAACATCCCCATCTACGCCTCAGCTAAAGCCGGGCTAAAAACTAAATATGAGAAGCTCTCGCTGTTATTCAATACAGGCATTGGCCCAAACATCATGCAAACATCAAATTTCAGTGAAGCATCGCGGGATGGAGGAAGAACACTTCCCGATAAGATATTCACGGGAAAAACCAAGGTTAATTTTAGTGCCACAGCAGGCATTGGAGCAAGGCTTGAACAGGTGTTCGGAAACATGCCGTTAGAATGCGGCTATCAGTTTTTTTACCTCGGTGACGGAGCGTTTGAACGACAAACCGACCAGGTTTTAAATACATTAAAAACAGGAACCAGCTATGCTCAGGCGTTGATCTGCTCTGTGACATTGTAAGCAACACAAAAACAAACACCCTATCATAAAGGAAGCGCCACATCAGCAGCGCCCCCAAACATCCACTTATTGTTGTGGAAAGATGTTTAGCCCAGCAAAAAGTTCTTCAACAGGAACAGGCTCTTGATGAGCAAAAAGATTGTTAGGCTGAATATGAATCGGCGGTTGTTGAAGCCAATATAGTTTCTGTTGTGCCGATCTTAACAAACCAGATGTGGGAAGTTCAGCAAGCTCAATCTTTTCACCCCAAATAAAGTCATCGAGTAAATCTATTTTTTCCTGTACTGTTTGAAGCGTTTCAAGTTGCTGAAGCATCTGACGATACGCTTGCATTCTTACTTCTGCGTTGTAAGCCATGTGAATAATTTCCTGTGTTTTTAATATATAAGATTATAAAAAGCGATGATGACCAATATAGGGTCATAAAGCAATAGGAGATTATCTAATCCCTGGGATTAGGCCGTGCAAGCAAAAACTTAAGCCAGCACTTCTGCCTCAAGATAGGTCCGCATTTTCTTCATGGCATTTTTCTCAAGTTGACGCACACGTTCAGCAGAAATGCCATATTTGTCAGCTAAAGCATGCAATGTCATGGCTTTTTCGTCGGTAAACCAACGTTGCTTTAAAATATCTTGGCTTCGTTCGTCCAAACGCGCGATGGCAAGATGCAACTTTTCGCCGTCTTGAATCTCACCGTCTTCTTGCTCAATCAAATACGCAGGATCAGCTTTTGCATCACTTAGATAACGTGCCGGAATGGTCCGATAGGTCGCGTCATCGTTTGAATCATCGATATCCCACGAAGCATCCATCGCATTTAAGCGCTCTTCCATCACACGAACATCTTTAGGCGTTACGCCTAAGTCTTTGGCCACTGCATCAATTTCTGCGGCACTACACCACCCCAGACGTTGCTTCATTTGACGAAGATTAAAAAATAATTTGCGCTGAGCTTTGGTCGTTGCAACTTTAACAATACGCCAGTTACGTAATACAAATTCATGAATTTCGGCTTTAATCCAATGCACAGCAAACGAGACTAAACGCACACCCATCGTTTGGTCAAAGCGTTTAACCGCCTTCATCAAGCCAACATTGCCTTCTTGAATTAAGTCATTGAGTGGTAAGCCATAACCTAAATAACCGCGTGCCACACGTACCACATAACGCAGATGTGCAAGCACCAAGCGACGCGCACCTTCGATATCATCTTCATCCCGAAAACGTCGTGCACAATCCAGCTCTTCTTCAGGTGTAAGCATAGGTATTTGATTCGCCTGATGAATATAGGCGTCTAAACTCCCAATCGGAAGATGTGTAGAGCCAAGCTGTAATGGAAAATTCATACCGCCCCTCCCAAAACTAAACTACAGTAAATCATAATTTCTGGCGTATTCTACTACAATTTAATGGCAAGGCTCAATAGATGCTAATTGTCGCTTGAGCGGAAGATACGCGCCAAGCCATCCTAAGAGTAATCCAAACCCAACAAACCGCAGAGCATCAAGCAACGAAAGTTTCAGCACGAGGGGCACGCCAAAGCCCGCAGCGATTAACGTGTGAAGCGCATGTGACAAACCGAACAACACGGCGTGCACCCCCAAAAAAGCAAGCAAAGCACCCGAAGCACCTAAACACATACCGGTGTATAAAAAAGGACGAATAATAAAACCATCCGTTGCCCCGATTAATTTTAACACTTCAATTTCTTCATGATGCTCTTGTGCCGCAAGTCGTAAAAGATTTCTGATAATAAACACGACCATGAGACCAAATAACCCACCCAAAATCCATGTTAAATACGTCATAAAACCAAGCACCGCATACAAACGCGTTGACCAATCCCGATTCAATTTCGCCTGCTCAACATGAGGATAACTTTTAAGTTTCTGAAATAATTGCTCTAATTTCAGCGGCGTATCTAAAACGCTAGAAGGCATGACATTAATCACGGAAGGCAACGGATTATTAGGCAAATAACGCCGTATATCTTCCATACCTTCTTGCTGCTCAAGTTCTTTAAGACTCGCTTCTGCACTCACAAATGTAGCGTGTCCTACACCTTCGGTTCCACGCACACGTACCAACAAAGCAGTCTCATCAACCGAGCTCAAAGGAGAATCAAGATAAAGAGCAATTTCGTTACCTTCGCGCCATTCGTTAGTAAGAGGTTTTACATGGCCCATCAAAAGCCAAAATAAAACAGGTAAAATCAATGTAACAGCTAACACGAGCACCGTCACCGCGGTTGCCCAAGGGGTTGCCCGCAGCGTTTGTGCACTATTACCTATGGCCTGAATATGCCGCCTCACACATTGACGTCCGCGTATTAACACAAGCGCCCCTCCTTCAACCAAAGTACACGATGCTGCATGCTCGCAATCAACGAAAGCTCATGCGTCGCAATTAAAACACCGACACCAGCCTGATTAAATTGCTCAAATAACTCAATAATATCGGTGGATAATCCAGGATCTAAATTACCGGTCGGTTCATCAGCTAATAACCAGTCCGGCTTATGTACAATCGCACGCGCAATCCCCACGCGCTGTTGTTCACCGCCTGACAAATGAAGAGGGACCATGCTTTCTTTGGCCAAAAGCCCTACGCGATCAAGCGCCGCATGCACACGCTTAGCAAGCTGTGCTCCAGAAATACCTTGGATATATAGGGGTAATGCAACGTTATCAAACACCGTACGATTTTGTAATAAATGCGGTGATTGGAACGTCACACCAATACGCGATCGATGTGCTGCAATATCATTTTTTTTAAACTTAGACAGGGATGCGCCGTTGATCAAAATATCACCGCCCGAAGGACGCTCAAGCAGAGCAATCAGTTTAAGCATGGTACTTTTCCCAGCACCCGAGCAACCCGTCAAAAACGCCATTTCACCTTTTGCTAACGTGAAATTAACGTACTCCAATGCCTGATAACCACCAGGGTAACGCTTACTAACTTGTCTGAACTGAATCATCGTTAAAAATAGCCCGCACAAAGTGTTCTGGATCAAACAGACGCAAATCATCCACCCCTTCACCCACGCCGATGTAGCGAAAAGGGATCCCTAATTCATGAGCAATGGCAAATAAAATACCACCTTTAGCTGTACCATCCAACTTGGTCATCGTGATGCCGGTTACCCCGAGCGCCTCGTTAAATTTTATTGCCTGACTTAAAGCATTCTGACCAATTCCAGCGTCCAATACCAGCATTGTTTCATGCGGCGCGTCTGGATCTATTTTTTGAAGCACACGTTTTATTTTTTTTAACTCGTCCATCAAATGATGTTGTGTTTGCAAACGCCCCGCTGTATCAGCAATAAGAACATCCATGCCGCGTGCTTTGGCCGATTGAAATGCATCAAAAATAACCGATGCGCTATCCGCCCCTGTATGTTGCGCAATCACAGGTATGTCACTACGTGCACCCCAGGCTTGTAACTGCTCGACCGCTGCAGCACGAAAGGTGTCGCCCGCAGCGAGCATCACACGCTTGCCCATCTGCTGATATTGGCGTGCAAGCTTACCCATGGTCGTGGTCTTTCCAGCACCGTTAATACCCACCATCAAAATAACAAACGGCGAAGCTTTAGGCATCTTCTGCATCAGCGTCGGAGCATCCGAAGATAAAAGCGCTATCATCTGTGCTTGCAGCATATCAAGCACCGCTTCGCCGTCGTTCAGTTGCCGGCGCTCTAAACTTTCGGTTAGCTGCGCCAATATTGTCTCGGTTGTTTTAACTCCGACATCTGCGGCAACCAACACATGCTCCAATTCCTCGAGCAACGCCGCATCAATTTCTTTTTTGCCGTGCAACAAACGCCCAAGGGCACCACCCAAGCCCGAGCGTGTCTTACCTAGCCCCTGTTGGAAACGCGTCCAGACCCCTTGTGTTTCTGCCGTTTCGGCTTGATTTCGCTTAAACCATTTCTTCATACGGTATACAAATCCAGTGAAATATGGAATTCTATCATTTTTACATTGAGATGAGCCATGCGCACGCGCTTTATTCTGCTATTGACATTTATCACGCACGTAGCCTTTGGGCAAGTGCAATCGTATACCCTCGATAACGGCCTCAAAGTCTTAGTCAAAGAAGACCATCGAGCACCGGTGGCCGTCACCATGATCTGGTATAACGTCGGCTCTGCTGACGAACCAGGTGGACTAACCGGCATTTCGCATGCGCTAGAGCACATCATGTTTAAAGGCACAACCAAGTATCCCTTAGGTGTGTTCTCAAAAACCATTGCCGGCATCGGCGGACAAGAAAATGCTTTTACCAGCACCGACTATACCGCTTATTTTGAAAAAATAGCGGCCGAGCACCTGCCCACAAGCTTAGCCTTGGAAGCTGATCGCATGCAACATCTCTTGCTCGATGAAACCGAATTTAATAAAGAAATCAAAGTCATTCAAGAAGAACGACGTATGCGAACCGATGATAACCCGCAAGCTTTAACGTTTGAGCGTTATCTTTCTGCTGCTCATCTCATATCACCGTATCATCATCCCGTGATCGGTTGGATGGATGATATCCAACACCTCAGCATTGCCGAGCTTAAAACCTGGTACCAGCGTTTTTATGCCCCTAATAACGCAACACTTGTTGTCGTGGGTGATGTGAAGCCGGAAGATGTTTATGCCTTAGCACAGCAACATTTTGGAGCAATACCCAAAAGCGAAACCATCGAGCGCAAACCACAAATCGAACCACCTGAGCTCGGCAAAAAAACCATCACGGTTAAAGCCCCTGCTGAAATTCCTGTAATCATGCACGGCTATACTGTTCCTACGGTCAAATCAGCGAATAAAGAACACGCCGATGATCCTTATACCCTTGAGGTCATCGCAGCCATACTTGACGCAGGTGGCAGTAGCCGCTTCAGCAAAAATCTCATTCGAGGAACCCAACGTGCCAGTAGCATTGGTACAGATTATAATCTCTACGCCCGCTACCCGTCGTTGTTTACGGTTTACGGTACACCAAGCACTCAGCATACTCTGGATGATTTAAGTCAAGATATTGATACCGAGCTTAAGCACCTAAAAACCACACGTGTTACAGCAGCTGAACTTAAACGCGTTCAAACACAGCTTATCGCACAAAAAACGTTTGAGCGTGATTCCGGCTTTGGGCAAGCCATGGAGCTAGGCATGCTTGAAACCGTGGGTTTAGGCTGGAAAACAACCGAACAATACGAGCAACATATCCGTGCCGTCACACCTGCCGACATCCAGGCCGTTGCTAACCGTTATTTTGATGAAGACCGCCTAACCGAAGCACGCTTGGTACCACAGAAAATATCACAAGCCATGCAACAGCCTGCACCACAACCAGGAGCCACCCAATGAAAATCCTGTTGACCCTGATAAGCCTTGGGCTTGCTGCCTGCACCTCGGCTCATGCAGCAACCCAACCCTTGCATATTGAACGCTGGATAACAAGCCAAGGCACCCCCGTTGTGTTCTACCAAGCCATGGAAATTCCTATGCTCGATATGAGTCTCGCCTTTCGGGCAGGCACCGCCTATGATGGCCCTCGTTTTGGACTCAGCACACTCACCACACGCCTCATGAACCAAGGCAATGCGGGACTTGATGCAACGACAATAGCCACTCGCCTCGAAGATACGGGCGCGCAATACAACAACGAAAACAACCGCGACATGGTGCTCTTACATTTACGTACACTCACGTCACCCGAGCTACTCAAGCAAGCCGTTGACACGTTTTCTTTAATGGCCTCACGCCCAGATTTTCCCGAAAAAGCCTTCGAGCGTGAGAAAAATCAACAACGTATGGCCATCCGCCACGCCTTAGAGTCACCTGACGACATTGCAAACCAAACATTTTTTCAAGCGCTGTATCAAAATCACCCTTATGCACATCCCGTAAACGGTGAATTAAAAACACTTGATGCCATCACGGTCGAAGACGTACGACGTTTTCACCACACGTTATTTGTCAGCCAAAATGCTACGATCGTTCTCGTAGGCGCGCTCAATACGGCACAAGCCAAAAAGCTCGCAGAGCAACTAACCGAACAACTGCCCAAAGGCAAAGCAGCACCTCATATAAAAGCAACCAAGGCTTTGACCGAAGCCATGGATATCAACGTGCCGTTCCCTTCGTCACAAACCGTATTACGCTTAGGTCAACTTGGTATTACGCATCATGACGCACAGTATTTTCCCCTGGTTGTTGGAAACTATACGTTAGGGGGTGGAAGCCTGGTTTCGCGCCTCGCCGAAGAATTACGTGAAAAACGAGGCTTGACCTATGGCGTGAGCAGTCAATTTTTACCGCTGCCTGAACGCGGGCCTTTTATCATTGGCCTTGCAACCCAAGGTGCCCAAGCAAAAACGGCTGAAACACTCACGCGTGAAACGCTTTCACAATTTATAAAAACAGGTCCAAGTGATGAAGAGCTCAAGGCCGCACAAGAATACCTTGTGGGGAGTTTTCCTCTGTCACTTGCAACCAACCAGAGCATGGCAAGCCTGTTGCTCAAAATGAAGTTCTATCAATTACCCGATGATTATTTAGATACATACACCAATAATATTCGCGCGGTTAATATTGAGCAGATTAAAACAGCCTTTAAAAAAAGCATTCAGCCTCATCGCTTGTTACAAGTCATGGTTGGAAAGGTATGAAACCATGAAGCAGGGTGTTCGCATCATCGGAGGCCATCATCGCGGAAAAAACATTACGTTTCCCGATGAGCTAGGCCTTCGCCCCACACCAAGCCGCATCCGTGAAACACTGTTTAATTGGCTCATGAACAACGTTCGCGGTGCGCGTTGCCTCGACGCATTTGCTGGCAGTGGTGCGCTCGGCTTTGAGGCCTGGTCACGCGGCGCATCGGATGTGACCTTGCTCGAACAATCCCGCGTTACAGCCACACACTTAAAAAAACAAGCGGCAACCTTTCATTCCAGTATGCTCCATGTGGTGCATATGGACGCAATCGTATACTTGAACAATCACACACCTGCATTTGATATTATTTTTCTTGATCCGCCGTTTGGAAAGCCTCAATTATTACTGAATAGCATCACATGCCTTGAACAATCCTCGACGCTCCGCCCTGGTGGCTTGCTTTACACCGAGTCATCAGAAGCGCTTACGCTAAACCCTGCCCTATGGGAAACGCTTAAATTCAAAAAGGCTGGCAACGTTATTTACGGCCTTCATCAAAAACGAGAAACTAATTCATGCGCATCAACCTCATCGGACCCGGCCGCCTAGGCAAGGCCCTTGCCGCCTCACTCATCTATACCGGCGAACACGAACTACTCAGCGTGTATCATCCCAAGCTTACATCTGCACAGCATGCTGTCTGTGCACTTGGACATGGCACAGCCATCCACAACCTAAAATTACTTCCCAAAGCTGATATTACGTTAATTACATGTCCCGATGATAAGATGCCTCGGCTTATTAAAAAACTATCTGAAGCTATGATTATTCAGCCGAATAGCATCGTGATGCATTTGAGTGGCATCTTAAGTTCAGATATTTTAAAACCACTTAAGCAGCAGGGGGCACATATTGCAAGCTTGCACCCCCTCAAGGCCTTTCGAGCAGCAAGCACGCTCGATACACACGCATTTCAAGGCGTTAATTGCACCATCGAAGGCGATGCTAAGGCTATCCATATATTAACGCCGCTATGGCTATCCATGGGCGCACACATCTTTGCCTTAAACCCTGAAAAAAAATCCTCGTATCATGCCGCTGCCGCGATGGCCTCAAATTACTTGGTCACACTAGCCTCCGAGGCGAGTAAATTATTCGAAACATCTGGTGTTCCTCAAGCAGATGCGCACAGCATCTGTGTCCAACTCATGCAAACAAGTCTAGATAATCTCAAACAAACCGATACGCCCCAAAAAGCACTCACAGGGCCATTGGTTAGAGGCGATCTGCAAACAATTCAGAAACATCTTGATGCGATTTCATCAGAAACAACAAAAAATCTTTATTGCGCAGCTGGGCTTGCAACAGTACCGCTAGTTAATTTAAACAATCAAGTTCGCAAAGCACTCGAAAACCTGCTATACAATAATATTGTCCAATATCGTTAGGCCATGATGATAAAACAAGGCATAATATGCGTAAAACAGTAAGGCTCCCTGCAGCCATCCTGGGTTTTATTTTACTTATCTATTCGATTTTTTGTTTATTGGGTATTATTCCGCTGTTTGAAATCCAACTGTTAGGCATGAACCTGATACACTTGGTTGGCCAAGGAGCTATCGTGTGCTTTTTAATAGCCGCCTGGGGATATTGGGAAATATAACCTAAGATTAACCTGTATGTTTATATAACAAGGACCAGATATGATTAAAACATCCGATATTTTTATACTTCTCGCTGTAACCGTGGCCTTTACTGTCTCTGCTTACCTATGGCTTTCTGGCCATGTTCAAGAAGGTATTTTTACAGCCATTTGGGTTCCGAGTATTCTCGGATTCGGCATTTATTTTAAAATTCTTGGTTTCATTGCATTGTACAAAAGGAAAGAATCATGAATGTTCTCGGCATCTTTCCGATAGCAGCTCCTAATTTTGTGCTGCAAGTTGCAATTTTTACCTTTACACTCTTAATCATAGGCATTGGTTTAACGTACTATGAATTCCGTAAAGATATTAAACACGCTGAAGACATAAAACGTAGTCAACGAAAAAAATCATGACGCATGCGTAGTTAGTCGGCAATGGGAGCATAGACTGCGTCATCCTGCATGAGCGAAATTATGCTTAAGTGAAACCTCATTGGTCACTGGTTTTTGCTTATCATCCCGGTTCTGTTGACACAAAATTATCTGAGCCTTTTAAAAACATATTCTGTCAACTCAACTTTTTCATCAAAACAGGTCGCGCTCTATTTATTATATATCTTATTCGACGATACGATTGATAAGCATGGCAAGTTAATTGGCTGGCAGGAATTAGAAATTTTGTAAAATCAAATTACAACAGCCACGCCATGAAAAAAATGTTAATATAGCGAACAATATTACCCTAACCTTCTATTATTCAGGTTATTCGAGATCGTCATGAGTATTTTATCGTTAAATAAAGTCACGCTACACTTAGCCAATAACACCATATTGAATAACGTTGATTGGCAAATTCATCCAAAAGAACGTATTGCACTCGTGGGTCGAAACGGTGCTGGTAAATCAACGTTAATCAAACTTCTTCAAGGCGATCTCATACAAGATAGCGGGCAAATTAACAAACAAAGTGGCTTGCGTATTGCGGGACTTATGCAAGACGTGCCGATAAGCAAGCACGAAACGGTTTATCATTTTTTAGTGCATCATCTCGGAAAACTCGGTGAGGTTTTATCAGAATACCGCGCAACATCGATGGCCGGCGATCTCGACCGTATGGCCATATGCCAAGAATATATTGAAACATTCAATGCCTGGGACATGCTCCCGCGTGTTGAAAGCATGGCAAGTCATTTAAGCTTGCCGATGGATGCTTCCATGAATAGCCTTTCGGGTGGAATGCGGCGTCGGGCACTCTTAGGTGCTGCACTGCTCGCCGATGCCGACTTACTATTACTCGATGAGCCGACGAACCATCTCGATGTCGATACGATAGAGTGGCTCGAATCTTATTTAACCACCTATCCAGGCAGTGTTTTGGTCGTCACCCATGATCGGCAATTTTTAGCGAATATAGCCAACTGCATTGTCGAAATTGACCGCGGTGCGCTTTATCGCCACGCTTGTGATTACGAAACTTATCTTGACCGACAAGAAGCGAATCGCGTCACCGAACAAACCCATAATGCACTTTTTGATAAACGCCTCAAAGAAGAAGAGGTCTGGTTGCGGCAAGGCGTTAAAGCACGCCGCACACGCAACGAAGGCCGGGTCCGACGGCTCGAAGCCATGCGTAATACGCACCGCGATCGACGTAACCAAACAGGTCAAGTTAAAAACTTGCAGCTGGATGTCAGCTCATCTGGAAAAATGGTCATTGAGGCAAAAAATATTGATTACGCGATCGAACAAAAACAGATTATTACTGATTTTTCATGTGTGCTTATGCGTGGCGATAAACTCGGAATTATTGGGCCCAACGGCTGCGGAAAAACCACCCTTGTACGTTTACTCTTAGGTGATTTAGAGCCCACGTCGGGAAGCATACGTCTAGGAACCTCGCTTAAAATCGCCTATTTCGACCAACTTCGTCGCGAACTTGACGAAAAACAAACCGTGATGGCCAATGTGGGTGAAGGTCGTGACTTTGTCACCATCAACGGCCAAGAAAAACATGTTGCTTCCTACCTTCGTGATTTTTTATTCGAGCCCGAACGCTTTAATCAACCCGTTTCATCGCTATCAGGCGGCGAACGTAACCGCTTATTGCTTGCCAAACTTTTTGCTAAACCTGTTAATTTATTGGTCATGGATGAGCCGACCAATGATTTAGATATCGAAACGCTTGAACTATTAGAATCGATGCTCAGCGAATACCCCGGAACGCTTATTGTCATTAGTCATGACCGTAAATTTATTAATAACATCGTCAGTAGCGTGTTGGTTTATGAAGACAACGGGCATTTTAGTGAGTTTTTTGGTGGATATGACGATTATCGTCTCCATCAAAAACAACAAGAAAGCATCAAAAAACAAGAAGGCATTAAAAAGCCAACGCCTAAAGCTGTAACTAAACCAAAACCAACATCATCCTTGAGCCAAGCGGAGCAACGCGAGCTCAAACAGCTCCCAAAACGCATCGAACAATTGGAAGCACGCATTAAAACCATGCACGCCGAGATGGGCGCGCCTGAGTTCTACCAACGTCCAGCGGATGAGATAACAAAGCTGACCGAAGCATGTAACCGAGATGAGGCCACGCTATCTGAAGCTTATGCGCGTTGGGAATGGCTTGATGATCATTAAAGCTCAACCAAAGCGCACTAGCGCAATGTAATGCTTGTGGGTTGGTATAATGTCGTTGCGGCGTATAAAATACGATTTTAAGAATAAACTCGTACATGCCAGCACAACACAGCCCATATTTTTTATGTTAAGTATATGCTCCCTTATATTTAAAATAATTAAATATCGGCTTGATTTCGATGGTTATACAAAACACATGCGATGCCCGCAACAAACGTGATAACACACACAATTAAATACACAAGCATGAAATCCTTACCACCCCAGGCAGCTTGAGATGCAGCATACATGTTTGAATTAATCGATGTTTCAATCCATCCAACAGTATAAGCAAGAGGCATAACAAAAAGCATTGTAAGAGCAAGTTCTCGCGCTCTTAATGCCACTAAAATTAACATAATACCGGTAATATAATTTGAAACACCAAAAACCCCCAGCAACTGCAATAAATCCGAGGCTTCAGGCGTGGATAAATTAAGCTTAGCGACGTGTAGAGCAGCATACTCTAATTTAAAGGTATGCATAAAGCCGCGAACCAGATCCAAACATCCAAGCACGAAGGTTATCGCCGAAACAAACATAGGAATTCTTATTTGCTTTGTTATTTGTTTTGTCATTTGCTTATCCATAAATATTTGATAACTCTAAGTTATATACTGAATACAGCCCTATCACCAATATTTTTGATTAAATTGATAAATTTGATTAAAATGCATTCATCCTCACGTAAGATACAAGAAAAAATCTCATGCGCCGTTTTATTTTATTTCTATGCTTACTTTGGTCTCTTAGCGCTCCGCTTTGGGCTACTGAAATTATACTTCAGCAAGCGCCCCTTGGTAATAACTTAGCATTTAGCTCGCTCAAAGGAAAATGGGTTTATATTAATTACTGGGCCAATTGGTGCCAGCCATGTCTTGAGGAAATTGCTGCGTTTAATCAATTTTACGAAAAATATAAAAATAAAAATATTGCTATATTCGGCGTCAATTACGATGGGCTTCCAATCAGCGAACAGATGGCTTTAATAAAACAGGCCGATCTACACTACCCAAGCTTAACGACTGATCCAGCTGCTGTTCTTAAGCTTGGAGATATTCGAGCCGTTCCCGTCACCTTTATATTTGACCCAACAGGCAAATTGCACGACGTACGCTACGGAAAGCAAACACTGGAAAGCTTAAGCGACGTGCTTTAGCGTTATCCCCAACCGTAAGCTTTATTTGGCCGGAACAACCGTTGAAATGGCGTGCTTATATACCATTTGCGTGATACCATTTTTTAGCGTGAGTACACGTTCATCCACATGCTCAATCACGCCATGCAATTTAATCCCATTCACTAAAAAAACAGAAACGGGGGCCTGACTTTCCTGCAGCTGCTGAAGAAACGCCATTTCTAACACCTGTAACTCAGACATTGCCTTCTCCTTATTATTCTTCGGCAAATATTTTATTGCATTATATTCCCCTTAAGTCGGCAAAAATTTAAAAAACTTTAGCTGTAAACTTGCAAGCCAACACATGCGTTACTATCTTGAATATAAGACGTTTATCTAAAGAGGCTCTCATATCATGATAAAACTTACCTCTTGGGCATGGGCTACTCTCGCGTTTATTATGATTGGCATGATGATGTTTTATTTTCTGCAGCGTACGCTCGTCTATGCCCCTTCGAAAATCACACCCACAAGACAGGCGTTCCAAGCCGAAGATATGCGTGTCATTCAACTCACCACACACGATGGACTTAGCTTAAACTCATGGTATAAACCTGCCGAGAAACAAAAACCAACGATTATCATATTTCATGGTAATGCAGGGCATATCGGAACACGTATGGCTCTCGCACGTTATTTAATAACACAAGGGTTTGGTGTCTTACTGCTTGAATATCGAGGCTATGGCGGAAACGTTGGCAAGCCAACAGAGCAAGGTTTGTATCATGATGCGCGTGCCGCCATGGATTTTTTAAAACAAGAACATATAGCGCTTGAAAACATCGTACTTTATGGTGAGTCGCTTGGAACCGGTGTTGCTACACATGTTGCAACCCAATATCCAAATGCTTGCGCTCTTATCTTGCAATCACCTTACACGACGATGTCTGACCTAGGTCGTTACCACTACCCTTGGATTCCTATTGAGCCCTGGGATAAGTTTGACTCCATCAATCGCATACAGACCATACACATGCCTTTATTAGCGCTACATGGCACAAGTGATACGGTCGTGCCTTATGCGCAGGGTGTTGCTTTATTTGAGGCGGCGAACCAGCCTAAACAATGGGTTCAATTGCCAGGCCAAGGTCATGGCAATTTATGGCAACCTAAGTTTTTAAATACAATCACTCTGTTTATCAACTTACACTGCAAGCCAGGTTTGTAATAATAGCGTCAGGGTTATTAATAATATTCCAAAGGAAAACCAATAATAATTGGTAAGTCTTGTTGCCGGCAACTCTTCTCGAAACACGTTTAATAATATAGATCCCGCTAAAAATGCAAGCATACATGCTGAGACCCATACATTTACAGGATCGAAAATAACCGAACAGAACCAGCCGACAAGCAAGGCGCTCATTAATAAAAATCGACCTAAGCGCTTGAACTTAACCGTATAAAATCGGCAAAATTTTCGATCCGTCAAAACAAAATGTAAGGCCATGGCAAACGTAAAAACGCACGTTGCAGGTATACTTGATAACGCACGCAACGACATGGTGTAAGTTATTAAAAAGTTATACAAACAAAACATACCGAGATGTAAACCATAAACCCAGACATCATCATGATCTGAAGTACAGTAAGATTCTGCCAATAACTCAAGGCCGTAATAAACAAGAAAACCAAATAACGCGACAATATAAATAAACAGTTCGGTGAAAGGCGTCAGCCAGTGGTTGCTTATTAAAAATTCTCCGATAGGTTGATTGTATTCGACTAAGTCTGGCAGCATATGCAAAAACACATACGCTACCGCAACACCACCCGCAAACGAAACAAAATTTCGTCCTTGACCGGGTAGATAATTCGCAAACCAAGGGCTTAAGTAGTGGAAGAGCATAAGAAAAAGTGTGGCTGAAAAAGCAATCCATAGATGTGATGCGTCAATCCATAACACGAGTAAGCCTCCTAGTTTTAAGACAGCGTTTTAATACAGAGATTACTTACTGTAAGTAAAAAAAGTTCTCTTTGTAAGCTATTGCTTACAAAGAGAACCGGGTTTCACATCATGACACTCAAAACCAAAGGCGTATACTAGGTCTTAAGGGATGACAAGGATTGTCTGACAGGATGTCACCTTACACATCGATATTTTCCGCATTCAGCGCATTAGCTTCAATGAATGCGCGTCTTGGTTCCACATGATCACCCATCAGCGTTGTAAAGATTTGATCGGCGGAAACCGCGTCGTCAATCGTAACTTGCAGCATACGTCGTACTTCCGGATCCATCGTGGTTTCCCAAAGTTGCTCTGGATTCATTTCACCCAAACCTTTATAGCGTTGTATGGTTTGTCCTCGCTTGGCTTCTTCCATCAGCCATGCCACAGCCTCACCAAATGAAGCAACAACCTGTGTTTTTTCACCTCGTTTGATCAAAGCACCTTCTTCAACAAGGCCGCCCAATTGTTCACCTAAGCTAAGCAAAGCACGATAATCTTTGGATAAGAACCACTCTTTAGGCAGGATAATTTCGTGATCAACACCATGCTTAATCATCGTAATGCGAGGTAAGAAAACCTCACTACTGTCTTGAGTAATCACATCCACATCATAACGCAGGACAGTACTTGCTTTTTGATTCAGTTGCATCTCCAATGCTTTTGCCCACGCCTGAACGCCGTTACGATCAAGCATCGCTTCCGACTTAAGCACCGGTGAAAAAACCAGCCCCATCAAAATATCTGCATGATAACGGCGCGCATGACGCTGAATAATTTTTTCGACATGCCTATATTGCTGAACCAAGGTCGCCAGTGCGCCCTCTGCAATCGGTGGCGCATCTATCGATGGCATAAATGCCGCTTTATCCAGTGCAGTTTGGGTCAAGTGATCGTAGAGCGCATCGTCGTCTTTAAGATAACGTTCTTGTTTACCTTGTTTAAGTTTATATAGCGGTGGTTGTGCGATATAAATATAGCCTCGCTCAATAAGATCGGGCATCTGGCGATAAAAAAACGTGAGTAATAACGTTCGAATATGCGCACCATCCACGTCGGCATCGGTCATAATAATAATGCGATGATAGCGCGTTTTGTCGGGATTATATTCTTCACGACCAATGCCACAACCCAAGGCCGTAATAAGCGTAGCCACTTCTTGTGATGCAAGCATTTTATCAAAGCGCGCTTTCTCAACGTTTAAAATTTTGCCTTTCAGCGGCAAAATTGCCTGAGTCCGGCGATCACGCCCTTGTTTTGCTGAACCACCCGCCGAATCACCCTCAACTAGGTAAATTTCAGAATTAGCCGGATCTTTTTCCTGACAATCAGCAAGCTTACCGGGTAAGCCGGCAATGTCTAAGGCCCCTTTTCGGCGCGTCATATCGCGAGCTCGGCGTGCCGCCTCGCGTGCTCGCGCCGCATCAATAATTTTAGAAACAATCGCTTTAGCAACCGCGGGTTTTTCCAGTAAAAAATCATTTAATTTTTCAGAAACCAGTGACTCAACGATGGACTTAACTTCTGAAGACACGAGTTTATCTTTGGTTTGAGATGAAAATTTAGGATCAGGTACTTTCACGGAAAGAACAGCTGTTAATCCTTCACGTGCATCATCACCTGAGGTGACAACTTTTGCTTTTTTAGCAAAACCTTCACGCTCAATGTATTGATTCAAGGTACGCGTTAAGGCCGATCTAAAACCAGCCAAGTGGGTTCCACCATCACGTTGTGGAATATTATTGGTAAAGCATAGGAAGTTTTCTTGATAGGAATCATTCCACTGCATCGATAATTCAACCACAACCCCTTCTTTTTCACCCATCATAGAAAACGCATGCGACATAATGGGTGTTTTGTTCAAGCTCAAGTACTCAACAAACGCCTCAATCCCGCCTTCATAATGAAACGTTTCTTTTTCAGCACTTCGCTCATCCGTCAAATGTATACAAACACCTGAATTTAAAAACGCAAGTTCTCGTAGACGACGCACTAAGATTTCATAATGAAATTCAATGTTCGTAAACGTATTAGGACTGGGTTTAAACCAAATTTGCGTTCCTGTTTTATCGGCTTTACCCGTAACAGCAATAGACGCTTCTGGAACACCGCCACGGTAATGCTGCTCATACACTTCGCCATGACGCCAAATTTTTAAATGCAATTCATCGGAGAGCGCATTAACAACTGAAACCCCCACACCATGCAAACCACCGGATACTTTATACGAATTATCATCAAATTTACCGCCGGCATGTAAGACGGTCATAATAACTTCGGCAGCAGAACAGCCTTCTTCTTCATGAATATCAACCGGAATACCACGCCCATCATCGTTAACCGTGATGGATTCGTCTGCATGAATAAACACGTTTATTTCGCTACAATGCCCTGCCAACGCTTCATCGATGGCGTTATCGACCACCTCAAACACCATGTGATGCAGGCCCGAGCCATCGTCTGTATCACCAATGTACATCCCGGGTCGTTTTCTAACGGCATCCAGCCCTTTTAAAACTTTAATATTACTGGAATCGTAGTTACTGGCGTCAGCACTCATGAAGCATCCTTATGTTACGAAAAAGGGGTTCAAATCAAGCGAACATTGTAACATGCGTGGTGCGATGTTTATACGGAAGAACCTACGCACATTGCATGGCTTAATAACGATCATAAAGATCCAAATAAAAGCACTCGCACGTGACTTAACGATACATATGATATGTCGCGGTTCGAGGACCAAAATGATGTGCAAGTACAGGCAAAACTTCTTGCATTTGTTGTTTTAAAACATAAGGTGGATTTAAGATCCATAAGCCGCAGCCTCTCATACCCGTACCCGTGTTTTTTTCTAAAATTAATTCAATTCTTAATTGATCTGGGCATCCGATGTTATTCATATGGCGGATTAATTTTTTATGATCAAAGTCTTTAATAATCGGATACCATAAACAATAGACCCCCGTGCTAAATTTTTTATAGGCCTGATTGATCATCTCTGGTATCAGCTGATATTCTTGTTTTAATTCATACGATGGATCGATAAAAATTAAGCCTCGTTTTTCTTTGGGTGGCAAGGCAGCGTTTAAATGCTCCATCCCGTCTTTAAATAGAAAGTTTACGTGCTTATCTTGTGTGGGTAACTGCTTCAAAAATTTATATTCTTCTGGGTGTAATTCGCAAAAATCAAATCGATCCTCGCCTCTTAATGAATCAAGAGCAAATAATGGTGAGCCTGGGTAGAACGTAAGTTGTTGAGAATTATATTTCTCAAGAATATTTAACCACGTATTACATGCTTCAGGTAAACTATTTTTAGTTGCCCATAAGCGTGAGGCACCTTCTTTAAACTCACTCGTTTTTTGTGCTATTGCTTGTGTTAAATCATATTGGCCGCGTCCTGAATGCGTTTCCAAATAAAATAGAGGCTTGTCTTTTTGAATCATGTAATCAGATATCAAGCATAAAGTAATATGTTTCATAACATCCGCAAAATTGCCGGCATGATACGCATGTTGATAACTAAGCATTAGAATCACCCATTCAAAAGGCACCATAGTAAACGAATATTAACGAGACTGTTAGGGTTTCACGTGAAACATTCACCGTTGTCCAAACGAAAAAAAACGCTTTGCTCCAGCGGTAAATTTTCTTGAAATGCAACAGGTGTAATCGAGGTAAAGAAAAACTGTCCTTCTATTTGATGAATCAGATCAAATAAGCGCTGAACATGCCCTGAATCAAGTTCGGTTGTTACATCATCAAATAAATAGGTAGCTCGTGTAGGTAAAAATTCTGCCTGCGCAAGCTTCATCGCAATCAGAATAATTTTCTGCTGGCCACGTGATAATGTTTGCTTGGCTTTAGACCCTGCCGTATCAAAAAGAATATCAGCTTGATGCGCACCTGAGTGCGTGTATTGCCTCGCAGCATCTCGTTCAAATTGCTCAGCTAAAATACTTGCAAGATCTTGACCCGTATGATGCTTATCCCAACCTTTTTCATAACGAATACGACATGTCAGTGGTGTGAGTTTTCCGAGTACGGTTTCAAAGGCCTCAGACCAAAGTTCAAAATATTCCGTTCGAAAGGCATCTAAAACATAGGACAAATTAACCAATTGCACATCCCAAGGCGCTAAGGCACGTCGATTGGTGCCCTGCTTGAGGAGAGCATTGCGGTGTTTTAGGACGCGACGATAATCTTTGCAGGTGGTATTGTATTCAGGTTTCACGTGAAACAATCCCCAATCAAGTAAATTTCGTCTTACCGATGGACCTGCATCCATGATTTCAAAAATATCTTGATAAAAGATCTGACATGGCAAATAACGCGCTAACTCACTGCTTCGGCGACATGGCTGCTGATTCAAACGAACCTTCGTGCCTGTCAGTGATTTCTGGATACTTATCGAGTCGCCGGTGAGCATTTCACCAAATATTGTAAGATTTTCTTGTTCATATGAAACCAAAGAAGCATTCTCACGTGTTCTAAACGAATGACCACTGCCTAATAAATAAAGCGACTCGAGCAACGAGGTCTTACCACTACCGTTTTGACCATAAAAAATGTTAAAACGAGGATTTAATACAAGTCGAGCAGACGCTATATTTCGAAAATGATGAATATCTAGACGCCGAAGACTCATATTTTCATGGGCATAATGATATACTGATAGTGCTCGTCTTCAGGAGATTCTAATAAAATACTGCTGTCCATCGTGGAAAAAGATAGATGCACCAGGCCTTCAGGTATAACAGCTAAAACGTCCAATAAATAACTGGCATTGACGCCAATTTTAAGTTCTTCGCCTTCTGTTATCGCTTCGACCGATTCTATAGCCTCTTCTTTTTCTTGATTATTAGCAATAAGGGTCAAAAGATTCGGTTGCACATGTAACAAGATCGCGCGTGACTTCTCATGAGCAAGAATAATAATGCGTGAGAGTGCACGCTTCAACACATCGCGCTCAATATGAACAGACTTATCTTGTTTACGTGGAATAGCTTTAATATAAGGAGGAAAGCGCGCATCAACAAGCGTCGAAGAGAACGTATATTGCTCCGTGACCAGTTTCACATGTCGTTCATTTGCTGACAAAATAATCTTTTCATCCGAGATGGATTGTAGCAAACGCAACATATCTTGAATGGCTTTGCGTGGAATCAACAAACGATGACTCTGCTCACCCACCGCAAGAGGACAACGAGCAATCGCCATACGATGTCCGTCTGTGGCAACAGCCGTCAATCCGTCAGCATTAAACTCCAAAAATAAAGCATTTAAAAAAACACGCACGTCTTGCTGTGACATAGCAAAATGCGTGCATTGAAGCACGCGAGCTAAAGCCGCGGTAGGTAAAGTAAATTCAACGTCACTCACTTCATCTTGCATGTACGGATAATTATCAGCTGGCAACGTGCCTAATTTGAATAAACTGCGCCCTTCGGAAATAGAAACACTTGTATCATGACACGTAATTTTAGGTGTTGATTTATCGTCAAGTGAACGAATAATATCCACCAATTTTTTTGCTGATACCGTTGTTGAAGCCTCATCAACATCCGATTGACAAGCAACTCGAGCCGTCATCTCTATTTCAAGATCAGTGGCTGTCAATATCAATTGCCCCGCATCAATGCGTAATAAAACATGTGACAAAATAGGTAACGCCTGCTTCCTATCTAAAGCACCTGACACCGTCAGCAAAGGAGGTAATAAATCACTTTTTGCAATATTGATTTCAAACATAATCACACCATCAAGAAGAAAGAGTACGCATCAAATTTTTAAAGTCTTCTGAAAAATCAGAACCTTCCTGGATAAGCTCTTTAATTTTACGACATGCATGAATAACAGTCGTATGATCACGCCCTCCAAAGTGGTCCCCAATCTCAGGTAAACTATGATTGGTTAACTCTTTAGCTAAAGCCATAGCCATCTGACGAGGCCTTGCAATCGAACGACTTCGACGTTTTGATAATATATCCGCAACTTTTACTTTGTAGTACTCTGATACTGTTTTAATAATATTATCCAAGGTCACTAATCGATCTTGAAGAGCTAATAAATCACGAAGCGCTTCATTAACAAACTCAATAGTTATTGATTTACCTGTAAAATGCGCATTAGCAATCACACGACGTAGTGCTCCTTCTAATTCACGAACGTTGGACCGGATGCGTTTCGCAATAAAAAAAGCAACCTCATAAGGCAATTCAATATTAGAGCTTTCAGCCTTGCTCATTAAAATAGCAACGCGTGTTTCAAGCTCTGGCGGTTCAACAGCTACGGTTAGTCCCCAACCAAAGCGAGATTTAAGTCGCTCCTCTACGCCGTCTATTTCTTTGGGGTATCGATCACTTGTTAAAATAATTTGTTGATGCCCTTCAAGAAGCGCATTAAACGTATGAAAAAATTCTTCTTGTGAGCGGTCTTTCCCTGCAAAAAACTGAATGTCATCAATAAGCAATGCATCCAATGAACGGTAAAAACGTTTAAATTCATTGATCGTATTGGTTTGTAATGCCTTGACCATATCCGCAACAAATCGCTCCGAATGAAGATAAAGCACACGAGCATCTGGATTCTTAACTAAAATCTCAGCACCAACGGCATGCATCAAATGTGTTTTACCTAATCCTACGCCCCCATAAATGAAAAGTGGGTTATAAGCATCACCTGGTCTTTCAGCAACTTGAAGCGATGCTGCTCGTGCCAACTGATTTGAGTTTCCTTCAACAAACGTTGAAAAAGAAAACTTTTCATTCAAATGGCTATTTTTGAAGTTATCCACAGAACTTTTTACATGTGGAATATTCGTAGCACGTTGAGATGGATGCTTCATGCTTTCTTGATCTTTAGGCTGCTTCGTAACAGGCAAGTTCGAACCAATTTCAATATTCACAATTTTAATAGCGTTATCACTAAACTCACCAGCCAACTCTTTAATTCTAAAATAGAAATTTTTCTTAACCCACTCAACAACAAAACGATTAGGCGCAAGCAGGGTTAATGCACCTTCTGTTTGTTCAGGATTAAGTTGAAGCGGTCGTAACCAAGTATGAAACTGTTGGGGGGTAAATTCCGCCTCAAGCGCTGCTAAACACCTTGTCCAAACATCTGAAACCACAAGTACTCTCCACCATCAAGATTGTTAGCGCATATACAGTTTGATAGAAATAGGTTCTATTAAGAAAATAAGGATGCGTTTGTTTTTACGAAAGCATTAGATATTGCCATTGCGGGGCAACATCAGCAAGTAAAAAAAAGTTTGCACATCCAAATTTTCATTTTTCAAGTCAGGAGTAATAAACATCAATAAATTTGAATAACATCTGAAAAACCCGTGAAAAAATAGAGGGATAGCACGTGAATAACCCACCTCAGATCCGTGCACCTTAAGTTATCAAGGATCAACACCATGCTAAAAACAAAGGTTTCACACATCATAAAAAATAAACTAACTACTTGATAAATAGTTTTTTTATATTCTTATACATAAAATTGTCATGCCTTATAATAAAAATAAGTAAAATATATACTTAATATATTATTATTAAGAAAAAGGGGCCTTAGTCATCGTTTCGTCACGGTTCAATAATTAAGCAGCCATAAATATCTCCTTTCTACGCTTTGCCGGACGAGCTGGTAGAGCTAAATTATCCA
>Ga0209390_10002367_pt1 | contig 33244 bp, 29 predicted proteins | sample BON01_FD_187212 | JGI IMG/M metagenome (GOLD analysis project Ga0209390, IMG submission 187212) | Freshwater microbial communities from Lake Bonney liftoff mats and glacier meltwater in Antarctica - BON-01 (SPAdes) (version 2) | ecosystem: Environmental > Aquatic > Freshwater > Ice > Glacier...
CGACGACGACGCACGATTGAAGTGACGGCCAATCGAGCGCATTGAATCGCCGCGTTGCCACCGATCCCACATCTCGGACTTCTGTTTGTCCGTATAAAACGTCCGCGTGCGATACTTCATGATAAACGCTCCATCTTTCCAAAAAGATTAAAGTGTTGCGCCGACCCTTTGAAACCACAATCCAAGGTGCGCTTTGAAGGCACGGTGTCGCTGCCACCGCAGTTTCGTCTGTCTTGCACGCGCGACTACAACATGGACACTTATGAAGCTGCGTTTGGGGACGAAGAGCAAGGGTTTCGCCGTGGCCTTCAAGTGCTGTTTTACTTTACCGATCACGCGGTGTTCGACCTTGGTGGGCGGCGGATTATTCTGACCAGCCCGTTAGATGTGGCAGGGGTTTCGGGGCTGAACACTTTGGTTCAGCGCCGCGTGTTGGCCAATGGGATGATTGAAGCCGGAACCTCGACCGCCTGGGCGGATGCAACGGCTACATCGGTCGCTACCTATACGCCCAATAGCAACGCATTGCGCCTGACTGGTGTGGCGAATGTGGCGAATATTTTGGTTGGATCACAGATCACAGATCACAGGAACGGGCGTCGGTCGCGAGGTCTATGTCGCGTCCAAGGATGTGGCGGCGGGCACAATTACGCTGAGTGCGCCACTATGGGGGGCGGCGGGTACGCGCACCTATACGTTTACGCGCTACAAGTACTTGCTAGATTTCAGCAATTTCGCAAATCTTGGCCGCTTTGAAATCAAGGATATGGAGTTTCAATGCAACGGTCGTTCAAGTGCTGTCATGCTGCCGTCCGCTGGTATTGGGTTCATCATTTCGGATTGCACGTTTAACAGGCCAAAGGATCGCGGGATCACCTCGATTGGCGAAGGGTGCCAAGGCTTGCATGTCGATCAGTGCCAATTCTTGTCGAATGAACAGCCATTACCCGCGCAGAACCGTACATCCATTGCCCTGAACGTCAATTCAAACGACGCCAAGATTCGCAACAACCGTATTGTCCGTTTTGCGCATTTTGCGATCATGGGCGGGTCTGGCAACATCTTTATCGGCAACCATTTCTTTCAAGGCGATGACCAAACGGCAGGGGTGCGCCGCGCGGGGATTGTGTTCACCACGACCAATGTAAAGACGTTGATCATCGGGAACTACATCGACAATTGCTCTATCGAATGGGGAAATGAACATGACTCCGCACCAGAATTCAGCTCGGAGTTTTCATTCGGTGGTTTGACGGTGACAGGGAACATTTTCACCAGCAGCGACACGTCGGCCGCCTTTAGTTTCTTAGTCGTTAAACCCTATGGGCCGGGTCATTTTATCAATGGCTTTGCGATGAACGACAATGCGTTCCGAACCATCAACACGAATATTGACCGTGTTGAAACTGTTGATACCACGCATGCAACGCTGGATTTCGGGCGGTTCCGCAATTTGATCGTTGAAGCCAACGCCTATAATGGGGTCAACCAGATTACACAAAGCCCGGTGACACTTCAGCATGACCAAAACACAGCGGCGGATACTTGGGTGCTTGATACGGGCGGCTATCTGCCTTTTGGCGGGCGGGCTCGCAATATTTGTGGCCTTGTTAAGGAAAACGCGGTGAGAAACGGGGCAAATGTGATTGATTACTCCATGCCTTATGCGGAAACAGAACGTGGAACAAATGGGCGGATGATACATTTACGCTGGCCGCAAGCCTTGCGGGGCAGGGTTCAAGCGACCATTCGCTGTGACAATCCAAATTAAGATCTCTTTTTGGCGACACTGAATAAGGGCAGGCAGGCCGCGTTTGGCCTGCCTATTTTTCACCAAATCATGCGCGCTTGGCACCCAAATCTTGGGGCGAAACACGCCTTGCCTTACCAAAACCCGCATTCAAAAGGCAGTCGGTTGGGGTAAGGCTGACGAAATCAAAATCAGTGAAATCGATGTAAAGTTTGGCCTTGGGGTGGGCGGCAAGCCAAATCGCACGAAGGGCAGGACGCGCGCTTGGCTCGGCAAAACTTGCACGGACTCGCATCATCAAGCGCGGGTGGGTTAATGGGTCGCCTTTTGGCCCCGGCTCGCCCAAAAGTATCGCGCAGTTTGGGTTGGCGCGCAGCCCTGCCCAATGCGGTGCAAGCGCCGATATCAGTGTGAGGGGGCAGCCTTGCGCGTCGCGACCCATCGCGATCCGGCTGATGCCCGGCAAGCCATCCTCGCCAATATAAGACAATGCGCCATGTGGAAGATCTAGAAAACGTTGCGCAAATTCAATTTCAGCAGCATCTGCTGGTGGCGTTGGGTCGGGGCGTTGCGGCATGGATTGCCCTTCTTGCGCTCGGCGCTTGACAGGATTTTGCGCTGGGGGTCTGGTGTGGTTAGCAGATTTACAGGCGGATTATGACCAAGACAAGCCAAAGCGATGCGCCTGAGTTTCTGCCAAAGCTAATAACCGTGCTGCGCGAAGGGTATGGCCTGCAAGCTTTGCGCGCCGATGCATTGGCAGGCCTGACGGTGGCGATTGTCGCACTCCCCTTATCAATGGCGATTGCGATTGCCAGCGGGGTCGGGCCAGAGCGCGGGCTGTATACGGCCATAATCGGCGGTTTTCTCGTCTCAGCGTTGGGCGGATCGCGGTTTCAAATCGGCGGTCCTGCGGGCGCGTTTATCGTGCTGGTTGCGGCTTGTGTCACGGCTACCGGGGTTGACGGATTGCTGCTTGCCACGTTTTTGTCAGGGCTGATGTTGATTGCAGTGGGGGCCTTGCGCATTGGCGGCTACATCCGCTTTATCCCTTATCCTGTGACGGTTGGCTTTACCGCTGGGATCGCGGTCATCATCTTTGCCAGCCAGTTGCGCGACCTGTTCGGCCTTCATCTGGACCAAGCCGAACCGGGTGAGCTTTTGCACAAGTTGCCTGCATTATGGGCGGTGCGTGACACCATAAGCGTGGCCGCTTGCAGTGTCGCAGCCGGAACGATTGCGAGTATCCTTGCGATGAAACGGTGGCTGCCCACTTGGCCGGGGCTGTTGCTTGCCGTGGTGGCCGCATCGATTTTTGTCGCGGGCTTGGGGCTGAACGTGGACACAATCGGTACCCGATTTGGGGGCGTCCCGAGCAGCCTTCCGCCCCCATCGCTGCCGCACATGAGCATGCCGTTGATATGGGCGGCCCTGCCTTGGGCTGCGAGTTTTACGCTTTTGGGCGCCATTGAATCCCTGCTTTCAGCCGTGGTGGCCGATGGCATGACCGGGCGGCGGCATCGCTCAAACGCTGAACTTGTGGCGCAAGGCGTGGCCAATATCGGGTCTTCGCTGTTTGGTGGTTTTTGTGTCACAGGCACCATTGCCCGCACGGCAACCAATGTGCGCGCCGGGTCGCATGGGCCGGTGTCTGGCATGTTGCACGCGGTGTTCGTGCTTGGCTTTATGCTGATCGCGGCCCCGCTTGCCGCCTATATTCCTTTGGCAGCCCTTGCGGGGGTTTTGGCTATTGTCGCGTGGAATATGGCCGAGAAAGAAGAACTTTGGGCGCTTGTCCGGTCCAGCCGCGCCGATGCGATGGTGGTTCTGGTAACCTTGGGCTTGGTGATTTTCCAAGATTTAACGACAGGCATCGTGGTCGGCGTGGCACTTGGTGGGGCTGTGTTTATCCGCCGCATGTCTGATGCGGCAGGTGCAGGCCTGCCCGAAGCGGAGGGCAGCTATGACCCCAGCACGCCAGAGCTGGTGGTCTGCCATTTGCGCGGCCCCTATTTCTTTGGGGCCGCCGCGCGGCTGGGGTCCGTCTTGGACCGCATTGCAGACACCCCCCAAGGTTTTGCCGTCGATTTTGCTGAGGTTCCCTTTATCGACAGCTCCGGCGCGCGGTCTTTTGCATTGCTGGCTCGCAAAACCCAGCGTAAAGGCGGGCGCTTGTTTTTTACGGCTGCTAATGCGGATGTTCGGGCCGTTTTACATAGCCACGGCTTGCAAGAACCGCATGTCACTTACCTGCCAGATATCGCGGCGGTTGAGGCGGTTCTGGCCGAAACGAATCAGCGCGAAATGGCGCGCCAAAGTTAGCTTGCACGACAACGGCAAGATTTTGCCAAAGGCCCTGCGTGATCGTTTTACGTTGCGTTAAGCAGCCTGATGCCTCGCCATATGCCTCTGCATGCATAAATAGTAACCAGTTTGTGAACGGCTATGAGCTTGAAAAGTAATGCCAAAAATTTGCCACAATTTTCATAATTTACAAAAACAGGACCATGTCAGTAAATTTATTTACAAGAAAATCATTATTTCAAAAAGAGTTACGCAAAAATTGACTGTTGGGGTATAGTGGCATTATGGGAATAGCAGCCATCGCGCGCTGTGGTGGAGAGGCTTAGGGCAAATCGACGCCCGCTTTGAGCCCGTTTTGAGGAGAAACAGTCATGTCGCAACCCGTTCAGCTCGGTTCGGTCTATCCCGCTTCTGATGCGTTTACCGCTAAGGCCCATATTGATGCTGCAACCTATGCGTCGATGTACGCGGCCTCTGCCGCTGACCCGATTGCCTTTTGGGCCGAGCAGGGCAAGCGCATCGATTGGATAAAGCCTTTCACCAAAGTCAAAGATACCAATTTCGATTTGGGCAAAGTGTCGATCAAGTGGTTTGAAGATGGTGAGCTGAATGTTTCGGCCAATTGTATCGACCGCCATATTGCGACACGTGCTAACCAGACTGCTATTATCTGGGAGCCTGATCACCCCGACACCCCGGCGCAGCACATCACCTATGCGCAGCTTTTGGAAAACACTTGCCGCATGGCGAATGTGTTGAAAGCACAAGGCGTAAAAAAGGGCGACCGCGTTGTCATCTATTTGCCGATGATCCCCGAGGCTGCCTATGCGATGCTGGCCTGTGCGCGGATCGGCGCAATCCATTCCATCGTTTTCGCAGGCTTCTCGCCCGATGCCTTGGGCAACCGGATCAATGATTCCGATGCGAAATGCGTCATTACAGCTGATTTCGCACCGCGTGGCGGGCGTAAAACAGCGTTGAAGGCCAATACCGATGCGGCATTGCTGCATTGCGATGATCGGGTGAAATGCCTTGTAGTTAAGCATACCGGCGACCAAACCACTTGGGTTGAGGGTCGTGATGTCGACGTAAAGGCCGAAATGGCCGCTGCGGCACCGACCTGTGACTGTGCCGAAGTGAACGCCGAAGATCCGCTGTTTATCCTCTACACCTCTGGCTCCACGGGCAAGCCAAAGGGCGTTGTGCATACGTCGGGCGGCTATCTGGTCTATGCGGCGATGACGCATCAGATGACCTTTGATTACCATGATGGCGATGTGTTTTGGTGTACCGCCGATGTGGGTTGGGTCACCGGCCACAGCTATATCATCTATGGCCCGCTGGCCAATGGCGCGACCACAATCATGTTTGAAGGCGTGCCAACCTATCCAGACGCAGGGCGCTTCTGGGAGGTTTGCGCCAAGCATAAGGTCAACCAATTCTACACCGCGCCCACAGCCATTCGCGCGCTGATGGCGCAAGGTACCGAATGGGTGGAAAAGCACGATCTTTCCTGCCTAAAGCTGCTCGGCTCGGTCGGTGAGCCGATCAATCCTGAGGCGTGGAATTGGTACAATACCCATGTGGGCAAAGGCAAATGCCCGATCGTCGATACATTTTGGCAAACCGAAACCGGTGGTCACTTGATCACGCCCTTGCCCGGTGCCATTCCGCAAAAGCCGGGGTCGGCAACCCTACCGTTCTTTGGCATTAAGCCGATCATTTTGGACCCCGCCAATGCCGCCATTCAGCCGGAAACCGTGGCCGAAGGTGTGCTGTGCATATCCGACAGCTGGCCGGGCCAAATGCGCACCTTGTGGGGTGATCATGCCCGCTTTGAAGAGGCGTATTTTAGCCAGTACCCCGGCTATTATTTCACGGGTGACGGCTGCCGCCGTGACGCCGATGGCTATTACTGGATCACTGGCCGCGTCGATGACGTGATCAACGTGTCTGGCCACCGCATGGGTACGGCCGAAGTTGAAAGCGCTCTGGTGGCCCATGCGATGGTGGCCGAGGCTGCCGTGGTTGGCTATCCGCATGAGATTAAGGGCCAAGGCATTTATGCCTATGTCACCTTGATGAATGGCGTCGAACCCACAGATGATCTGCGCAAAGAGTTGGTCAAATGGGTGCGTCAGGAAATCGGCCCAATCGCAAGCCCGGATCTGATCCAATGGGCGCCGGGCTTGCCAAAAACCCGGTCGGGCAAAATCATGCGCCGTATTCTGCGCAAGATTGCCGAGAATGATTATGCAGCCCTTGGCGATACCTCGACCCTTGCAGACCCTTCGGTGGTTGAAGAATTGATCGCCAACCGCATGAACCGGGTGTAATTTATGGCGGGTACATCAACAGCCCCAGTTGTCCTGATTTTGCTTGGCCCACCGGGGGCCGGCAAAGGCACCCAAGCCCGGATGCTGGAAGAGGCGTTTGGCCTTGTGCAGCTTTCCACGGGTGATTTGTTGCGCGCCGCCGTGGCCGCTGGCACCGATGCAGGCAAGCAGGCCCAAGCAGTGATGCAATCAGGTGGCCTTGTGTCCGACGCAATCGTGCTGGCGATCCTAAAGGATCGCATGGCCGACCCCGATACCAAACGGGGCGTTATTCTTGACGGTTTTCCGCGCACTGCGGGTCAGGCCGAGGCGTTGGGCGGGTTGCTTGCCAGCACCGGCCAGCGCGTGAATTCGGTGATCTCGATGGAAGTCGACGATGCGCCGATGATTGCCCGCGTCGCGGGCCGCTATACCTGTGCCGCGTGCGGCGAGGGGTATCACGATACGTTCAAGCAGCCTGTAAAGACGGGTGTTTGTGACAAATGCGCCGGAACGGAGTTCAAACGCCGTGCCGACGATAATGCCGAAACGGCGGGGGCGCGGCTAGCCGCGTATCATGCCCAGACGGCGCCGCTTATCGCCTATTACGATGGTCGGGGTGTTCTTGAAACGATTGATGCGATGGCTGACATCGCCTCAGTAGGACAGAATATGCAGGCCAGCGTAAAACGGGTGATGGGTTGACGAGGGACGATCCTCTTTCTGTTCTGGAAAGAGGGTTGAGGGAACAAAACAGGGAGTTACGCAAATGGCGGACAAATCATCGTCCAACGCCTATTGGAGCGCAAATATCCGGATCATCACCGTCTGTATGGTGATTTGGTTCGTTGCCTCTTTCGGCTTTGGCATTCTACTACGGCCCATGCTTTCGGGTATCGCAGTCGGGGGCACTGACCTCGGCTTCTGGTTTGCCCAGCAGGGCTCAATTCTCGTGTTCCTCGGCCTCATTTTCTTCTACGCGTGGAAAATGAACAAGGTCGATGCTGAACATGGCGTTGAAGAATAAGGATCGGAACACATGGATCAATATACTCTAAACCTTATCTTTGTAGGCGGCTCTTTTGCGCTCTACATCGGTATCGCCATTTGGGCCCGCGCCGGGACCACGGCTGAATTCTATGCTGCGGGCCAGGGCGTTCACCCTATCCTGAACGGTATGGCAACCGCGGCTGACTGGATGTCGGCTGCTTCCTTTATCTCGATGGCGGGCCTGATTGCTGCGGTCGGTTACGGCAACTCGACCTTCCTCATGGGTTGGACGGGCGGCTATGTGCTGTTGGCGCTGCTCTTGGCACCATACCTGCGCAAATTTGGCAAGTTCACGGTTCCGCAGTTTATCGGTGACCGTTTTTACAGCCAAAAAGCCCGCATGGTGGCTGTTGTCTAGTTGATCATCATTTCGGTAACTTATGTTATCGGCCAGATGACCGGCGCAGGCGTTGCCTTCTCGCGCTTTTTGGAAGTGCAAAGCGATACTGGCCTCTATATCGCCTCGGCGATTGTCTTCATCTATGCCGTTTTGGGCGGGATGAAGGGCATCACCTACACTCAGGTTGCTCAGTATTGCGTATTGATCATCGCCTACACCATTCCGGCGATCTTCATCTCGTTGCAGCTGACGGGTAACCCTATCCCAGGTTTGGGCCTTTTCGGCACACACTTGGAATCTGGTTTGCCTTTGTTGACCAAGCTTGACCAGGTTGTAACTGAACTGGGCTTTGCGCAGTACACCACGCTGAACACGTCTATGTTCAACATGTTCCTGTTCACCTTGTCGTTGATGATCGGTACTGCCGGTTTGCCACACGTCATCATCCGCTTCTTTACCGTTCCAAAGGTATCGGATGCGCGTTGGTCGGCTGGTTGGGCGCTGGTGTTCATTTCGCTTTTGTATCTGTCGGCTCCGGCTGTTGGTGCAATGGCGCGTTTGAACGTCATCTCCACCATCTACCCACAAGGCACGCAGTCTGAGGCCGTTCTGTACGAAGAGCGCCCACAGTGGATGCGTAACTGGGAAGTCACTGGTCTCTTGAAGTTTGAGGACAAGAACGGCGATGGCCGGATTCAGTTCTACAATGACAAGAACGAAGGCTTCACCGCCACCGCAACTGAGCGCGGTTGGACCGGGAACGAGTTCACCTACAACAACGACATCTTGGTGTTGGCGAACCCCGAAATTGCACAGCTTCCAGGCTGGGTAATCGCGCTGATCGCAGCGGGTGGTCTTGCAGCTGCTCTGTCCACCGCAGCGGGCTTGCTGTTGGCCATTTCTTCGGCCATCAGCCACGACTTGATCAAATCGTACCTGAACCCGAACATCTCGGAAAAGGGCGAATTGCTTGCTGCCCGTATCTCGATGGGCGGTGCGATTGTGGTGGCTACATGGTTGGGGCTTAATCCTCCTGGCTTTGCGGCACAAACCGTGGCCTTGGCCTTTGGTCTGGCAGCGGCGACGATCTTCCCATCCTTGATGATGGGGATCTTCTCCAAGCGGATCAACGCGACGGGTGCGACACTGGGCATGTTGGCTGGTTTGGTTGTAACCTGTCTGTACCTGTTTACGTATCTGGGCATGTTCTTTATCCCCGGTACGAACTTGCTTGAAAACACGGCATCGAACTACCTGTTCGGTATCCCGCCGGCATCCTTTGGCCCAATCGGCGCACTGATCAACTTCGGTGTGGCTTATGTTGTGTCGATGATGACAGCACCACCTCCACAAGACGTGCAGGACTTGGTTGAATCGATCCGCGTGCCAAAAGGCGCAGGGTCTGCTTCTAGCCACTAAGCAACGACTGCGCCCCCCGGTTTAACCGGGGGGCGTTTTCCTTTTAATATCAGGACGACGGAAATAGAAATGGCGCAATCGGCGATCATCAGCTTTCTGGAAACCGTCCACCCCTATGACACATTGTCAAAGGAAGATCTGGCGCGCGTGGCTGGTGTCTTTGACCGCCGCGAATTTGCTGCCGGAGATGAGATTTACCACTTTGGTCATCCCTTAGCCGGGCTTTTCTTGGTCAAGCGCGGCTCGGTAGAGGTGTTAGAGCCGAGCGGTGGGCTGGTGTCCTTGCTTGGCCCCCGAAATTCCTTTGGTGAACGTGGCCTGATGCGCGACGGGCTTGCCGTAACCACCGCACGGGCAACTGAACCGACTGTCGCCCTTATGCTGCCAACAGCGGAGTTTAAGCGCCTCATCGCCTCATCGCCCGCCTTTGCGCGCTTCTTTAGCCGGGGGCGGTCGGTTGAAGGACGCGGCTCTGATTTAACAACACAAAAAGTTGCCGATCTGATGGCGCGCAAGCCGGTCACGATAGGCCCGGATGAGAGTATTCGTACTGCTGCCGTGAAAATGCGCGATGCGCATGTGTCCAGCCTTGGCGTGGTCGAGGATGGCGTGTTCCAAGGCATCATTACCACCCGTGATATGACGAATAAAGTACTGGCCCTTGGGCTGGACCCGTCAAGCCCCGTTGCCGGTATCATGACCCGCGACCCCGTTACCCTAACCCCGCAAGATTTAGGGTCTGATATCTTGCACATCATGCTGGAACGCCGGATTGGCCATTTGCCGGTGGTGGATGGGCAGCGCTTGGTGGGCATGGTCACCCAAACTGACCTGACCCGCTTTTCCGCCGTATCCTCGGCCAGTCTGGTCCGTGACGCGGCCACGGCTGAAACCGTTGCCGATATGCCCGCAGTTACCGCGCGTATTCCGGCTCTTTTGGCCCAGCTTATCGGCGCCCATAACGCGCATGAGGTGGTGACGCGCCTTATCACGGATGTCGCCGATACCGTCACCCGCCGCCTGTTGGCCTTGGCCGAGGCAGAGCTTGGCCCCGCCCCTGTCCCATATCTTTGGCTCGCCTGTGGCAGCCAAGGGCGGCAAGAACAAACAGGCGTGTCCGACCAAGACAATTGCATCATGCTGGATGACAGCGTCACCGATGCCGACATGCCTTACTTTGCTGCCTTAGCAAAATTTGTCAGCGATGGCTTGGATGTTGCGGGTTATTTTTATTGCCCCGGTGACATGATGGCGACCAATCCAATGTGGTGCCAGCCCGTCCGCGTCTGGCGAGACTATTTCCGCAAATGGGTCGCTACGCCCGATCCCAAGGCGCAAATGCTGGCCAGCGTAATGTTTGATCTGCGCCCCATCGGCGGTGCGGCCAGCCTGTTCCGCGACCTTCAGGCCGAGACGTTGGAGATGGCGCAGCGCAACTCTATCTTTGTCGCCCATATGGTTGGCAACAGCCTAACCCATTCGCCCCCCCTTGGCCTGCTGCGCGGCTTTGCCACCATTCGGTCGGGCGAGTTTAAAAACCACATCGATCTGAAACATTCCGGCGTGGTGCCTGTCACAGATTTGGGGCGGGTCTACGCGCTCATCGGCAAGGGTACTGCTGTCAACACCCGCGCGCGCTTGCTTGCCGCCGAAGAGGCCGGGGTCATCTCGACCTCTGGTGCGCGTGATTTGATTGAGGCCTATGATCTGATCGCCCAGATCCGGCTGGAAAACCAAGCCCGGCTTATTCGGTCAGGCCGCAAGCCTGATAACTTCATGGCACCGTCTGATCTGTCAGATTTTGAACGCTCGCATTTGCGCGATGCGTTTGTCGTGGTGCGTACAATGCAATCTGCCATCGGCCAAGCCCGAGGTACCCGTTCGTGAAAGATACCTACCTATGCTGATGGACTATATCGCCACTTTTGCCGCTGGATTGGGCCTCGTGGGGTTTGTCGTTATTGTGCGGCACCTGTCGAAAGGGCGCTTGCCGAAATGGACCATCCCGGCCTCAATTGGGCTTGGGATGCTGATGTTTTCAATCTGGAACGAATACACATGGTATACGCGCACCACCAGCGCTTTGCCCGAACAGGTTATCATCCTGTCATCGCCCGTTGATCGGGTGGCTTACCGCCCATGGACCTACCTGTTCCCCGTGTCGTCGCGCTTTGCCGCGTTGGACAGGCTTGGCATGGTCAAAAGCCCCGGCAACGCCAACTTTCGTCTCGCCGAGGTGCTGTTGGTCCAACGCTGGACACCGACCCGGCGTGTTCCCGTAGCCTTTGACTGCGCAGGCGGGCGTCGGGCCGATATGATCGAAGGTGTTGAACTGGCACCAGACGGCACGCTGACAGGTGGCGACTGGATGATTGTCGGGCAAGAAGATGAGCTGCAACGCGCAGCCTGCCAAGAGGGGTAACAGCAATGCCCGTGGACGGGATGGTTAAGCACAGTGTTTTGGTGGTCGAGGATGAAGACAACATCGCCCTCGCGCTTGACTATCTGCTCACGCGTGAAGGCTACACCCATGACCGCGTCGCCAATGGTGGCGCGGCATTGGCGCGCATTCACGCCATGCGCCCTGATCTCGTTTTGCTTGATGTGATGCTGCCCGAAATGTCTGGCTATGAGATTTGTCAGGCCATGCGGCTTGATCCCGACTTGGCCCATGTCAAAATCCTGATGATGACCGCCCGCGGCTCAGCGATTGAGCGTAAAAAGGGTTTGGCCTTGGGCGCTGATGGTTTCATTTCCAAACCGTTTGAGCTGACCGAACTCAGATCCGAAGTGCGCCGCCTGTTAGAAGGGTAGCAAAGACACAACGCGCAAAGGCAGACCCATGCAAGAACGCCGTAGCATTGATCAAAACATCGGAGGCCAATATGACCTCTAAAGCCAAACCGTTTGCACTGGAAAACCTCGGCCTGCGGCTGCGGGTCTTTTTGTTTTTTGCGGCCCTTGCGATTGGCGCCGTGGGTCTGCTCTGCCTTGGGCTGATGTTTGGCTACCGGCGTCTTGACGCGCCGGGCAGTCTGAATGCCTTTGTCCAAGGCGGCGTGATTGGCAGCTTTGGCGTCGTTGGGTTAACGGCGGCAGTTTGGTATTTGTTTGACACCCATGTCTCAAAACCCATCGACGTGCTTGCAGGCGCGTTGCGCGCCCGTGCGCATGCCGATGTGACGGCGGTGATGGACCCCAAAACCGCGCGTTATCTGGGTGATCTCGCGCCCGCCGCACAGGCCACGGCACTTAGCCTGTCCGAAACGCGCAATGCTCTGGCCGAGGCTGTTGCCCGCGAAACCACCCGTTTGTCAGCTGAAAAGAACAAGCTGGCGGCTTTGTTGTCTGATGTACCTGTCGGTGTGCTGCTGTGCTCGGCCGACCATCAACTGGTGTTTTACAATGGAATGGCCGTGGACCTGATTGGTGCGGCCCGCAAAGGCGCCGCACCGGGGTTGGACCGCAAACTTTTTGACTACCTGCGCGAAGGCCCGATCCGCCACGCCCATCGCCGCCTGACCGAAACGGATGACCCTGACGCAGCCTCTGATTTGCTGTGTGCCACCCGTGATGGCGGCGATATTTTGGCCGCACGGATGCGATTGCTACCAAGTGATGGTACCGCTGCCCCCGGCTACGCCCTCACCCTGCGCGATGTCACCGCCGATCTGGCCGCCCATGCCAAACGTGAGGCCTTGTTAGCCGAGGTGCTGGACCGCGTTCGCCGCCCTGCCGCCAACTTGGCCACATTGTTGGCGGTGTTGCCGCAAGGCGCGCCAACCCCGCCCGATATGGACGCTGCTCTGCGCCAAGAGGTGAATACTTTAAGCCAAACGATCACCGATCTTGCCAAACGGACAGAGGATGGACAGGCCGACCTAATCCCACGCTCGCCCTTGCGCGTGGCTGATCTGACAGACGGGTTGCGCGCAAGACTTGAGGCACAAGGGCTGAAACTGACAGACCAAGACGCGCCGCTGCTCCTGCGCTGCGATGGGTTTGAGGTGGTTTCCCTCTTGGCGAAAGTGGCGCTGGGGGTCGCGGGCTTGCTGAACGTGAAAGCGTTCGACCTAACAGTAACCGAGGACAGCACCGACGCGCATCTGCGTCTTGGCTGGCAGGGCAATGCTTTGCGGGTTGCAGATCTGGAAAACTGGCTGGCTTTGGGCCTTGATGCAGATGTGCCGGGCATCACGGGCCGCCACGTCCTGACCAGCCATGCCACCGACATTTGGCCCGAAACGCTGGGCGCAGGCCATCATGCGATTTGCCTTCCCCTCCGCATGGCGCGCCGCACAGGTCCGCGCCCCACACCAATCGCCCGCGCCGTGGTCTATGATTTTGACCTGCTGGGCAAAGCGCGCAATGACAAAATCGCGGCCCAAGCCTTGGCGGACCTGACTTATGTGGTGTTTGATACCGAAACCACGGGGCTTTTACCGGGCCAAGGTGATGAGATTGTGCAAATTGCCGCCGTGCGTATCGTGAATGGCAAGCGGGTCGAGGCTGAAGTGTTTGACACCTTGGTCAACCCAGGCCGATCAATCCCCGCAGCGTCTACCGTGGTGCATGGCATTACCGAAGCGATGGTCAAGGATGCTCCGGGCATCGCCACCGCTGGCCGTGATTTCCATAAATTTGCCGAAGGCGCTGTCCTCATCGCCCATAACGCACCCTTTGATATGGCGTTTTTGCGCCGTCATGAACCCGCCATTGGTGCGCGGTTTGACAACCCTATCTTAGATACGGTGCTGCTGTCGGCTGTGGTCTTTGGCCAACACGAAGACCACAGCCTTGACGCGCTAACCCACCGCTTGTCCATTACCATTCCCGAAGAGGCCCGCCATACTGCGATCGGTGACAGCCTCGCCACGGCTGATGCGTTCCTAAAACTTCTGCCCATGTTGCAAGGTCGCGGTCTCACCAACTTTGGTGCCGTCCTAACCGAATTGCGCCGACATGGTCGTTTGCTTAAAGACCTGAATTAACGGGCCGGAGGCTTACGTCCCCAATAAATCACACGAACGGGTCGCTAGGGTAGCCCACACCATTCAAATACAACCCTTGCGGCGGGCAAACCGGCCCACAAGCAGCGCGGTCCTTGGCCGCCAAGGCCTCTGCCACCTGCTCGGGCGGCCAAGCGCCTGCCCCAACCCGCTCTAATGTGCCAACAAACGACCTGACCTGATTGTGCAAAAACGACCGCGCCCGCAATGAAAAGCGGTATTCGCGCCCCTCAGGGTAGTCCCATTCTTCAATCTCAATCTCATCCAATGTTTTGATGGGCGACGCAGATTGGCACATGCTGGACCGAAAGGTTGTGAAATCATGAAGCCCAATCAGATGTTTAGCCCCTTGGCGCATAGCCCCCACATCCAACGTATGCCCCACTTGCCACACCAACCCACGATCATGGGTTACAGGCGCACGCCGTGACACAAGGCGGAACAGATACCGCCGTTCCACAGCTGAAAACCGGGCATGAAAACTGTCGTCCACAACCGAGCAAGCCACAACCGACACAGGGCTAGGGCGCAAATGGGCGTTGATCGCCCCAGCCAACCGAAACGGGTCCCAGTCTTTGGCCAAATCACAATGGGCCACTTGCCCCAAGCCATGCACACCCGCATCGGTACGCCCTGCGGCGGCAATGGTATGCAGCCCCGGCTCCAGCCGCGCTAATGCCCCTTCAACCGCACCTTGAACCGTAGGTTGCCCCTCGGCCTGACGTTGCCAGCCGTTAAACGGTCCCCCGTCATATTCGATTTTCAGTGCATATCTGGGCATCGCTTTGGGTTACCGCGCCGCATCTGTGCTGACAAGGGGGATGTGGGGGGCGGCCTATGCCACCTTTCCCCCTTTGAACCGGCGGGCAGAGCGCCTATCTTGGGTGCAATCGACAAGAAAAGGGAAATTTGTGCTAGGTGGACTGACAGATGGGCTAAGCCGTAGTGTTGAAACGGCGATGTCGGGCGTGTCCGAAGCGTTGTTTGAACCCGTGATCCGGCTGGGTGTGACAGGCCTGTCGCGCGCGGGCAAAACCGTGTTCATAACCAGCCTTGTCGCTAACCTTCTGGACCGAGGGCGGATGCCGCAGTTCAGCGCCGCACCCCGCATTGAAACAGCGTTCTTGCAACCACAGCCCGATGACACCTTGCCAAGGTTTGACTATGAAACCCATCTGGCCGCCCTAACTGGTGCTGCCCCCCATTGGCCCGCATCAACCCGCGCGATATCAGAATTGCGCTTGTCTTTGCGCGTGCAGCCTTCGGGTTTTTTCGGTGGGTTGATTGGGGGGCTAACCGGGCCACGCACCATTCACCTTGATATCATCGACTACCCCGGCGAATGGTTGCTGGACCTTGGCCTGATGGGCAAAACCTATGCCGATTGGTCTGAGGCGACGCTACAGCGCATCGCGCATCGCACGCAGGCCGAAGCGTTTATGGCAATTGCCCGCGCCGAAGATGCAGCCCTAAAGCTGGATGAACCCCGCGCCCAAAGCCTTGCCGCGAGCTTCACCGCCTATTTGCAAGCCGCAAGGGCGGCAGGCTGGTCTGATTGCACGCCGGGGCGGTTTTTGCTGCCCGGTGATCTGGCAGGCAGCCCTGTTTTAACCTTCGCACCGCTACCCAAACCTGGCAGCACACCGCGCGGCAGCCTGTGGCGCGAAATGGATCGGCGGTTTGAGGCCTATAAATCCCAAGTTGTCCGCCCGTTTTTCCGCGACCATTTTGCCCGCATCGACCGGCAAGTCGTGCTGATGGACGTGCTGGGCGCCATTCACGCAGGCCCGATGGTTCTAGAGGATATGCGCCGCACAATGGCCGAGGTTCTGGGCGCCTTTCGTCCCGGCCAGAACGGATTTCTCAGCTCCATTCTGCTGGGCAAGCGGGTTGATAAAATCTTGTTTGCAGCCACCAAGGCCGATCATTTGCACCATTCTCAACATCCGCGCTTAACAGCGATCACCGAGGCTTTGCTGCGTGAGGCGCGCGATCGTGCGGCCTTTGCCGGCGCGGAAACGCGGGCAATGTCTCTTGCCGCCTTGCGCGCCACGGTTGAAGAAACCCGCAACCATGGCGGTGAAAACCTTGATCTGGTGCGCGGCACCTTGTTGGATACGGGCAAACAAGCCGCAATGTTTGCAGGCGTTCTGCCCGAAGACCCAAACCACCTGTTGGCCCCGGCCCGCAAAGGTGAGGCTGCATGGTTGGACGCTGATTATTCCGTAATGTCATTCGCACCCGCCCGCTTAACTCTGCGCCCCGGTGATGGGCCACCCCATATCCGCCTAGACCGGGCGGCGGAGTTTTTGCTGACCGACCGTTTGGGCTGACGCTGCGATGATGAAGGAGCCTTTGATGGCCAAACCTGTTTTGATTGACCTTGATGATGCCCCCGGCCAAACCCCATCAGATGCGCCGCCTGTGCCAGATTTGGGCCTGCCCCAAGGCCGGGCGATGACGGCGGCAGCATCGGTTGTAGGTGCGCAACCTTCACGCCTGATGCGGGTTGCGGTTTGGGTGCTGGGCAGCCTGTTCAGCTTTATGATCTCAGTTGCACTGTATGATTTTGTGATGGGTATGCTGGCGCGCAATTCCTTGTTGGGCTGGGTTGCCTTTGGCCTTACAGGCCTTGCGATTGTGGTGCTGTTGGTGCTGGCCCTGCGTGAGGCGCTGGGCTTCTACCGCCTTGGCCGGTTGGACCGCCTGCGTGCCGAGGTTGAAGACGCGCGCGCCGCCAACCTGCTGAAACCTGCGGCAAAAGTGACCGACCATATGCTAGCACTTTATAAAAACCGCGCCGATTTGCGCTGGGGGGCTGCACGGTTGGCAGAGCGGCGCGCGGATGTGATGGACGCTGATGCCTTGTTAAACCTGACCGAAGTAGAACTGCTTGGTCCGATTGATCTGGCCGCGCGTGCCGAGATTGAGGCCGCCGCGCGCCGTGTGGCCACCGTGACCGCGATTGTACCGCTGGCGCTGGCCGATGTGGCGGTGGCGCTGTTTTCCAACCTGTCGATGATCCGCAAGATTGCAGCACTTTATGGGGGGCGGTCGGGAACGCTTGGCAGCCTGAAACTGATGCGCCGGGTGTTTGGCCATTTGCTGGCAACGGGGGCTTTGGCGCTGGGCGATGATCTGATTGGGTCGGTCGCTGGCGGTGGCGTTTTGGGCAAGCTGTCGCGGCGGTTTGGCGAAGGTGTGGTTAACGGCGCGCTGACCGCCCGGGTGGGCGTGGCCGCAATGGACCTGTGCCGCCCAATGCCTTTTGCCGCTTTGCCACGACCAAAGGTGACCAACTTGATGAGCCGGGCGTTGACGGGGGTGTTTGATGGGTTTGGGGGTTCTGATGCGAAAGGTGGGTGACCAGTTTCGGCTTTAGGTATTTTTGCCAAGATGAAATTGGGGGGTTGTTAACAGCTTGCGCGCCAGCAGGAGCGCCACCTCGCACATAACTTGATCGGTCTAGGTTTGCTGTGCGGTTTTCATAAACCCATCATTTGCTGCCCCACCCCTTCACAGCATGGCTGGACCGCAGCGAAAACCGCGCGTATAACCCGGCCCATGCGACAGATACATGCGATATTTGCACGAATTAGCGGCCCGGCGATCTGACCTTGTTCAGCCGCCGGGATGCCTTTTACAACGCCGCGTTGTGCGGCCCAATCTTCGCTCTGTCCCCCCCTTTTTCCGATCCGTAAGGAACCGCCAATCATGTGCGCCGATACTCCTGACTACAAAGACACCGTCTTCCTGCCCGAAACTGACTTTCCGATGCGCGCGGGTCTGCCCATGCGCGAACCCGAATGGCTGGCCCATTGGGAGAGTATTGGCATCTATGACCGTCTGCGCGAGAAGGCTGCGGCGCAAGCGGGGGGGCGCACGCCTTTTACGCTGCATGACGGCCCTCCCTATGCCAACGGCCACCTGCATATCGGCCACGCGCTGAACAAAACCATCAAGGATATGATCGTGCGCAGCCATCAGATGATGGGCTTTGATGCGCGCTATGTGCCGGGCTGGGATTGCCATGGCCTACCGATCGAGTGGAAGATTGAAGAACAGTACCGCAAAAAGGGTCTTGATAAGGACGCGGTGGATGTCGTTGATTTTCGACAAGAATGCCGGAAGTTCGCGGAAGGTTGGGTCGATATCCAGCGTGAGGAATTCAAGCGCCTAGGGATCACCGGCAATTGGGCTGACCCTTACCTGACGATGGATTACCACGCCGAAGCGGTAATCGCGGGGGAGTTCATGAAGTTCCTGATGAACGGCTCGCTGTATCAAGGCTCCAAGCCTGTGATGTGGTCGCCGGTGGAAAAAACCGCGCTGGCCGAGGCGGAGGTGGAATATCACGACCATACCAGCCATACGATCTGGGTGCGGTTTAAGGTCGTTGGCGGGGGGGGGGCGCTGAATGACGCGAAAGTCGTCATTTGGACAACAACTCCTTGGACCATCCCGCAAAACCGGGCGGTTTGTTTTGGGCCAGGCATCGCCTATGGCCTCTATGAAATCACAGACGCGCCTGAAAATTCCCAAGCCAAGGTTGGCGAAAAGATCCTGATCGCGGACGCACTTGCGCCTTCAGTCTTTGCTGCGGCCAAACTGGAAGACGGCATGACCACCCGCCTGCGCGATGTGTCGGCGGATGAACTCGAAGCCCTAACCCTCGCCCACCCCTTCCGCGGCGTTGACGGCGCAAATGGCGAGTGGGACTTTGATGTCCCCATGCTCCCCGGCGACCACGTCACCGATGACGCAGGTACAGGCTTTGTCCACACAGCGCCCTCCCACGGCGATGATGACTATAAAATCGGCCTGATCCATAACCTGCCGATGACCTATAACGTCGAGGCCGATGGTTCCTACCGCAAAGACCTGCCAATCTTTGGCGGCCAGTCCATCATCACCCCTGAGGGCAAAGAAGGCAGCGCCAACGTCGAGGTTATCAAGCAACTCGCCTATGCCGGTGGCCTGCTCGCCAAGGGCAAGGTCAAGCATTCCTACCCACATTCTTGGCGCTCCAAGGCTCCGGTCATTTTCCGCAACACCCCGCAGTGGTTTGTTGCCATCGACAAAACGCTAGACGATGGCATGGGCCAGATGGGCGATACCATCCGCACCCGCGCGCTGAATTCCATCGACAAGCTGGTAAAATGGACCCCGCAAACCGGGCGCAACCGCCTCTATTCGATGATCGAGGCACGGCCCGATTGGGTGCTGTCACGTCAACGCGCCTGGGGCGTGCCGCTGACCTGTTTCATCAAAAAGGGCGCCAAACCAACCGACCCAGATTTCCTGTTGCGTGATGATGCGGTCAACGCAAGGGTGGTTGCTGCGTTTGAGGCGGACGGGGCCGATGTTTGGTATGTGCAAGGATTCAAGGAAAAAGTCCTTGCTGGCCTGCACAATCCAGAGGCCTATGATCAGATTTTTGATGTTTTGGATGTGTGGTTTGACTCAGGCTCTACCCATTCCTTTGTGCTGCGCGACCGCCCCGATGGCACCAAAGACGGCATCGCTGATGTTTATATGGAAGGCACTGACCAGCATCGCGGTTGGTTCCATTCATCGCTATTGCAGGCCTGCGGCACACTTGGCCGCGCGCCCTACCGCAATGTCGTAACCCACGGCTTTACGCTGGATGAAAAGGGCATGAAAATGTCCAAATCCATCGGCAACACCGTGGTGCCAGAAGAAATCATCAAAGAATATGGCGCGGATATCCTGCGCCTCTGGGTCGCTCAAGCCGACTATACGGTGGACCAGCGCATCGGCAAAGAGATCCTGAAAGGCACCGCCGACAGCTATCGCCGCCTGCGCAATACCATGCGCTTTATGCTGGGCAACCTCGCAGGGTTCTCGGATGCGGAACGTGTGGACCTCAAGGATATGCCCGAGCTGGAGCAATGGGTGCTGCACCGTTTGGCCGAGCTGGATATCGAAGTGCGCAAGGGTTATGCGGCGTTCGATTTCCAAGGCGTGTTCCAAAAGCTGTTCACCTTTGCCACGACCGATCTGTCGGCGGTGTTCTTTGATGTGCGCAAAGACGCGCTCTATTGCGACCCGGCAGACAGCCTGCGCCGCCGTGCGGCCCGCACCGTGCTGGACCTTCTGTTCCACCGTCTAACCACATGGCTTGCCCCGATTTTGGTCTTTACGATGGAGGATGTTTGGCTGTCGCGCTTCCCCGGCGCGGACAGTTCGGTCCATTTGCAAGATATGCCGGAAACGCCAAGCGATTGGTTGAACCCGGCTTTGGCCGCGAAATGGGTTGGCCTGCGCGCCGCCCGCCGCGCGACCATCGCAGCACTGGAGGTGCAGCGCACAGCCAAGGTGATCGGCGCCAGCCTAGAGGCCGCACCCGTGGTTCATATCGAAGATGCATCCTTGTTGGCCGCGTTGAAATCAGTGAACTTTGCCGAACTCAGCATCACCTCCGCCGTGCAACTGACCGCCGATCCGGCCCCGGCCGAGGGGTTCCGCTTGCCAGAAGTTCCCGGTGTGGCTGTGGTGTTTGAAATGGCACCGGGCGACAAATGTGCGCGCTGCTGGCAAATTTTGCCAGATGTCGGCACGCACAAACACCCATGCACCTGCGCGCGCTGCAACGCGGCACTGGGTTAACGTTCCATCACGCCAAAGGCGTGCTAACGCTCTACCGCGCCCTTACCCGCAAGGATAGGGGCGCGAAACTTTGCAATCCGCGCGATTTGGGTTTCCACCTTCTTGGCTGATGACAGTGCAATAACATAGCTGCGCTGCCGCCCCGGTGTCAGCGCAAAAAACGCCGCGGCCAGCTCAATGTCGGCGTCCAGCGCCTCAACCAAGACATCTGGCAGGTGCAGTTCGCGCTCCACTTTGGGCGGCTTCACCCCCGCTTTCGCATAGGCCATCGCTTGCAGCAGATAGGCGCTGATCGCGGTGCTTTTCGTTGCAACCTGTGCCGCATCTGTAAACCGCATCACGCTGGGTTGCGGGCTGTTTGGCCCCGCCACCTCTAGAAATCCGTCCACATCGTGCAGCAAACCGGCGTTAAAAAACGTTAGCCTAAACTCATCCACAAACGCCCCGATAATCGCGATATTGCGTCCCGCATGCACATAGCAAGGATGTCCCCATTTCACCGTCTCGCTCACCCCTGCCTTTTGGCAAAGTTCCCGCAGTTGGGCCAGCCCATCCGCCCATTTTTGGGCCGAACATGCCGGGGTATCAAACCGAGTGCAGCGGCCACAGCCCTTGGCAAAGAAATCTTCAATTTCTGTAATCATGCTGCAATCCCTTTGGGCCAGCTTAACCACCCGTTTCTCACCAAGCCACGCTTTTCGCCGCCACAATGGGTTTCCCTTTCCCAGCACTTTGCATAGGGTCGGAAAGTTCCATCCAGAAAGCCCCGCAATGCCCCAAGCCGTCTTTCACTCCCCCCATGGCCCCTTTGCGGTGGTTGAGGAAAACGGTGTCATCACCCGCATTGACTGGACCGCCCGTAAATCTGACCCAACCGCCTTGCTGCGCGAAGCGTGCCGCCAATTGGGTGACTATTTCGCCGGGGAGCGCACAGTGTTTGACCTGCCACTGGATTTCGGCACCGGCTTCCAAGAACAGATGCGCCGCGCGATGGCGGCCATTCCTTACGGCGAAACCCGGACCTACGGTGATCTTGCCAAGATCCTTGGTCGCCCGGCCCAAGCCATTGGGCAGGCCTGCGGGGCCAACCCTATTCCTATTTTGATACCCTGCCACCGCGTGCTTGGGGCAACCAGCCTGGGTGGGTTTTCCGCACCCGGCGGCGTGGAAACCAAGATCGCTTTGCTAAAACTAGAAGGGGCAGGCGGCTTGCTGATTTAAAGCAAATTGCTTTAGCCGCCCGACCCGCACCCGAGCCTCCCGATCCAAGAGTCTCGAAACTGGCGCTGCCCTAAATGTACATACAGATTGCATACGGATGGCATACGCAAAGCTTACGTTTGTTTTTCGGGAATAATCTGCTGCGCGATCCCGGCAAAGCATAAATAGAGCGACGTGATAATCAGCCCCCAATGCGCCCAGCTTTGAGGATGGAAATCGACCCAAGTCGCCCAGCCCGCGAAAAACGTCCAGGCCAGTGCCATCGGCAAAGATACCCAATGCCAACGCTCTGTCCGGGTCGGATGAATGAACTTTAGCGGCAAAAACATCGCGACGGTCAGGGCCACCACAAAGCACAAAATTGTCCAATATCCCGGTTGCAGCGCGAACATCACCAGCACAAACATATTCCAACATGCCGGAAAGCCAGAAAAGGAATTATCCTTAGTTTTCATGCGTGTATCAGCAAAGTAGATCACCGACCCATAGGTGATACCAATGATGATAATCCACCCGGTCCAATCCGGCAGCAAGCCCGATCTGAACAGCGCAAAGGCGGGAATAAACACATAGGTCAGGTAGTCGATGATCAGGTCCAACAGCACACCGTCATAGGTCGGAAAGTTGGTTTTTACGTCATATCGCCGTGCCAAAGGCCCATCTATGCCATCAACGACCAAGGCGATCACCAACCACCAAAACATCAAGCTCCAGTTCTCATCGACCGCCGCAAGCATGGCCAGCATTGCCAAAACTGCCCCTGTCGCGGTGAAAAGATGAACCAAAAGTGCCTTTAGTTTCAATGTCATAGGGTGCTCTATTGCTGTTTTGTCCGGTGGTGCGCTTGGTCACGCACGAGGATGCGCTTTTGCGTATACGTCCATCAGCCGGGCAGTATCAACCGCCGTATAGGCTTGGGTGGTGGAAAGTGATGCATGGCCCAGTAAGTCTTGGATCGCGCGCAGGTCGCCACCCGCTGACAAAAGATGGGTCGCAAAGGAATGGCGCAAGGCGTGGGGCGTGGCCGTTGCAGGCAACCCCAACCGCGCGCGCACCCGCTCCATCGCGCCCGAAATCAGCCGCGGGTTCAAGGCCCCGCCCCGCGCCCCGAAAAATAACGGACCTTTGGGCGAAATATCATAAGGGCAAAGGCTAACATACTGATCTACAGCCTTTTTAGCGGCAGGCAACACTGGCACCAACCGCTCCTTGCCACCCTTACCCGTGATGCGCAAAACATCCGCCAACGGGTGCGCCGCCCCTGTCAAACCCAACGCCTCAGAAATCCGCAAACCGCAGCCATAAAGCAACGTAACCACGGCAGTATCACGCGCGCCCACCCAGTCTTCGCGGGCATCATCGCCAATGGTATCAAGCACATCCATCGCGGACCCTTCGGCAATGGGCCGTGGCAGCTTGCGCCGAAACTTAGGCGCGCGGGTCGACAGCGCAGCCGTCGCATCCACGCCTTCACGGTCCGCCAACCACGCCGTAAACCCTTTCACCGCAGACAAAGCCCGCGCCATCGACCGCGCGCCAACCCCGCGCCCACGCTCATGCGCCATCCAAGCCCGCATATCGGTTTGCGGCAAGGCGATCAGCCCCCGCAGCCCTTCGGTCCCACCCCGGTGCTGCGCCAAAAACGCCAAATATCCTGAAAGATCAGTGGAATAAGCCTTAAGCGTATTATCCGCCGCCCCATCCAGCGCGCGCAGATGGCCTAACCATTCCGCCATTGCCGAACGCGCGGCTGGCGAAATGGCAAGGCTCATGACAGCCAGCGGCGCATTGTCCGCTCAAACACGCCGGCGAAAAACGCCAGCAAATCAGTGCCTTGCGTTGGCTTGAACTGGTGCGGATCTTCGGCCCCCATCACCAGCATCCCCGGCAACCGCCCCTTGCCAAAATCCAACCGCATCAACGCCTCAGACCTGATCCACCCGGCGCGTTCGCCATAAAGCGCGTCTGATTCCGGCACCACTTGGCGCAAGGTCACGGGGCGCAACGACACATTTCGCCCGCCGACGATGTAATCGGCCACAAAACCGGGTTCGGCCACATACAGCACCTCGCCCAGCTTGCGCAGCGTGGGGTCATCAGCATTTTGCACCGACTCCAGCACCAAACGGACGCAATCCACCCGCAGGGTTTGCATCACCTCTGTGCCAAGGCTTTTCAAGAATTCCTCAAATGTCAGCGGGTCCAGCATTTGCAAGATCGCACGGTGAACTTGGTTGGTCCCGGCCAAGTTCTCATAAGCCGCCGCAATCACGGACCGATGCGTGTCTTCCAGCCGGTCCAACCGCGTTTCCAACCGCTCCATTGCGATGCCGCGCAAATCGACAATGTTAGAGCCCATCGCCCGCTCATTCGCCGCAATCAGCGCACGCATGACGTCTTGGTCCTCTAAAATGCTTTCTGGCGCCGCAATCAGGCGGTCCCGCAAGTCCTGTTCAATCATTCTACTGCCCTACGTGTTTTGCAGCTGTATATCAGGGCTGACGCGCCATTTCCTCAATTTTCTTGGACGAATGGCGATTTGTCCGCGCGATTGGGGCAAATGTGCCATGCCCATGAAAAAGGGCCGAGGGTTAATCGCCCCCGGCCCCAAACCATAATGCCGCGATTACAGGATTTTTTGGCCTGTTTTCGCCCAATCCTTCATGAACTGGTCAAGGCCTTTGTCGGTCAAGATATGGCTCGCCAACCCTTTGATAACGCTGGGTGGTGCCGTCATCACATCAGCGCCGATCATCGCGCATTGCGCCACATGATTGGCCGTGCGGATTGACGCTGCAAGGATCTGCGTTTCAAAGCCGTAATTGTCATAGATTGTCCGAATATCGGCAATCAGGTCCAAGCCATCCAGGTTGATATCATCCAAACGGCCAATAAACGGGCTGATAAACGTCGCCCCCGCTTTGGCCGCCAGCAACGCCTGGTTGGCCGAGAAGCACAAGGTCACGTTAACCATATGGCCTTCGTCCGACAGCACTTTGCAGGTTTTCAAACCATCCCATGTCAACGGCACTTTCACCGCGATATTTGGCGCGATTTTGGCCAGTTTACGGCCTTCGGCGATCATCTCATCGGCTTTCAGGGCCACCACTTCGGCCGAAACCGGGCCAGACACGATGTCACAAATTTCCTTGGTGACTTCCAAAATATCACGCCCAGATTTCAGGATCAGCGAAGGGTTGGTTGTCACACCATCCACCATGCCCAGATCGTTCAGCTCACGGATGGCCTCGACATCGGCGGTATCAACAAAGAATTTCATGGCAAGCGTCCTTTGGGTGTTGTTGCGGGGTCTGGCGGTGTATTAGCGCAAGTTCAGGCTCAGCGAAAGAGAGCGGGACAGGTTTATGGTGGCGCAGACATTTTGGCAGGCGGGTGAGGTGATCGGTGTTGCCGTGACCGAAAGCTTTGGCCGCAGCCTTGGCCCTTTGCTGGATTACCGCGCGCCCGAAGGTGGTTGTGGTTTGGGGGACTTTCTGGAACTGCCACTCGGCCCGCGCAAGATTTTGGGCGTCGTCTGGGGGCCGGGTGTTGGCGGAATTGACCCGTCCAAGTTGCGCGCCGCTTACCGTGTGCTGGATGTACCGCCAATGCGCGATGAAATGCAGTCTTTTTTGGTCCGTGCCGCCGACTATACGCTGACCCCTTTGCAAGCAATGCTGCGCCTTGCCACCCGCGCGCCGGGGCTGGATAGCCCGCCTTCCACACGCCGCGTTTATCGGTTGGGGGTGGGCGAGCCTGCCCGCGCCACCGACGCCCGCGCCAAGGTGCTAGAGGTGCTGCGTGACTATGGTGGCCTGTCCTTTACCCTGTCGGAATTAGCCGAGCAGGCTGGTGTTACCGCGTCAGTCATCAAAGGATTGGTAAAGGCAGGCGTGGTGTTGGAAGAGGACGCGCCCCGCGATCTGCCCTATCCGCGGCTTGACCCCGATGCGATGGTTGTGCGGCTGGCAGGTGATCAGATTGCCGCAGGCGATGCATTGGTGGCCTCGGTGGCGATGGGTGGGTTTTCTGCGACCTTGATGAAAGGGGTTACTGGGTCGGGCAAGACAGAGGTGTATCTAGAGGCCGTAGCCGAATGTTTGCGTGCGGGGCGGCAGGCGTTGGTATTGCTGCCCGAAATCGCGCTGACATCTGAATTCATCAACCGCGTAGAGGCTCGTTTCGGCGCCCGCCCTGCTGAGTGGCATTCGGGTGTCACGATGACAGAGCGGCGGCGTTTGTGGCGGATGGCGGCGAATGGGGGCGCGCAATTTGTGGCGGGCGCGCGGTCGGCGCTGTTCTTGCCGTTTCAGGATTTGGGGCTGATTGTGGTCGATGAAGAGCACGACAGTTCCTACAAACAAGAGGAAGGCGTGATTTACAACGCCCGCGATATGGCGGTGCTGCGGGCTGCGATTTGTGGGTCGGCGGTTGTTCTCGCTTCGGCCACGCCATCGCTGGAATCGTGGGTCAACGCCAAGACCGGGAAATATGGGCGGGTGGATTTGGGCGCGCGGTTTGGGGCGGCGGAAATGCCGGATATGCGCGCGATTGATATGCGGGGCGAAAAGCTGCCCGGCAACCGCTGGATTTCGCCCACGCTTGAAAAAGCAGTGACGGCGCGGGTTGAGGCGGGGGAGCAGTCTTTGATTTTCCTCAATCGGCGTGGGTATGCGCCGGTGACTCTTTGTCGGGCTTGTGGAGAGCAGGTGGGCTGCGATGAGTGTGATGCGCGGATGGTAGAGCATCGGTTTTTGAATCGGCTGATGTGTCATCAATGTGGGGCCACGAAACCGATGCCGGAGGTTTGCCCGTCTTGCGGTGTTGCGGGAAAAATGGCGCCGGTGGGGCCGGGGGTGGAGCGGCTGGCGGAGGAGGTGGTGGCATTGTTTCCCCAAGCTCGGGTGGCGGTGCTTTCATCGGATTTGTTCGGGTCGGCGCGGGCGTTGAAAGAGCAGATTGAGGCGATTGCGGCGGGGGCTGCGGATATTATTATCGGCACGCAGATCGTGGCCAAAGGGCATAACTTTCCGTTGCTGACTTTGGTGGGGGTGATTGATGCGGATTTGGGGTTGTCGGGGTCGGATTTGAGGGCGGCGGAGCGGACCTTTCAATTGATGCGGCAAGTGGCGGGGCGGGCAGGGCGGGCCGAAAAGCCGGGGGTCGCGATGATGCAGACTTTTCAGCCGGAACATCCTGTTATTCGCGCGATTTTGGACGGGGATGAAGAGGCGTTTTGGGAGGCGGAGGCAGGCGAGAGGCGGCAGGCCGGGGTGCCGCCTTATGGGCGGATGGCGGGGATTATTATCTCGGGGCCAGAGGTGGGCGCAGTGTTTGATGTGGGCGCTGAATTGGCCCGCAGGGATGGGCCGCTGCGGAAAATCGGGGCGCAGGTTTTTGGGCCGGCCCCGGCCCCGATTGCGCGGGTTCGGGGGCGGCATCGGGTGCGATTATTGGTGAAGGCTGACAAGGGGGCGGCAATTCAGGCGGCGATTTTGGACTGGATTTCGCAGGTGAGATTGCCGAATAATGTGCGGCTGGCGGTGGATATTGATCCGCAAAGTTTCTTGTGAGGATGGGTGCGGAATCGCGCGCGGACATTTCTTCAAGTGATTGATGAATAATAAAAATTCTGTTTTTTTACCAAATTTTAATGCGTACGCGCGGGCGCTTTGGTGCGTTCTGGGTTGGGGGCGGCGGGGGGTGATGTGGGAATTTAGGTATTTGGGCCAAGATGAAATTGGGGGCGGGGTGTTGGTTGGGCAGGTCGCGGGGTTTGTGTCGGGCTAACTGTCGCGGTTTTCGTCGTAGCGTTTCATCAACGGAAAGTCTGGCAGCCATGTTTCGCGGCGTATGGTCCAAAGCTCATAGGACGGGCGGAATTGGTTTGGGGCATCAAAGCTGCCGATGTTGACCTCTATTTCGTCATCTGTATGGCCAAAGACGGTTGAGCCGCAGGTGGGGCAAAAGTGGCGGCCTTTGTAGGCGCGGGTTTCGCCGGTGATGGTGACGGCGCTTTCAGGGAAAATGGCCGAGGCGTGGAACAAGGCACCGTGGTGTTTGCGGCAATCAAGGCAATGGCAGATGCCCACGCGGTTGGGCAGGCCTGACGTGGTGACCCGAATATCGCCGCAGAGGCAGCCGCCGGTGTGTTGGGTCATGTGGGTTCCTTATGGGGGTTTGGGGGTGCTGTTGGGACGCACCCACCCTAATTTCCGACGTCTGATGCTTGGGTGATTTCTTTGGATGTGAATGCGACGGGGCCGAGGTTGGTGTTAGGGCCTAAATCGCGGTGCTTTAATTGGCCATCAGCGATATAAAGTTTACGCAAAAGATAGGTCTTGGTTTTACCTTCAGACTGAAGTGCCATTGCGTCGCCGTCATCTGTTGCCACGATCGACACGGCGTCATCATGCTCGGCGACGCTTTCGATGATATTTCGCACCTCATACGGGTCGGTGATGCGGTGGACCTGAAAGTAGCAGTAGCCCTCAAACGAGCCGACGCCCACGATGGCGATGCCGCCGATCACAAGGGTGGCGGGGGCCATGACGATGGCGCTGACTGTGCCCAAGAGGCCGCTGGCACCACCAGCCAATCCGGTTGCAATGGAGGCGCCTGCTGTGGTGGTGCCCAGAAAACTAATGCCAGACCCTGCGTGTGCCAAAGTGTAATACCCTGCGGATTGTAGGGCTGCGCCCGTGTTGCTGCCTTTTACGGCGGCCACGGTTTTGCCGGCCAGTTTGGACATGGTGTAATCGCAGGCGGCGGCTGTTGCTTGGGTGGCGGCGGCAATAGTCGCCGCTGCAAGAAGTGCCGTTTTCCAACGCGCCATGATTATCCCCTAATTATTGAAGCCTAGCCAGAATTTATCCTTTCACCGGAGGAAAGGCTACCGGGAAAAGCGCGGCCTTAGGCATACCTCTCTGCCGTTAGCCCATCGAACGAAATCTCTGGCTTTTTACCCAGCACCACATCGGCCACCGCGCGGCCTGAGCCACACGCCATCGTCCAGCCCAAGGTGCCATGCCCGGTGTTCAGGAACAGGTTGTCATAGCGAGACGCGCCCAGAACGGGGGTGCCGTCGGGGGTCATGGGGCGCAGGCCGGTCCAGCCTTCGGCCTTTGACAGATCGCCGCCGCGCGGGAATAGGTCATTGATCACATGGCGCACGGTGTCGGTGGCGTGGGGGCCGAGGCGGTTGGAGTAGCCGGCGATTTCGGCGGTGCCTGCGACGCGGATCCGGTCGCCAAGGCGGGTGATCGCGACTTTGTGGGTTTCGTCCATGATGGTGGATTGCGGGGCGTAGGCATCATCTGTGACCGGCAGGGTGACGGAGTAGCCTTTGACCGGGTAGACGGGCAGTTTGATGCCTGTGGGTTTCAAGAGGCCTGCGGCATAGCTGCCAAGCGCGCAGACATAGGCATCAGCGGTAAAGCGGCCTGCGATTTCGGTATCAACGCCTGCGACGCGGCCATTTTCAATGGCGATGGCGCGGATGGATTGGCCGTATTGAAATTCGACGCCCATTTCGGCGCAGAGTTCGGCGAGTTTGGTGGTGAAGACGCGGCAATCGCCGGTGCGGTCAGCTGTTAGGCGCAGGCCGCCTACGAATTTATTGCGCACCTCGGCCAAAGCGGGTTCTACGGCGATGCAAGCATCGCGGCCAAGCACCTCAAACGGGCTGTCATATTCGGCCAAAATGTCTTGGTCGGCCTTGGAGCCTTTCATCTGTTTGGCGGTGCGGAACAGTTGCAGGGTGCCTTGTTCGCGGCCATCATATTCGATGCCGGTTTCGGCGATGAGTTCGGGCATGACATCGCGGGAATAGTTGGAAATGCGGACCATGCGGCCTTTGTTGATGCGGTAGCTTTCCTCATTGCAGTTGCGGACCATGTCATAGCCCCATTTCCACATGGTCGGGCTGATGAGGGGCCAGATGAACAGCGGGCGGCGCTTCATGAACATCCATTTGACGGCTTTGAGCGGGATGCCGGGGGCGGCCCAAGGCGACGTCATGCCATAGGAAAGTTCGCCCGCGTTGGCGTAGCTGGTTTCTAAGCCGGGGCCAAGTTGGCGGTCGAGGACGGTGACTTCGGCCCCTTGTTTGGCGAGGTAGTAGGCGGTGGTGACGCCGATCACGCCCGCGCCCATGACAACAACTTTCAAATCTGTCCCCTTTTGGTTTTGGGACAGGATGCGCCGGGGCGGGCCGGGATTCAAGGGAGGGGTTAGGTTGTGGCGGATTGGGTTCGTTGGTCGAGGACGCAATCTGCGAGGACCGCGCCGATCCACATGCAAAAGAGCGCGAGCCATGCGGTGCCTGCAAAGATGGAGCCACCCGTGACGCCTGCGCCGATGGCACAGCCGCCTGCCAGCATGGCGCCAAAGCCCATTAGGACAGCGCCGGTCATGGCGCGGCGCATGTTGGCGGTATTGTCAAAGCCTTCGAATTTGAACTCGCGCGCGGCGAGGGCGGAGAGGAGTGCGCCGATGACGACGCCAGGGACGAGGCCAATATCAAATTCAAGGGCGGAGTTGGGGGTGAGGAAGAACATCAGGGTGTTGGCGGAGGGGCCGGAGAAGGTGACGGAGGTGATGGTGACGGGGTCAAAGGCGGATTGGGAGAGGGTGAAGGTGAGCACCCAGCCTGTGGCCACCGCAAAGCCTACGCCAGAGGCGAAGACGAGGGTGCGGGTGGAGATTTTGTTTTTGTAAGAGACGACGAGGGCTGTGGCGGCGAGGATGAGGCCCAATGCGAGGCCTGCGCTTTGGGGAAGGTGGAGGGCGGCGAGCAGGTCTACGTTGCGGCCACCCGGCGTGACCCACAGGCGGGCGAGGCTGTCACGCAAAGGTGCGAGCATGCCGTGGAGCGACATCTGGGCGGTCACGGCGAAGATGAGACCTGAAACGATGGAGCGCAGGTTTCCGGTGGCGGCAAGGACCAAAAGGCGGCCAGAGCAGCCGCGCGCCAGTACCATGCCTACGCCAAAGATTAGCCCGCCGATCACCGCACCGGACCAAGAGCCGGGAGCGGCCATCATGCGGGCATCATAGCTGTTGAACAGGCCAAGGAGTTGCGCGCCTTGGACCCAGACGAGGGCGGTGGAGAAGGTTAAGAGCCAGACGGCCATGCGGGGGCCGATATGCCCGCGGGCAAATTCGACGGTTGCGGCGCGCAGGCAAAAGCGGCTGCGCTGGGCGGCGATGCCAAAGATTATCCCGGTGATGAGGCCGAGTAGGGCGGCGGTGGGGGCCTCGCCGATACGGTCAATCATGGGGATCAGGTCCACGGGATTCTCCTTGGTAGATCGGATCATATTGCGGGGTTTGAATACTTGCGCTTTGATGCAGATCAGGTTTGTGCAGTTTCGTGAGGGTTTTGTTAAGGTTTCGCTGTCAATGCTCATGGTATGACACGGGACATCACACCTCTTTCTGATTTGGTTCGGCAGTCTGTTGGGCGGCTCTTTTGGGGGTGGCTTGCGGATGTGCTGTGGCGGGTTGTTGTGCGTGTTGCTGGGGTGGTTTTGTCGATGCGTGTAAAACCTTTGAACCCGGCACCCCAAAGCCCGTGGCGGTGGACCCAGCGGTTTGGTGATGGTGCGCTGGGGCAGCGGCGCGGCCCATCTGGTGTTATTCGAGGCCCGCCGGGTGGTTGGGTGCCAAGCGGCTTGACGCTGGGGCGCGCGGGGGCTAGGCCGCTGTCCAACGTTTCAAGAGGTTTTGCCATGCCCACCTATACCGCCCTGACCACATTGACAGGCCAAGACGCCGCCGAAGCCTTGGCTGAGGCGATGGAGCGGATGGAGCCTGAACCCACAGGCGTGGGCGTGTTCGAGATTGAGGATGACAGCGGGCTTTGGGAAGTGGGGGCCTATTTTCTGGAGGCCCCGAATGAGGTGACGCTGGAGCTGTTGGCGGTTGCGTTCAAGGCCAAGCCATTTGCTATTTCCGAACTGCCCGAGGTGGATTGGGTGGCGCATGTGCGGCGCGAATTGTCACCGGTCGAGGCTGGGCGGTTTTTTGTCTATGGCAGCCATGACGCGGATAAGGTGCCAACTGACCCTGCGCGCGTGCCGTTGCAGATTGAGGCGACGGTTGCGTTTGGCACTGGGCATCATGGCACGACCTTGGGCTGTTTGCGGGCGTTTGACCGCTTGATTGACCAAGGGTTTGCGCCGGCGCGGGTGGCAGATATTGGCTGTGGCACGGCGGTGTTGGCCTTGGCGGCGGCGCGTGTGCTGCCCGATGCTTTGGTGATTGCGTCTGATATTGACCAAGTGGCCGTAGATGTGGCGCGGGCCAATATGGCGATAAACAAGCTGGACGGTCGGGTAGAGTGTTTGGAGGCGGCAGGGTTTGACCATCCGCGCCTGCGCGAGGCAGCCCCTTATGATTTGGTCTTTGCCAATATTCTGAAAGGCCCGTTGGTCGAATTGGCCCCGCATATGGCCAAGCATATTGCCAAGGATGGGCTGTGCATTCTGTCTGGCTTGTTGGTTGTGCAGGCCGATTCGATTGAGCAAGCCTATCACGCGGCGGGCTTTGTTTCCGTTTCGCGAGAGGATTTGGGCGAATGGTCGGCATTGGTTCTGCGCCGGAAATAATGGGCGGAAATAGGGTCGAAAAATGGCCATTTTAGGCCCATTTGAGGGAGTTTTGACTTAGTTTTGCCGCATTTGGGGCGCGTTATGAACACATGGGGCGCTTTAATGGATGTGTGAGATGTTTGATCCAAATGTAAAAGATTTTTATGAGCGCGTGGGCCGTCTACAGCTGGCACATTCGCAAGGTTACGGTTTTGAAGCGGGAGGCGTTTTGGGCCGGTCGCATTACCGCAAGCCGCATCCCAAGATCCACTTGAAGCTGTGGTTGCCCGTGGTATTTTTTATGGCGGCGACGTTTTGTGTCAAGGGAACTATCCACTATTTTGTCGGTGGGCAAACCTATGATGCGCGTGTTGAAATGATGCAAAACGGCGAAGGCTTTGATAAGCTGGGCGCCGCGCTGATGGCACCGGACCGTGTTACGCTTTGGATTTCAGACGCCATTCGGCAGAGTGTGAAGAAACTCGGCTAGGCTCCAGACCCATTAAACTGCTTGATGCTATCAGGCCTGCATGATTCAAGTTCCCAAAACTTAGGGGGCGCTATGAGCAATCTTTACTGGCTATCGGAAGAGCAGATGGTTCGACTTAGGCCCT
>Ga0209390_10002369_pt1 | contig 33221 bp, 21 predicted proteins | sample BON01_FD_187212 | JGI IMG/M metagenome (GOLD analysis project Ga0209390, IMG submission 187212) | Freshwater microbial communities from Lake Bonney liftoff mats and glacier meltwater in Antarctica - BON-01 (SPAdes) (version 2) | ecosystem: Environmental > Aquatic > Freshwater > Ice > Glacier...
TCCATCCATCATGTCTGAAGGGCCTATTATATCTGCCCCAGCCCTAGCTTGTGCAAGGGTCATTTTTCCCAAAATTTCGAGGGTTTCATCATTCAGGATTTTTCCATTCTCAACCAGCCCATCATGCCCATCTATACTATAGGGGTCCATGGCCACATCTGTCATGATGCATACTTCAGGAAAAGTTTGCTTAATAGTAAAGAGAGCTTTTAAGTAAAAAGTGTCTTCCCGATGGCTTTCTGTAGCCCATCGATCTTTTTTGTCTTCAGTGTATGCAGGGAAAATATCAAAGGTAGTGATGCCCAATTTAAGGCAGCTTTCGATTTCTATTAACATTTGATCTAGGGAATATCGATAGATTCCAGGCATCGACTTTACAGGTACCTTCTGGTTGATTCCATCAATTAAAAATAGCGGTAGAATGAAGTCTTTGACAGATAGTCTGGTTTCTTCTACCAGCGCACGTATAGCTGGAGATTTTCTATTTCTTCTGGGCCTTCTCAACATGGCTTTTGTTTTAAGGTTAGGTATTTAATAGTATTGGGGTTAATAATTGCTCTCCTATAACAGGAAAGCATATAGTGTTTTCTTTATTATAAAAGTTTCCCGACAGTTTGGACATCAATTTCTGTAAAGTCATTTATATAAAATTGACAAGGAGGGAGGTCTTCTTTTGTGTGTGAAGAGAGTACTCCCACCACCTGCATTCCGGCATTGATGGCAGCAGAAACCCCTGAAAATGAATCTTCGAAAACAAGACAATTTGACGGATTTACATCCAGTAATTTGGCAGAAGTAAGGTAGACCTCTGGGTCAGGTTTATGGTTCTTAACATTCTCACTGGCTAAAATGGATTCCATTTGAGGAGCAAATTTCAGAGTACCCATAATCAAGTCAAGATTAGCTCTTGGTGCAGATGTGGCTACACCAGTTCGGAAGCCATCGCTTTTTAGCTCATCGAGGAAGGGGAGGAAAGCTGGAAGAGTGGTTATCTTATCGGCATAAATTTCCCTAAAAAGCCCTTCTTTTTCATTTTCTAGGCTGGTAAATTCCTCCCCGATGATTTCCCTTCCCAGGAAATGACCGAAAATGTACTTGTTACTTTTGCCGTACATATGTTTTTCAAATTCTTCTTCGGTAGGATTAAGTCCTCTTTTTCCGAAAAACACCCTGAAAGCTTCAGAGTGGAAGGGGTTGGTATGACAGATCACACCATCCATATCGAAGATTACTGCTTTGTTTTTCATTTTTGACTTGCAGGGGTATTAAAATTTAGAATAGTACGTTCAATGATGTCACAACAGTCATGCAATTCTTCTTCAGTCATTACAAGCGGAGGGGCGAAGCGAATAATATTACCATGGGTGGGCTTGGCAAGAAGCCCATTTTCTTTAAGGCCAATGCAAATGTCCCAGGCGGTAGTACTGTCGGCTGTATCATTGATTACTATCGCATTTAAAAGACCTCGGCCTCTCACAAGTTTGATCAGATTGGTCTTTGTGATCAGGTTTTCCATGCGTTCCCTGAATATTTTCCCTAAATGTCTGGCATTCTGTGCCAGCTTTTCGTCTTTCACAACCTCTAATGCTGCGATGGCTACTTTTGCACCCAAGGGATTGCCTCCGAAAGTGGAGCCATGTTGTCCGGGATGCAAAACTTCCATTATTGTATCATTGGCAAGAACGGCGGAAACTGGAAAGAAACCTCCGGAAAGTGCTTTTCCCAAAATCAAGATGTCTGGTTCTACATAAGTTTCCTGTTTTTCACAATGGCCTTCACAGGTACAATTCCCACAAACGGCTAATAAGGAGCCTGTTCTTGCAATACCAGTTTGAATTTCATCTGCCATTAACAACACATTGTGTTCTGTGCAAAGTTTTTTCACCATTTTCATATAGTGTTCGTCAGGAGTGATGACCCCTGCTTCCCCTTGAATGGGCTCTATTAAGAAACCAACGCAATCAGGATTGTTTGTCAATGCCGCTTTAAGCGCTACTGTGTCATTGTAAGGGATTTGTATAAATCCTGGCGTGTAGGGGCCAAAATTGTTTCGTGCACCCTCATCTGTCGAGAAAGAAACAATGGTTGTTGTCCTTCCATGGAAATTTTCTGTGGCTACGATTATTTTAGCTTGATATGGCTCAACCTCTTTTTTATCGTAGCCCCATTTTCTGGCAATCTTAATGGCAGTTTCCACGGCTTCTGCACCAGTATTCATAGGGAGCACCTTGTCGAAACCAAAATAAGAAGTAATGTATTTTTCGTAAGGGCCTAGTATATCATTGAAAAAGGCCCTTGAAGTTAAGGTAAGGGTGCCGGCCTGCTCGATTAGGGCGTCTTTAATCTTTGGATGGCAATGTCCTTGGTTAACAGCAGAGTAGGCCGAAAGAAAATCGTAGTATCTTTTACCTTCCACATCCCATAGGTATACCCCTTCACCTTTATTTAGAACCACCGGCAATGGGTGGTAATTGTGCGCACCGAATTTATTTTCTAGCTGTATGGCTTCCTGACTTGAGCTGATCTCCTTCATTCTGGATCTCTTTTTTGGTTCATTATAAATATATATTTGCAGTGCATTTGCGCTGTTTGGCAAATATAATAAAAGGGTTTTGGAAACATGAATCAAAACCAAAAACTTGGAGCGCAGGTATTTATTAAATAATTATGAGGCACACTTTTGTTATTTAATGAAATCTTCCGATATTTGCAAACCCAATTGAAAAAAGTCAATCATTACTCGATACATATATATCATGGCAAAAATTTGTGACATTACTGGAAAAAGGCCTCAGGTAGGAAATAACGTATCACACGCCAATAATAAAACGAAGCGTAGATTTTACCCTAACCTGCATAAGAAGAGCTTTTATATCCCTGAAGAAGACGCATGGATCACTTTAAAGGTGTCGTCCTCAGCTTTGAGAACGATAAATAAAAAAGGAATCAGCGCTGTATTAAAAGAAGCGCAGAAAAAAGGGGAGATTATTATTAAATAAGACTTGCCCCATACCAATATTAAAATAAAAGGAAATGGCTAAGAAAGGTAATAGAGTTCAGGTGATATTAGAGTGCACTGAACATAAAACAAGCGGAATGCCCGGGACTTCTCGGTACATAACCACTAAGAATAGGAAAAACACTACAGAAAGGTTGGAACTTAAAAAATTCAATCCTATTTTGAAGAAAGTGACTGTTCACAAGGAAATCAAGTAATCACACAATCCAAGGGTAAAACGATAATATTATGGCTAAGAAAGTAGTAGCAACACTGAAAAAAGAAGGTGGCGTCACTTATGCCAAGGTAATAAAGGCAGTTAGATCTGAAAAAACTGGAGCTTATACCTTTAAAGAAGAAATGGTGCCAAGCCAAATGGTTCAGGAAGTCCTGAAGAAATAAGGTTACAAGGCAAACAAATACTTTTACTATCCCTTTCGGTTCCTATCGAAAGGGATTTTTGCGTATATTCGGCTCAGATTTAAAAAATTATGGGAATATTTGATTTTTTTTCTAAAGAGAAAAAAGAAAGTTTAGATAAGGGGCTGGAAAAATCCAGCGAAAACCTATTTTCGAAGCTAGGGAAAGCCATTGTAGGTAAATCTAAGGTGGATGATGAAATTTTGGATGAGTTAGAAGAAATTCTCATTACATCCGATGTAGGCGTAGATACTACCATTAAAATTATCCAACGAATTGAAGAACGGGTTGCCAAAGATAAATATGTCAGCACCGGAGATCTTGATCTTTTACTGAGGGAAGAAATCACAGGTCTCTTAGAAGAAAACAACACTCAAAATCTTGGTGGTTTTGATCTTCCAACAGATAAAAAACCTTATGTGATCATGGTAGTTGGCGTCAATGGAGTAGGAAAGACCACTACCATCGGTAAATTAGCCCATCAATTCAAACAAGCAGGTAAATCGGTCGTACTTGGTGCAGCAGATACTTTTAGGGCAGCAGCGGTGGATCAACTGATTCTTTGGGGAGACCGTGTCGATGTGCCAGTTATCTCTCATGGTATGAATACCGATCCTGCTTCCGTCGCATTTGATACCGTAAAAAAGGCTGTGGAAATGAAGGCTGATGTGGTAATAGTAGATACTGCTGGTAGATTGCACACCAAAGTAAACCTAATGAATGAGCTTACTAAAATTAAAAGAGTGATGCAAAAATTCATTCCAGAGGCTCCCCATGAAATCTTATTGGTTCTTGATGGCTCTACTGGACAAAATGCATTTATACAGGCCAAAGAATTTACTAAAGCAACAGAAATTAATGCACTTGCTATTACCAAGTTGGACGGAACAGCCAAAGGCGGAGTAGTAATTGGCATCTCCGACCAATTTAAAATACCGGTAAAATACATTGGAGTAGGTGAGAAAATGACCGATCTACAGGTTTTTAACAGGAAAGAATTTGTAGATTCTTTGTTCCAAAAAAAATAAATTACTTTTTAAATGGACGTTTCATTCTAATAGGTGGTGGATGTTTGAATGACGCTGCTTTGGTGAAGATGGGATGAGAATAATTGTGTTGAATTGGAATCACTTGGTACCCTAATAGATTGCTACCTTGACTTATGGAAATTAAAGCAGGTCTAAGCCAATTTAGAGAGGGCAGTTATAGGATAATTCACTTCTTTGAGGTTATAGCAGCATGGCTATTTGATCGAAAAATAGTACATTTAACGTTCATTAATTATAATCCCATGTATCCCATTACTACAAAACTTGTGCTACTCTTGCTGGCCATCAACGTTTTCAATTCTTTTCAAAGTAAAGCTCAGAACCAACGCCCAAATATTATATTTATCCTTACGGATGATCAAAGGTGGGATGCTCTAGGGTATGCAGGTAACGATCTGATCCATACTCCTGAAATGGATAAGTTGGCTGAAGAAGGTAGTTACTTCCAAAATGCCTTGGTGACTACGCCTATTTGTGCGGCCAGTCGGGCAACTATTTTTACAGGCTTATATGAGCGCAGTCATGCTTACACTTTCCAAACAGGCCCTATAAAGTCCGGCTATATGGAAACGGCCTATCCCAAATTGCTTAAGGAAGCAGGTTACAAAGTTGGGTTTTTTGGCAAGTTTGGCGTTAACTATAAAGATTTGGGTGGACTTTTTGATTCGTTCGAATCCTATGATAGAAACGGAAAGTTTTCAGATCGCCGTGGCTATTATTACAAGACCATTGGTGCGGATACTGTGCACTTGACACGCTATACTGGGCAGCAAGCGCTTGACTTTATTGATGAAGCTAATATTGATCAGCCTTTTTGTCTTTCTCTATCTTTCAGTGCTCCTCACGCACATGACTCAGCCGAAAAACAATATTTCTGGCAAGACGAAACGGCTCCTTTACTGGATGGGGTGACCATTCCTAAAGCAAAAATCTCGGAGGATCGTTATTTTGATGCGCAACCAGAGATTGTGAAAAGTGGGTTTAATAGACTTCGATGGACCTGGAGGTATGACACACCTGAAAAATACCAGCATAGCGTAAAAGGTTATTACCGCATGATTTCAGGGATAGATCTGGAAATTGCCAAAATCAGAAAACAGCTAAAAGCCAAAGGGATGGATAAGAATACAGTCATCATCTTGATGGGAGACAATGGCTATTTTTTAGGAGAGCGACAGTTGGCGGGCAAATGGTTGCTATATGACAATTCTATCAGGGTGCCATTGATAGTAATGGATCCAAGGTTAAAGCAACAGTCCAATTCTAAAGAAATGGCTGCCAATGTGGATGTTCCATCCACCATATTGGATTTGGCAGGGGTTGATATTCCTTCAGGATATCAAGGTAAAAGCCTCGTTCCAGTGATCAAAGGAGAAAAACTTGATAGAGATACCTTATTGATTGAACACTTATGGGATTTTGAGAATATACCGCCAAGCGAAGGCCTCAGAACAGCAGAGTGGAAATATTTTCGCTACATCAATGACCAGTCCATAGCAGAACTATACAATCTTGCTGAAGACCCGATGGAAATAAATAACCTGTTAAAAGATCCAGGGTACGCATCTAAAGTGGAGCAATTTGACAAAACATTGGATGCGATGGCATCCAAGTTTTCAAACAATAGTACAGCCGCACCGATGAACATGCATATAGAAATGGTCAGGCGCCCTTCTGGAAAAAAAATCACTGATAAAAGACCTGAATTTGGTTGGCAGGTTCCAGAAGGTTTGGACTTCCAATCCGCGTACCAGGTTTTGGTTAGCAGTTCAGCTGAGAACAGCAAAAGAAATATCGGTGATGTATGGAACAGTGGAAAAGTAATCGATAGTAAAGTCTCTGACATTGGTTATCTGGGGACGGATCTATCTGTAGATAAAACCTATTACTGGAAGGTGAGGATTTGGGATGAAGACAATCGAACTGGGAGGTATTCAGATAGTCAAAGTTTTCAAGTAGGAGCACCCGATAACTACATTACCACGGCTAATATTTTTGAATTGGAAGAGATTTCCCCGAAATCAGTGGAGAAAGTAGCCACCAATACGTGGTTAGTTGATTTTGGTAAAGCCGCTTTTGCAACGATGTCTTTTAATTATCCAAACTCAAAGAAGGAGACAATAACAGTAAGGATAGGTGAACAACTAAAAGACGGTAGGATAAATTCAGACCCTCAGGGCAGTATTAGGTTTGAGGAAGTGGAAATAGCCGTAAGTCCTGGCCAAACGGAATATTTCTTGGATTTGCCTAAAGACAAACGAAATACCGGTCCAGCAGCCGTTGCACTTCCGGATAGTTTCCCAGTATTACTTCCATTTAGGTATGCGGAGATAGTTGCCGATAAAAAGCCGGAAAGGCCTACCCAGCAGGCTTACTTCAGCTTTTTTGATGAGAGTCAAAGTAGTTTTAGCAGTTCAGATACGATTTTGAATCAGGTATGGGACCTATGCAAATACTCTATGAAGGCCACTTCTTTTGCGGGTATTTATGTTGATGGTGACAGGGAAAGAATTCCCTATGAAGCGGATGCCTATATCAATCAGCTTAGTCATTATGCAGTGGATTGGGAATACCCAATTGCCAGAAGAACGATCGAATATTTCATGGAAAACCCTACCTGGCCTACAGAGTGGCAGTTACATGTAGCCTTGATGTTTTATGAGGATTATAGGTATACAGGCAATACAGAACTTATAGAAAAGTATTATGATGAGTTAAAGCACAAAACGCTAATGGAACTGGCAAGGGAAGATGGGTTAGTGAGCTCAGCCAATGCTACGCCTGAATTTATGAAAAAACTTGGATTTAAGGATCCTGAAATCAAAATGAAAGACATTGTTGACTGGCCACCAGCGCAAAAAGATACAGGTTGGAAGCTAGCAACTGCAGAAGGAGAGCGGGATGGTTTTGTATTCACGCCTATCAATACAGTGATCAATGCATTGTACTTCCGTAATTTGGAAATAATGGGTGAATTCGCTCGCCTTCTTAATAGAAACGATGAAGCCAGAGAATATGAATTAATGGCTATTAAGGTAAAAAAAGCGGTTAATGAAAAATTGATGGACCCTGATAAAGGTGTTTATCTTGATGGTGAAGGAGCAGGGCATTCTTCTCTTCATGCCAATATGATGCCATTGGCTTTTAATATGGTGCCTGAAGAAAATGTAGCCGCAGTGGTCGACTTTATTAAATCAAGGGGTATGGCATGTAGTGTCTACGGTTCTCAATACCTAATGGATGGTTTGTACAATGCAGGAGAAGCAGACTATGCACTTGAACTGATGACCGCTACTCATGATCGCAGTTGGTGGAACATGATTGCCATCGGGTCTACTGTCACTTTGGAAGCATGGGACATGAAGTACAAACCTAACTCAGATTGGAATCATGCCTGGGGAGCTGTACCTGGAAATATTGTTGCCCGCAAAATGTGGGGGATCGAGCCCAAGTCACCAGGTGCAGCCTTATTGGAAATCAGACCCCAATTGGGAAGTTTGACAGCGACAGAAATAACCGTCCCATTCATTACGGGGAAGGTTAATGCTTCCTACAAAAAGGTCAATAATCGTTTGCAACGCTATGTTTTTGATTTGCCCGCCAATGTTTCTGCGGAGTTATTCCTGAAGTACAATGCCAATGATGCGATCTCTCTCAATGGTGAAAAGGTCAATACCCGCTTTGGATCTATCCGGCTTTCTCCTGGTAAAAATGAGATAGAATTGCAGGTCAATTCCTTTTAAATTGCTACAAGGAGTCTATATATTTTAACGCTATAGCATCGCTTTAGCAAAAGTTTATAAGTATATATAAAATGAAGAGGTATGGTGGTGTCTTTTGGCCTTTTTGTTGTTAGGTAGAAGTTAGATGTCAATAATTGGCTGATTTTATCCTATTTCACTTTGCAATAAATTACCTTCTATCTTTATAGGGTTAAATTAAACCCATATTACAACACTATTTTGGCTTGTTAAAGACTAATCATGGCAGCGCACCATCACCACCATCAATCGGGCAAAAACCTAAAAATAGCATTTTTTCTAAATTTGGGTTTTACCATTTTGGAAATTTTTGGAGGCCTATACGTAAACAGTATCGCAATCATTTCAGATGCGGTACATGACTTGGGAGATAGCCTTGCGTTGGGATCTGCTTGGTATTTGGATAAAAAATCAAAACAGGGGTCAAACAAAAAATTCTCTTTTGGTTACTCTAGGTTTTCGCTTTTGGGTGCACTGATCAATAGCATCGTGTTGATTGGAGGATCAATTTATGTTATTAGTGAAGCTTTTGGCCGTTTATTAAATCCAGAGCACTCTGACGCGAAAGGAATGTTTTATTTTGCAGTGATAGGCATTCTCGTTAATGGTTATGCCGCCTGGAAAATGAGCGGAGGAAAAACAATGAACGAGAAAGTCGTTTCCTGGCATTTACTTGAAGACGTTTTAGGCTGGGTTGCGGTTATGATCGTGGCAATTGTTTTAAATTTTAAAGACATTCATTATCTGGATCCAGCCCTTTCCTTGCTCATTACAGCCTATATTCTTTGGGGAGTAGTGGGGAGGTTGAAAGAAACCTTGTATGTTTTTCTGCAAGGTGTGCCAAAGGAAATCGATTTAGTGAAAATTGAAAAGGAACTGCTGGCGATTGACCACGTACAGTCCCTTCATCATACCCATATCTGGTCATTGGAAGGGGAGCGTCATGTTTTTTCTACTCATTTGAAACTGGAGCGAATTACCACCTTTGAAAAATTATTGGAAGTGAAAGATGAAGCGAAAGCCCATTTGAAAAAATACCATTTCAAACATTTCACCATAGAGACTGAATTGGATACTGAAAATTGTACTCTGATATCAGACTAAACTTGACCTTGTCTAAATTACTGTAGGAGCACCTTCTCGAGGGGCATCATTTCGCTTTTCCTTGCCGATAAGCAGGCCCGTTAGGCCCTGCTCCGTTCCGGATATTCTGCTTGCCGCCGTTGACAGATTGCCGTCCAAGCCCGTTGCTGCCGGATTGGTGGCTGCCATTGCCAGGGAAAGGGCCATCAGGACAGGGTCTGTTTTTTTGTTGCGCAGGTCCAGGTATTTGCCGAAAACCCTCTCCCACAACTAATAATAGCTTATCTGCATAGGAAATACAAATAAATATTTGCCGGTTGATGAACAACGGTATAGTCGGTTTGGATGCCTATTCAAACCTCAACCAGACAGTGGTCAAAATTGCGGACTATTTGTTTACTAAAAAGGTCTTTAGTAAGCCATTGCAAATGGCATAAAAAGGAGTACGACTTCATAAGGAGGTTAGGAATAAAAGGGTGTAGTGGATACTACACCTAGTCGGGGCCAAAATTAAGGATATGAATGGATGATTTTTATATGAAAATCTTTCAATTAATCTAATTGCTTGCAACAGGAAATACTGTTCTGCTCCTGGCCGTCAACTTGTAAGGATAGAAACGGATCTGCCCTCCTCATATCCCTCGTGATCTTATTCAACAAATCAATATTACTCATACTTCTTTGTAGATCTTCTGCATTTTGTTTGTTGACGGGATTTTCAGAGTCCTTATTGCTTTCCTTGAATCTGGTATGTCCGAAGTTTTTTATACTAAAACCGGATTTACATTTGACCTTGGAGAGATGTTTCTTACAATTTTGCTAATTTTGAATCGATCTGAGAACTCAAAAAGATTCTGTCCTTTAATATATCCATTTTGAACTTCATTTGACAATAAATAGATGCGGTTAAATTAGACTCGGTAACTCTTTTTAATAAAAAACTTACTACCTTATACGTTTGGAAACAGCTATTCCTGAGAGCCGTTTCGGTCTGTCTATTTAGCTTACATGTAATTTTACAACTGTTTATTCAAAACTTGGATCATTTATGTCATTTTACAAACGCTCTCAACCTGTCCATCCAACGAAATCCTTCCCCAAAGCTGGCCAGCTAATTTTTTTCGTTTTGTTGTTTTTCTTACATTCCTGTCAAAAAAAAGCCGAGCAAACCCTATTGGACCCGATCTATTCTGAAGCCATGGCTCGTGAAATCAGTTTTGTTACCAGTGGAGAAATCCAGCGAAGAGATTTGATTCAGGTTATATTCAACCAACCGATGGTGGAAGAGGATCAGTTGAATAGCTCCTTGATAGATGCATTTTCCTTTTCCCCAAAAATAAACGGAAAGGCCGTCTGGACCAGTCCACAAATCCTGATTTACCAACCAGTGGAACCCCTGCCTTCTCGGACAGTAATCACCGGCACCTTGCAGATGCAAAAGCTGGATCAACGCTACAAGGAAGAAAAGTTAGAAGACTTGGTGTTTCAGTTCAAGGTTATGGGACGGGAAATTTCGGGCTTTACCGGAACCGTTTCGCTAAAGGACAGGAATGATCCCGCCATTGTGTATTACAGCGGTTCCCTTAGCTTTTCTGAAAAAACTTCTTTAGAAGTCATCCAAGAAGCGACTCAAATCCGTGGGGATAAAGAAATTGCTCTGACATGGAGCCAGGTTGACGATCGAAATTTTCAATTTTCAAGTGGGGATATCCTGCGAACCGAAACAGAACAGCAGCTTTCCTTGCAGCTCAGGGCAAAAAACTTGGACTTAGCAGATGACTTCACCGAAGGGTTCACCATTTATCCCATTAAAAAAATGTCTCCTACGGCATTTACATCCGATGAATCCGGGAAGAGCCCAAGAATACGGATCAACTTTTCAGATGAGTTGGATATAGACCAAACCCTTGACGGACTGATCCGGGTTACGCCAACAGTGGCTTTTGAGGCCAAAAAGCTGGGAAGTACCATCATATTGGACGGAAATTTCAGATTTGGAGAGACCTACACCCTAACGGTAATGAAAGGAATAGGCAACCGATGGGGAAATAAAACGGAAAGCGAAACAAGCCATGAAATAACCTTCGCCAACATCCCTCCTCAGCTGGAATTTGGCGCAGACGGGATCATTCTTCCCACGTCCAACCAGAAGAAAATCCAGTTTTACACCACCAACCTCAACCGAGTCCACCTGGAAGTAAAAAAAGTGTACACCTCCCATATCGGAAAATTTGTCCAGGCGGCGCAACTTCAAAGTACCAAAAACCGAAACAGGGATTTTACGGATCAATATGCCGGTAGTGTCGGTGTCATCGTAAAAAGCCAAACCATTGATCTGAAAGCCCGCAAAAATGAGTGGATCCTACAGGAATTTGACCTTTCAGAACTCTTCAACACCTACGATGACGGGCTTTTTTTAGTACGGGTCAACTTTACTCCCGAAGACGCCGCAGTCCCCATCGTAGGAGATTTGCTCCCACATATTCAGGAAAAAGGACAAATCTACAAACCCATTTTCCTGAGTGACCTGGCCATCACGGTAAAAGCAGCAGACAAACAAAACAGGGTCTTTGTTACGGACATTATCACTGGCAAACCCAAATCCGGTGTCAAGGTGTCCCTGCTGGACTACAGCGGGGAGTCCAAGCTTACAGGCACGACCGACCGGCAGGGACAGGCAGTGTTTGGTACAAAGCAGTATTTTTATTATGTGATGGCAGAAAGCGGCAATCAAGCGACCGTCCTCAACAGAAGTGAGATGCGCTGGAGTAGCTCCGGTTTTGACGTGGGCGGTGTGGGCGGATACGGCAACGGAACCAAAGGATTTATCTACACCGAACGAGGCGTTTACCGTCCAGGCGATTCCGTTCATGTAAGCTTGATGGTCAAAAATGCCGACAACACCTTCCCGCAGGACCATCCCGTGAGTATCACCGTCAACGATCCCCAATACAATCCTATCCATGAGCAAACGTCAGTAACAGGCAGGGACGGATTGTATGTTTTTGGCTTCAAAACGGCAGAAAATGCCTCCACCGGAAACTATAACATCAATATCAATGCGGGTGGCTCCAATTTCTACCAAGACCTTAAAATAGAGACTGTCGTTGCCGAGCAACTCAAGGTACAGGTAAAGCCTACAAAGCGTCGGTTGACCCGCACCGACCAAACGGTGGTTTTTGAAGTGAATGCCAATTACCTTTTTGGTGCGCCGGCGGCTTCCCTTAAAGCAGAGGTAGACATTGAGATCCATCCCTTCACCGTGAATTTCCCAGCCTATCCCACCTATTCGTTCACTCGTGCAGACCTAGAGTTTAAATCTATTACCCAGCAGGTGATGAATGGTGACCTGGATCAGGAAGGAAATCTTAGCAGCAGCTGGACCATTCCTGCTTTGGGAACTGTACCTTCCGCTTTGAAAGCCAAGCTCATTGCAAAGGTACTGGACAAGACGGGCCAACCCAATGAAGGCTGGAATGTTGTTGACATCTACCCCTATGACCGGTATGTAGGTGTCAGCGATCCGAGTGGTTACGGATATTTCAAGACCAATGAGGAAGCAAGATTTCCGGTAATCCTGTTGGACTTGCAGGGCAAGAAGGTGAGCGGCAGGCAGCTGACTTACCGCATTTACCGCAATGACAAAATGTGGTGGTACCAATATGATAACCGACGCACCTATCAACTCAAATACAAGGAAGACAGCCAGACTTATTTTGAAACAGAAGGCACCATCGATGTACAAGACGGGACGGGATTTGTTCCTTTTACCCCTAGTAATAACGGGGAATATCTTGTCGAAATCAATGACGGATCGAGCGGACACAGCAGTTCCCTCTTCTTCAGTGCCTATCCCTATGGCAGTGTGCCGGCAGGGGACCTCAATGAGGGTACGTTGGCTTTGAAATCCGATAAATCTACCTACACTTCCCAAGAAACAGCGAAAGTCAAACTTCCCAACCCCAGACATGGCAATGTGTTGGTAACAGTGGAAAAGGGGCGTCAGGTCTTGAATTGGTATTGGGTGGACCCGGCAGCAACGAGGGGGGATGAGTTAATTCTGGAAATCCCACTCGACAAATCCATGCTGCCCAATGTTTATGTCACCGTATCCGTCATTCAGCCCCATGATCAGACGATCAACGACAGGCCTATCCGCATGTTTGGTATCATACCTATAATGTTGGAAGACCCGGATACCAAGATCCAATTTAACCTTGCGGTAAAAGAGACCCTAGCACCCAACGAACCCTTTGAAGTTCGGGTAAGTACCGCCAATCAGAAGAAAGCACAGTTTACCATTGCGGTGGTGGATGAGGGGCTTTTGAGCCTGACCCAGTTTCCTACGCCCAAACCCTGGAATGAATTTTATAAAAAGGTGGGCCTTTTTGTGGAAAGTTTCGATGTTTTTTCCCATGTCATAAGTGCCAATAAAGCCGATGTGTTCCAAACCTTCTCCATCGGAGGTGCAGATGCATTGGACTACCGAGAATCCCAACTGGATCCGGTAGACGGTCAGCGGCGGTTTATCCCCGTAAGTATGTTCAGCGGTCCCATCAGCACCGATGATCAGGGCAGAGCAACGGTGAAATTCACCATGCCCAACTACAATGGTGCCGTACGCATCATGGTGGTAGGCACCCAAGAGGGGAGTTTTGGGCATGCGGAGAAAACCGCTACCGTAAAATCCGATCTCATCATGCAGCCTGGAATTCCCCGTGTGCTAAAACCAGGAGATGAATTTCTGTTACCCGTTGCCCTCTTTAGAACCAACCCCAAGATATCCAACGCCAATTTTACCCTCCAAACAACCGGCCCACTAGAAATACTTGGGAATGCAACCGCACAGGTAAATTTTTCTCAGGGGGATGAAGCGGATATTTCTTTTAAGGTGCGGGTAAAAGAGGCAGCAGGTGCTGCCCAAATCAACCTCACCGGACAAGCTGGTAATATCTCGGTAAAAACCACTACCAACATCCAGGTGGTACCGGCTTCTCCCCGGATATATGATCAGTCAACTCAAAAACTGAACAAAACCGCCCCCCTTTCCCTACAGGTTCCTGCGATAGGGCTTTCGGGAACAAATACCGCTCAGCTGACGCTTAGTATTTTTCCGGACATGGACTTCGACCACCGGCTCAAATGGCTTATTGGCTATCCATACGGATGCTTGGAGCAAGTCACGTCCGCAGTTTTTCCCCAGCTTTATTTGAAGAAAATGGGTTATTTCCCCGGATCGGAAAGCGCCGAAATCGACAAGAACATCAATGCGGGAATTTCCCAAATCCAGCAATTTAGCCTATCTGAGGGAGGATTTTCGTTTTGGCCGGGAGGATTCGAAGAATCCGAATGGGGAACCAATTATGCCGTACACTTCTTGGTGGAAGCCAAAAAAATGGGTTACTCGGTACCGGAATACCTGTACAGTTCAGCGATAGAAAACCTCAAATCGGGTGCGCGCCAACACCGTGGAAAATTAACCACTCGGGTGAACAGGGCATTTATCTTGGCTTTAGCCGGAGGTCAGCCGATCGCTGAGATGAACTTACTACTGGAAAATGAATTGGACAAAATGGACCGCATGGAAAAAACCATGTTGGCAACCGCCTACCACCTGGCAGGAGTGGAGAATGTCCGGGATCAAATTTTATCCTCCTCGATGGCCCTCACAAAAACGTATGATCCTTTTGCCTACGATTTTGGCTCCGTCCACCGGGATGATGCCATTCTGCTATATTGTGCCACATTGATGAATAGCATGGATCAGGCAGAGCTGCTCGCCAAATCGCTTGCCGCCACCCTTTCGGGAAAGGAATACCTCAACACCCAAAGCTCAGGATATATGTTATTGGCATTGGGCAAGTATTTTGATGCCGCAGGGATCACCACCTCGGGTTCCCAAATCATCAGCGGCAGCGTCACATTGGCAAATGGAGAAAAAGTTGAATTCAATGAAAAAGGAAAGGTAACCTTGCCTATTCGGGGAAACTTTAACCAACCCATTCAGGTAACCCTAAGCAATACCTCGGCGGTGGAAGAAGTCTATGCCAGCCTGTCTTGGAGTGGCGTTCCGCTGAAAGATGTCCGACCAGCCATGCAACAAAACCTAAGCCTCGAAGTCAGTTGGCATGACGAAAGCGGGAAAAGTATCAATCCCGGTTCCCTGAAACAGGGTACGACTTTCTACGGAAAGTTCAGGGCAAGAAACACAGGGCCGGTCAGTGCGGTAAGTGAAATAGCCCTGACACAGCTCCTGCCATCCGGATGGCAAATCGAAAATACCAGACTCAACAACACCCTCCTTCCGGACTGGACCAACAGCCTGAACCTGAATAAAGAGGACTACCTGGATATCCGGGATGACCGGGCCATGTGGTTTTTTGACCTGACTGGTACCGAGGCCAAAGAATTTGTACTGAAAATAAACTGCGTATCGGCAGGGGATTTTTGGCTTCCGGGTACCTTACTCGAAGCCATGTACAACAACGACTACAAAGCCAAAACTGATGGAAGAAAAGTCCACGTGGAAGCATTTAAGTAAGCGAAAAATAGGGATATGGGCAACCTTGATACTGTTGGGGGTTCTCGGTATTTACCTGCTGCTTCCCCCGGCGAATACCCTATTTCCGGAAGATTACAGCACGCTTATAAAGGCTGAAAACGGTGAGGTCCTACATGCCTTTTTGAATGGTAGGGAGCAGTGGCATTTCCCCCCGGAGCAAATTACTATAAATGAAAAACTGAAACAGGCCGTCCTCACTTTTGAAGACGAAGGATACTACTGGCATTTGGGGGTGGATGTGCCGGCACTGATTCGTGCCATGTATCAAAACCTATCTTCCGGAAAAACGGTCAGCGGTGCCAGTACCATCCCCATGCAGGTAGCCCGCATGTCCCGCCAAAAGCCCCGCACATATATCAACAAATTGTTGGAGGCTTTTCTAGCCGTAAAGTTAAGCCTGCACTATTCCAAAGAAGCCTTGCTTGGTTTGTATTTGGACCATGCCCCTTATGGGGGAAATGTGGTTGGATACCAAACCGCTGCACGCATGTTTTTTGGAAAAGAAGCTCAAGAACTCACCTGGAGTGAGGCCGCCACATTAGCGGTCCTACCCAATGCCCCCGGCTTAATTTACCCCTCCAAAATCTCCACGGCCCTGAAGGAAAAACGGGACCGACTCCTAGCCAAACTGCTAAAGAAAGGGCATTTGGAGGCCCAGGCCGCTGCTCTTGCCCAACTCGAACCTGTTCCGGAAGGGTTTATTCGGCTGGCTTCCCAAACCCCACATTTGGCCCAATTCCTGAAGAAACAGTATCCGGCAGAACGGGTTCTCCAAACCACCATAGACGGATCTCTGCAACGGCAGGCCAATCAAATTGCGAGGCGCTATGCCCGAAGATTGGCTCCTTACCGGATACACAATCTTTCCGTCCTGATTGCCGATACCCAAAGCGGTGCAGTTAAAGCTTACGTGGGATCTGCTGATTTTTTTGACGCAGTGCATGGAGGACAGGTAAATGGGGTAACCGCAGCCCGATCAAGCGGTTCCATCCTTAAACCTTTTCTCTATGCGCTCAGTATGGATGAAGGGCTGATTATACCGGATAGTTACGTCCGTGACTTACCCACCTATTTTGAGGGTTTTTCCCCAAAAAATGCCAGTAGGGAATACCAAGGCGTGGCCACCGCCAAAGATGCCTTGATCCAGTCGCTGAATATCCCGGCGGTGAGGTTGTTGAATAGCTATGGTCTTTTTCAATTTTATGGGTTTTTGAAAGCAGCGGGAGTGGGGTCCCTTTTCAGGACTGCTGACGATTATGGGTTACCACTTATCTTAGGTGGTGCTGAGGTATCGCTGTGGGATATGGTCAGCCTGTACCGAGGTTTGGCCAATGAGGGACTATTTACGGACAATTATCTTCTTACCCAAGAGAAGCCTACCAACGCTTCCCAACTCATCAGTCCGGGAAGCAGCTACCTGACACTGGAAATGCTCAAGGAACTCAAACGTCCTGGCAGTGAGTATTTCTGGGAAAGTTTTGTGGGATCGAGAAATTTTGCCTGGAAGACAGGCACAAGTTATGCACACAAGGACGCCTGGGCCATCGGTGTAAATCCGGATGTAACGATTGCGGTATGGGTTGGCAACTTTGATGGAGAAAGCAACAAAAACCTAAGCGGAGCGGGAACTGCCGGACCAGTCCTATTTGATATTTTACAGGTCTTGCCCAACAATAAGAACTGGTTTAAGAAAAAGGAAATGCATTTTAAAGCACAAAGTATTTGTTCCATGTCGGGATTTAGGGCTACTGAGGCATGCCCTGAATCAATATCCCGGGAAGTGCCCCGTGGTATGAAGCCTCTCCAAAGCTGCAGTTACCATCAGTTCCGATTTTTCTCTCACGACCACACCCATCAAACATGTTCGCTCTGCTGGGAGGATGAGGGACATCTACGGGAGTCCGTCACCGTTTACCCGCCGGATATCGCCTACTACATGCGCCAAAAAGGGCAGTATATCTCCCCGTTGGTGGCTCATTTGCCAAGCTGTCCGGCCTATCAGGCAGAGCAGGCAGTCAGTATCATCTACCCCAACCTGGACGCCAACTTATTCCTACCTAGGGATTTTGACGGAAAAACCCAGGCGGTACTCTGCCGGGTAGGACACAACCATACGGATGAGACCATCTTCTGGTATTTAGACGATGATTTTCTGGGTAGTACGAGCAAGACACACAGTCTCCCGGTGCATTTCAAAGAGGGCTGGAATACGCTGAAGGTCATTGATTCCCAGGGAGGGCAAGATACCAAGCGGGTATTTGCTGCTACAGCTAATTGAGGGAATCTACAGCGTTACGGACTTGTTTCTTTCCAGACCTGATGGGTTATCTCTTCTAAGGTTTCTCTGATCTCGCTAAAATCTCTCCACCGGAAAGATTATTTACGCTTGATTCTATGAAACAATCTTTCATGTGCCCGATCTGAGCCATTTTCATAGGCAGCCTCTGTCATCTGTGTACTTGTCCCGAAAGTGAAACAATCGGGATAGCCGCCGTACTTTTAGTTCATCTCCTTGTCAAAGAACAGGTAGTTCAGGAAGGCGGGTGGGGCAAAGCTTTTGTTGTTTTCGGATTGCCTAAAATATCAAGGTCTCCCCCGATGCCTTTGTTACTTTTTTGCTACAGGTCAAAAAAGTAACCAAAAAACCCCGCCGCTGTGCATCTTTTCAGCTAAAATTTAAGTCTAACCGCACACAGGCAAACTCCTCTGTTTTTGGTTTTACTGTTTACGTTTCTTATTGGATGGTACCTGAACCAAAAAACCTCGTCAAACATGCCTGTGCCCTTGCCCGCTGCTGCTTAAATTTTTTAACGCAGAAAAGCTGCAAGGCGGAAATTTATTCAATCAGTTGCTATGCATTGTCTAGGAGTTTGCAAATATACCCTCTTATTCCAATCGATTTGAAACTGACTTTCTCAAAAAAAAGGCATTTCCTGATCTTTGATTTGATTGACTAAAAGTAATTCTTGTAAACTGGTATTGCAAATTCTATAAATAAGAGGGTAAGTACGAGACTGTCTGCTGAATCAGGCAGGCGTAAAAATGGATTCTGTGAAGCTATTTAGCGAGTAGCCAGTATGTAGGGCCAATGTCATTAAGTTAGCATAAATAATTGGTTTGCAGTGATATAAGGTGTATATTTAGATATCAACAAACAATTTTAACTTATTTTATTAAGGAAAAAACAAGCAACCATGGGAAATCATTTTAGAACACCTCAAACTTCTCCAAAGTTTGAAAAAAAAACTGACTTCCACCGAATTTATTGAGCGGCACAGGGTCCGGCCTTCTGATTTTACCAGGGAAAGGAGCCTGCCCTTCCACAAAGTGTTCCTACTGCTCATCAATTTTTTGACAAAATCCCTCCAAGCAGAACTGGACAACCTGTTCAGAGTCATTTTAAATAAAGAAATACCTGTAAACGCAGTCTCTAAAACGGCATTCTGCCTGGCTCGCAAGAAGCTTGGTTATGAAGCTTTTGTGGAGCTGGACAAAGACCAGATTGACGGTTTTTACCAGATTGGGTCTTATAACTGCTGGAATGGTTTTAGGCTGATAGGGGTAGATGGCTCTACTGCCCGTCTTCCAATAAGCAAAGAAATACAGTCAGAATATGGCATACATGATACCTCCGAAACGGGCACAGCAATCACCTACGCCCGATTGTCTCAAGCCTATGACCTACTCAACAACCTGACCCTAGACGCTATATTGTCCACATACAATGACAATGAACACAATCTGGCCTTGCGGCATACGGCGATATTTAAACTTGGTGACCTGGTGGTCTGCGACAGAAACTATGCCTCCTTCTGGATGTTCGCCTTGCTCAAATCCAAGAACGTAGATTTTTGCTTCAGGATAAAGGTAGGCAGCTGGAAAACAGCCAGATATCTTGTTGAAAGCCGGGAGCAGGAAATTACTGCCGAAATATACCCCAGCAAACAGAGTACGAAAAAATGTATCGAATTGGGCATATCAAAAGCCCCTATGAGGCTGCGCTTTATCTGCATCACACTCAATACAGGGGAAATGGAAGTGCTTGTTACTTCTCTGACTAATCCTGAGAAGTATCCCCACAGTGCTTTTTCCCAGCTTTACCAGTTCCGTTGGCAGGTGGAAGAGTCGTACAAAACCATGAAATCCAGGCTGGAAATGGAAAATTTCAGCGGAAAAAGCTGTTTGTCCGTACAGCAGGACTTTCATGCCAAAATATTCTCTTGCAACCTTACCGCCATCTTGGTAAGCGGGACAGACGGATTAGTAGAGAAAAAATGCGCAAAACGTAAAAAGACATACAAAATAAACTTTACCCAGGCCCTTAACCGAATGAAAAACAGCATAGTCCTGCTTTTTTATAGGGAAAAGGAAACCGCAGGGATTTACCTGGACGAGTTGGTGCTTTTATTTGCAGCCAACCTAGAACCGGTAAGGAAGGAAAGATGTTTTCAAAGAAACTTCAGAAAAAGCAAACGTATATATCCGATGCCGTACAAAAACTCTTTTTAAAGAAAGCCCCACGTTTTTAGTGAAACCCATACCTGTCGGCTGACCGGGCAGCATAGCTATGTCCATACCCTATTTCCAATCGAAAAGAAGTGCGTCATTAACCACAAAATATTCTTAGGCTCCTGTTAATTGGTACATTTTTTAAATAAATCACGGATCATCTAACAGCCATATAAAAATATCGTCTTAACTTAATGACATTGCCCCAAGCCTCTCATCCCGGTCGACCGGGATACGTGAAACTCTCGCTTCATACGGCTCTTGTCATACGAATTATATCCAATTGTAAACTGTCCAGTGATAAAACATAGTTGGATAGGAGTTCTTTATTTCTTTAAGCCATGTATAGGCCTTTCCATATCGAGCCCTAAACCGTTTATACTTGTTCATTGTCCATTTGGCTAGTTGAAAGTGTAATTGCCTGATTAGCTTGTGTAATCCGATTGAATTGATTTTCCCAAAGTAGTTGATTAACCCCCGCATTTGGGTGTTAATCCGTGTTGCAATATCCTGTAGGCTTAGGTGACTTTGACGGTGCCATTTTCTTTGCTTCCAATCAGTTACAACTTTTGTGATTACTTTTTGACTCATTTCACACCCATAGCCCAAAAACACATTTCCTGAATCCCGTACTGAACGATACATCCTTGGTTGAAAACTGAATCCCAGAAAATCAAACTTGTTTCCGTACCCTTTCTTTTCTTTCTTTCGATAATCCTTACAATACACAATCCCGGTTTTGGTTTCATTGAGGCGCAGATGACACTCCTGCAATCTTGTCCGTATCCCCTGTAGAACCTCTTGCGCCTGTCTTTCGCTTTGGCAATGAACAACCACATCATCCGCATAGCGTACAAAAGCTACAGTTGGATAGTGAAGTTCCAGCCATCTGTCCAATACATAGTGTAGGTACAGATTCGCCAGCAAAGGACTGATTACTCCTCCTTGTGGCGTGCCTTTTCCCTGCTTTTGGATAAGTATCCCATCTTTTGTTTGTACCGGACTCTCCAGCCATCTTCGGATGTACATCTTTACCCATTTTTCCGCTACGTGCCGGTCCAGTGCTTTCATCAGCAATTCATGGTCTACCTCATCAAAGAAACTCTTTATATCCATGTCGACTACCCAACTATAGGTGCGTACATTTTCCCGCACCTGATTAATGGCTTGATGGGCACTCTTCAACGGACGGTAGCCATAGGAATCTTTGTGAAAGACCGCTTCCAGTCTGGGTTCAAGATAGGACTTGACCACCTGTTGTGCTATTCGGTCACTCACTGTGGGTATTCCCAACTTTCTTTTGCCTCCATTGGCTTTCGGTATCTCCACTTCCCTCACGGCTTGCGGATGGTAACTACCCGAGGCTAATCTATTCCAAATTTTGTGCAGGTTGCCAGACAAGTCTTGCTGGAATTCCTCCAGACTCTCCCTGTCTACACCCGCACTTCCATTATTGGATTTCACCTTGCGGTAGGCCGCCCTCACCATTTCTTTGGTAATGGGTACCGTTTTCGATTCTGTTTCAAACAGTAAATTCATCCTCTTTTTAAAGTTGGTCTAAAATCTGAAACTGTATGACCAATGCCCTTCGCTCCATCCCCATTACAGGTATCTCATCACTACTATGACATTGTCCGACTTCCTGTCCTGCTTCGCTAGTTCGGCCTTGTAGGCATGTCCTACTTGTGCCTTTTCACTTCCCATCAGGATCAGGATCTCTCGTGTTCCGTATAAAAGCCTGAATAAGAGTCCCCGAAAATACGGGGCAGGCTATGTCTCCTTTATGACGATTGTCCCATAGCCAGAAGGTAAGTGTCCGCTATGGTTGTTCATCCGTTGTGTAGAAAACGAACTTTCGACAATGTATTCACTTTATCGACACTTCATCGGAGATTCATTTGCATTCATCTCTCTTATTCGCACCTGATTCGTCCAGCGAACCTTTTCCTCTTTCCGTTCAACACCGTTTCGTTACCAAAACAGCACCGAGAGGTGGTTTGCAACCTCCGCTTACTCAGCGATTGCGGTAGACCTACTACCATCTTTTATACAACATGTCTTTGATTCACATCAACGACTTCACGACACACCTACACCCAGTCGGGGGTTTCCTTAAATATTATGAACCAACTTATCTATTTGGACCAAGCAGGATCAAATCACCTTTTCTATCCGAGACTTTAAAAGTTCGCTGAAAGTAATCTAAAAGAGAATCGCTTTTATTCTCATAAAGCAAAATTTCCCTCATATCTTTATACCTGTTTTTTTATGTCCGCATGGTGTTGTATTTTTGTGAATCACTATCTTAAATCTCTAAAAAACGAGGTATTTATGGTTTTTTCAGTTAGATTAACATTCGCCCGCAAGCAGAAAAAAATCAGGCAGGCAGACCTAGGGAAGCTCGTCGGGACTTCCGGGGATATCATCGGCAAGTATGAACGCCCCCTCCATTGACGTGGCCTCCAAGATCGCTGATTCACTGGGGTTATTTGGTAAAGGATGGGGAGTACGAACACATAGACGGCGAAACTCAAAAGCATAGCGGCACTATAAAAAAGCTAAGGATCTGGGCTTCCAAAATATAACAAACACCTATTATTAACTTATGAAACATATCCTAAATTTAATCATTTTAAGCCTTGCCATTTATAGTTGTAGTAATTCAAACTCCCAGTCGGGAGAATCATTAACTCCAGAAAAAATAAATGAGCGTTTTTTTAATCTTTATGACTCAAAAGGACCAGAGGAAGCTTTAAAGTTTGTTTTTTCCACAAATGACTGGATCAATGAAACCCAAACCTCAGAAGTAAAAAACAAACTGGTTGAACTGACAAAACAGTTAGGGCCTTATCAAGGAAAAGAAGTCATTTCTAAAAGAAGTATCAGCGAAAACTACCTTCTCTATTCATTCCTAATAAAATATGATCGACAACCTATCAGGTATTTGTTTATTTATTATAAACCAAACAATAAATGGCAGCTACAGAATTTTCAATATAATGACAATTTAGAAATTGAACTAATAGAAGCCGCTAGTGCTTATAGACTCACGGAAAATCTGCCAGGCAATGAATAATAAGGATCATTTTCTCTATGAAAGTAACCGGACATACTTCCATATTTTCAAGTATTTATTCTTCTACATTTTTTTAACCTTGTTAGCAATAGCATTATTAGGCTACTTTTGGCCAAACTTAGTCTCCATAAACAATAGCGACATATCTGTTACAGGAACAGTTGTTTTACTGTTTTTATCTATTATAAGCCTTATTGCTTTTTTGGCTATAAAAGACAGGTTCGCTCACATAAAAGTAAATAAAAAAATGATCTATGTGACTAGTTCTAAGATTAACAAAAAGTTCGATTGGGAAGAAGTCAAATCCATCAAGCTGGTACCATTTATCTTCCCTCCATTATATAAAGTGAGCCTCAAAAATGACTATTTTATTTTCAATACTGACAATAAATATCTTTTCATCTCTTTCGGTGTGATAAAAGACCTAAGCGAGATGGGGAAATTTATTACAAAAAAAGCCAAGAACTAATGAAAATTCTTGGCTTTTTATTTGCTCCTTACATTCTTTAAACAATTCCAATTTACTGTTAACGCCTTTCTTCCGGCACATTGATCTCCGGCTTAATCATTTCGTTTACCATATCTCCGATTACTGTTGCGGCTATATCAACAACACTAGAAAAATAACTCCCAACAGCTTTTAAATTCGTAGAAACCTCTGCACTAAATATCCAAATCTTCGTCTTTAGGCCAACATTGTAATTCCCGTCTGCAAAAACTCCTTGAGAACCGTTCCAATCACCATATCCATCTCCAATTCCGGCCGCATACCCTCCTTCAACCAATTTGGCATCTCCTACCAATTGCCCACTGGAAGATCCAAAATTTACTTTACCGACATCCAAATTACCAGAAACTCTAGTAACTTCTGAAATAGAGGCTGAACCATCCAATTGCAAAAGAGAACCCTGTACTCCTCCATTACCTGAACTTGTAAAGGTTCCGCTAACATTAGCTACACTAGCACCTGCTAATAAATTTAACGGTCCTAATTGCACACCCCCGCCAACTCCTAAGGCTTGGACAACTAAAGATCCACTAAACATATTGGAACTATTGGCATTGGCAGCACTAACCTTACGCTGAACTTTATCGCTCAATAAAGACCTTGAAAAAGAATTACCCATGCCCGGACAGCAATCCTCTGGTGCCATCCCATCAGGATCAATAAATCGAATAGGATTATTAAATGCATAATTGTATGGAGAATGTCTTCGCATCTGTTCACCCAACGGATCCACCACCCCCCACCTACCCAGCACAGGATCATACATCCTCGCCCCGTAATCATAATACTGAAGGCCTTTTTCCTCGATCAGTTCCTTACCATTATACAAATACTTATTCGCCTTTATGCCAGAGTACTGATAGCCCAGCCCTGTTAGCTCAAGACCCCATGGGTCATAGTGAGTTTCCTGAATGACTATTGAAGGTGTTCTGGAGATGCTAAAGTCATCGAACCAGACGTCTTCGGCTGTTTCATTTACCACCATGGTTTCCATGTGTCCGTCACGAGAAATATACAATTTTTCCTCCAAAATCTCATGCTGGTTGGCTGCTTTTCTGCTTAATGGCTGTTTACCGACTTCGTAGCGGTTGCTGTCCTGGTCATAGAGGGCGTAGAGCAGGTAGGCTTCCGGGCTTTCCTTTTGTTGTAGGCCTGCTGCCACTATTTGGATCATGTTTAATAGCGTGATAGGATTGGCTGCTCCTGCTTGCTGACTGCTTTTGGACAGCTCACTCAGGTCATCGAGGATTTTGCCTTTCCCGCCACTGCCTAAGAATCCTGCGGCTTTAGCACTTTGCCTTTGTTCTTCCTGGTACTTGCCAAAAACACGTAGATGGAGACTGTCTCCAGCAAAGAGCTGCTGCGTACTGGATGGACCAAGAATCCTTCCCCTTTCTGCATTCAGCCATGCGACTTTGTCCCCTCCGGGAGTTACATTCTGCGCCGCGTCAGTTTGTCGGGAACTGCTTAATCCAGAGAAGTTGGCTTGCTCTTGAGCGGCATGCTCGCTTTCCAAGGTGGCCAGCTTTGTCTCTATTACTGGCCGGCGGAGTACTTGGCGAACATTGCCCAGGTGATCCTTGACAAAATAGTCGTATTGATAGACTCCCGATTCATAGGCAACTCTTCCTTCTTCATGGATCAGGTAGTCCAAGCTACCGTTTAGGTACACCAGCTCTCCGATATAGTCGCGGGTTTGGGAAGGTTTGTCTTTACCTTCCTGTACCGTTTGGCTAAGCTTATTCCCTTCTGCGTCATAGGCGAAACTGATCTTTCCTCCTGTGGAGAAGGTGATTGTTTCGGGTAAGTTCAAGTGGTTGTAGCTGATTTTTAAAATCCTCTTGTCTGGATTAGAGGTTTGGTTGCCATTGGCATCATAGCCGTAGTCTTCTGATGAGTCGGTATTGGGCTTAAAATCTTTTGAATGGTAGGTGTTTGAGACAAGTCCATCAATGACTTGTAGCAATTTATTGGAATAGCTATCTCCCAGTTCTTCACTTGTTTCATAACTGTAACGAAGCATGTCCACTTTGCCGTAATCGTCCTTTGATCTTTTGTTGTAGCGGTCCATGGACAGGATATTTCCATTGGCATCATAGCTGATTCCTTGTAGTGAATAATTGTTGGTTTCTCCCGTTGCTTTAAACTTAGCAGCCAGCAGCCGGTTGGCATTGTCATACTGGTAAGCATAGCTCCGGGTCTTCCCATCCTGCCCCGACCATTCTATGCCAGCGATGTTTCCATTGTAGTACTTTTCTTCACTGCCACTATGGTAATAAAAATCCTGTTTGAATAGGGCGGCATCACTACTGCCCAGGCTTTTGAGCCATCCCCGAATATTATAAGCGTAGGTTTGGTTGCCTGATTTTATATCCGGAAAAGATTTCGTAATCTGCTGACTAAGGTCATTGTAGGTATATGAGGCAAGCATCATTGTAGGTTCAGAGCCGATTTTATGTATTATCGATGCGAGTTGGCCGGCTACATTGTAGTTATAGGTTCGGAGGATATCCGGAACTGTTGGCGATGTACCCGAAACCTGTGTATGTGTAGGTTGGTCTTCAAAATTATAGGCTGTTGAATTGCGACTCGTTCCACCGAGTTGGTGCTGTGAGATTGTCTGAATCACCCGGGCTTTTTCATCGTAGAAAATAGCGGTGGTATAGAATTCCCCGGTTTCCAGATTTTTTACCTTTTTACCTGTCTGTAGGCCATGAATCCGTGAAGTTGGCTGGGAAGTAAAAGGAGCACCCGGGTTTTGATAGTAAAATCCGCTTAGAAATTCATAGGAATCGTAATAATTTACAGTTAGGATGTTGCCTTCAACTGTAGGCCAGGCAGCAGCTGTGCCCGAACTTTCTGTTCCTACCTTAGCGGTGAAGGTTTGGTTTCCGGTAGCCTTCATGGTAAATCCCGGTTGCAGGTTGATGGAATTAGAAGCCACATATTCCTGGTACCCGTCAAATTTATTTGAGGTAATCGTAGTTCCGGTTCTTTTGGTAGCTGTATTTTCACCAACAGATGCATTGTTGGAAGTCATTCCATTCAGTGAGGTTTGAATGGTGGTTCTTTCATCATTGGAGCTGGTGATGCCAGTCATCACAATCCTTCCAAGGCCATCATGTTTAGTGTATAGCCATTTTTTTGGCATCTCTTTGGCCATGTTAGCATCCTGGAACCCCACAATGCGATCCTGGTTGTCATACACCATGGATTCTAATCCTTTACCCGGAATGCGTTTTTCCACCAGTCTGCCTCTTGGGTCGTAGGAATACCGAAAATATTGCCCCTCAGCTAAAATTGTATTTGTACTGGTGCTAGTATTCCAGTTTTCAGCGGCAATTATTTCGACGGCCCTAGGAGGTATCACCAGGCTTAACCGCGAAAAGTCATCATACACGTAGTAGGTACAAAGCCACCCTGCATGTCCATTTTCAATCGAGGAAGCAGTGTGTTGCATCTTTTTTAGTACCTCCCGGCCTAATTTATCCGTATAGATAACGGTACGCTTGTCGTCCTCATCGTCGCTTATTTCTAACCACAGTGAGTTTGCGGCAAATACAGACGATGATACCGGAAGTCCACTCTCATTTAATGTAAATATTCTAACGGAATCTTTAGAAGTATTGGGTCTTCTGGAAAATTTCAATTCTTTGCCAGAACCCATTTTCCAGGCATCACCCTGTGCCGCTTGTTTGGTTACCCTATTTAAAGGTGAAGATTCAAATTCCTTTTCTACATATCCGACTGAATTTGGCCCATATAATGACGAATAGAAAGCATCCTGTTCAATAACTGCAGAAGGACGAAATTTCCCGGATTCTTCCCCATTAGCTCTGGCGTAGGGGGGGAATTCTTTGGGCCGCCGACCAAATTCATCATAAACGATTGGAGCAATTAGATCCTTTCCGGTTACAGAACCTTGCTTTTTCACTGTCTGTATCGGACGACCAAGTCCGTCATGGTAAACGAAACGCTTATGGGATTGGGACGCGTTACTAGATTTAATTGTAGATTCCGTCAGTCCAGTTTGTTTGGCTGAATATTTTTTTACAAAATTATGGTCAGCAATGATTGCATTTACCGGAATTTTAGGTGTTATACAACCTGTTGATTTGTGTAAATAAGCCAAGTAGTAGGTAGTAGTAGCAGAAAGACTGGGTGTTTTAAAGCTTTGCGATGAGCCGAGTTGGGTGGTTTGGTTGGACGCATACCATTGGTATTCAAAACCGACAGGAGCAGGAGAGGCGGTTAAGGTCACTGGACCACTTCCAAAACGAGAAACAGCAACTGATGTCGCTTCGATTTCCGCACATGGATTAGTGCTTTTTACCCGCACCTGTTTGTAATCATTGAAATTTCCATCAAAGGTCATGAACTGATAGACCAAAGAGTAAGAGCCGGCTGAATTGTAAATCAGGCTAATGGAATTATAAGTCTCATAATTTATAATAGCTTCAGAAACAGACCACATACTACCTATCCCATTATTTGGGTATACCATGGTGGATCCGTTCCAGAAATTCACTTCATAAATGGCAGTTTCGCCTTGGCTAACAGAAGTAGGGCCAACAATTTGAACATGAGTTATATTCTGGCAAAAATTGGAATTCCCATAAATACAGAATAAAAGTAAAAAAGGGTAAACTTTCATTTTGCTTCCTTCCTAATAAAATACAATTCATAAATTTCTCCCTGCCGCTCCCTCAATGGTGTTAACAAAAGCCCTTTCGTTCCGCTGGTTCGAACGGAATAATTAGTCTTTATTCCATTTATTTCGATTGTAATATGAGATTTGTCTTCAATTTCCCATGTACCTGTTAAAAGGCTTTGTCTTTCACCCATTATCCATTGGGCAGTAAAGTTTCCTTCCTCTTGAAAAATAAAAGATCTTGACTTGATTGCTTGTTTCATTTCTGCAGAAAGCACTTTACGATTTAAAGAATCTGTTGATGAAAGGCCACTTTCTATAGCTGATAGCTGATTCACCGAATCCGTCTGCCAATATCCTAATAAATTAATGGCATTAAATTCTTCTAACCCCTGTCCAGTTACAGGTATAACATTTACAAGAAAAACAACAATTAAAACATATATAAACCTTCCCATCACTCCTACACTTTAAGGATTAAACCCACTTGTTCGATAATTATATTCGTAATGTTCTTTGATCTGCCCATTCTCATCTTTGATAGTCTTCAGGCGACCCAAAGCGTCGTAGTCATAATACATTGTGTAATTTCTTGCATCTGTCATAGTTTTCATACCAACCAAAGGATCATAGGTATAAGTAGTCATTAGAGCACTTGCTGGATGCAAGCGTAGCTCATCCACATAGATCCCACTACCTGCTATGGTCACCGTAGTACTATTTGTAACTTCTCGCTCAATAAGCTTCCAGGCAGTACCCAAGACTTCCGTCTGCCCCATAAAGGTCCAGTTTCCAGAACCGATGGAACGTCTCGCCCAAAATGTCAAACGAAATTTAGTCGCCGTGCTTGCACTAATTCCCGACTTGGAAATGCTTCCTGTTCCCAAATCATAATACCTACTGCCTGTTTTGGATATAGGGGAAGTACCAGGACTTCCGGAATAGTCCCAGCCCCCTTTTTCTACTGTTTCGAAGGATGTATAGGATACAGTATTCGGTTCGGCATTTCGAACTTCACAGACTGGTAATTCGTGCTTATAATCCCATAAAATTGTCCTAACGTAGTTGCCTTTTTCCTCTATTTTATTTACGTTGAGATTTAAATCATAACCAATCTTAGATTTTTTAACAAAAGAATTTGAAAATGACACACCGTTTGTTGAATAAGAAAAAGTTTTAATTGGTGTAGAGGTTTCCAATTCTAAAATCTCATCAATCAATACATTACCAGAATTAAGCTTCCATTTTTTTGCTGTTCCCTTAAAAGCACCCATTTCCCCAAAGTGAATTGACTCTATTGGATCGCCAATAATATTTTTTGCTAGCAAATTTGATATTTCGGAGGAAGGGGAACTGTACTCTTTTGGATATTTATACTCTTCCCTATAAAATTTCTCATCTGAATTAAATGTAAGTCTACTTTTAAGCTGGTGAAATAAATTATAACTTGATGTTTTTTCAACCTTATAAACAGCATCCTGGGAAAACGCCTCTTTAATTTCAAATCCCGGCAAAAATGATTCAGAATCTATTGTATATGCTGTGGTTTCCGCCAACGTTATTTGCCAATAATTCGGTAAACTCCCATTATTCCCAAATCCTAAAATAAAACTAATAAAAGGAGAAGTTTGCCACACCTTAGTTGTTTGCCCAGAAGTAAGCGTTTTAAAACCAGCTGTTCTGTTCGTGGCAAGGATATTTCCGGAATTATCTTTTTGGGTGATGATAATTGGCTTGCCTCTTTTATGTTCATTGCTTTTTTTGGGAATCAATGGCATTTCATAAGGATTGTTTTGTAAACCTATCTGATCTGGGTAATCATAAAATGAAGTGAATTGATATATAGTCTCACCATTACCAATTATTTGCTCAGTTACCCGTTGATAACCAATATGTCGACTTTGAGTCGTCGACAGAGGATAGGCTGAATAAGAATAAGCTTTAACTCCTGTAGCAAAAACACCGTTGGAAGGATTTCCAGAAACAAATGGAACGTGGTATTTGAAGTCACTTCCAGAAACACCTGAGGAAAGATTATTATTTCCTTCTTGTGTGTACCCAAATTTTTTCACAACAGGTGGATTTAAAATATCAACATTGTGTATTTCTGAGATACGAATGCCCCCACCAATTTTTTTGGTTATTGAACCAGGCTCTAATAATCTGTATTTTAGTTTAACTATTACATCTATTTCACCAGTATATTCAGGAATATATTTGGTAAGATCGAAGGTTCCTGAAAAGTTAAAGTTCCAAGGAGTAAGAACTGAAAGACAAGGCTCAATATTGTTGCCATAGGCTATCCCATCTGTACTGCATTCATGCCAAAGTTGAACCTGTGCTAGAGAACCAAAAGTTACTGAAGGAGTTGTTGAAGAATTAATATAATTCCATGATGACCAACCATTTTCTGCAAGGGGCTGATCATTCAAGAAACTATACTCATTTGGTTCATAATACAAATGCCTAAAACCTCCAGTTGGCCAAGTGATTTTGTTTAAAATTCCGTATTTCATTTTATCCGAATCTGGACCCTTATTAATACCTGGATAGGTAATGTCTTGATAAGATTGTGATGTATACGAAAAAGTTGGAATTAATCCCGAACCATTATTTGAGGCTCCATTAAAATAGCCCCAGTGATCTGTGTTTTTGCTTGTATATTCAGGTAGTAGATTCAAATTGTAGTAATCAAAGGAATAAATTTTATCATTATCAACAATGACTTGTTTTAGCGTTAATCTTTGCGTGGGGTTATTGATAAATTTTAGAATATATTTCCTTTTGATGGCATCCAAATTATCCTTAACGAGGATAGAATCTAATTTATATGAATAAAACCCATATTCCATTGATGAATGAGGTAGGTCGTTACGAATAGATGTGAAGAATTCAACAGACCCATTTTGAAAAATTATTCTCTTTAGATTATGTCGATAATTTCTACTAATTGTTTGACCTTTGTTTTCAGCAAAACTTCCAAGATGTGTTAAACTTCCGGAACTAGGAATACTACTTCCATGATGGGTATAGTAACCGATTGCTTTAGCATGAAATTCATATAAGGATGATGAAGTATCAAAATTCGAATAATCATACTCGAAAACAATTTCATTTTCTAAATTTGGTGAAACAATTTTGGTGAGGTACCAACTGGTAACCAAATCCTTGACATCTCCGAAACCACCACCAGTTTGAAAGACTGCCGTTTCTGATTTCGATAATTCTAATTCTTCGAAATAATAAATCACACCATTCTCGTCGGTAACTTTCCACTTTTTAAATCCACTAAAACCAAAAATAATAGGCCCGAAATTTTTATTAATTGTACTTGTTTCAGTTAACTCAATTTTAATGTTGGTGTAGGGTAATGTTCTTATATCTCCGTTGTTATCAAAAAAGAATTTCCCTGAATGGCCATTAAAATTAAAGTAAAACATATCTGGCATTCCATCAACTAATCCTACCCTGTGGCTCTCCACATAGTTACCTGAAGGATGTGGCCAATCATTATTCAACAAATGACCCGTATAATAAAATCCTTTAGATAGTTCATCATCATTTAATCCACTTACTGCCCTGGTAATAACACCCCCAGCATTTAGTGACCAACCAGAACCTACCCAACTAGGGAAATCATTTACCTTAACCCCTCCAGCATGATACGACAAGTTAATTTCAGATTGAAGTTGAGATGAACTTATATTGTATATCGGAATTTTTATTTCTGGAATACCTGTATAATAATTAACAGGAGCTTCTACATATTTAGCTAATGAATATGCATTTGGAGATGGGAACACAACGTGATTTAATTCAGACTGACCATGGACATTATTACATGTTACTTGAGCACAAAACACCAAAACAAAAAAATATATTAACCGAAAATAAATAGACTGTTTAATCCCCTTTTTTGTAAGAATAAATATTTCAAAAATACTTAACATGTCTTAAAATAAATAAAGTGAAATTAAATTTTGTAATATTACTTATTAAAATTATCGTAAATGCCCATCATATAAAATTAGAGTGAGAGGAAAATGGTATTTGTTAGTATCATTTAATTCTTTCACTTTCTATAAACAAATGATAGTTTTTTTTGCTGGATTTCGACCCACATGAGCGATGGTAAACAAGGCTCACTTTTTAATTTTTCCTAATAGTTTGGCATTCACCTTCCCTATCTGAACCTTCTTTTCCATCACCTCTTTCTCGCTAAGTATATTGGTAAGAATGCAATTCGTTTTGGTATAATTTTTGACTCACTAAATAAAATGGACTTGTATTCTGGGGGAACAAAACCCCGTCCAACTTGATGGAACTGGGATCGTAACTTATTTTGCTACTAAAGTTCCATTTACTTTGATATTCAATCGGGATTTCGAAATTTCTATCCTTGTAGGTATACAGCGGAATTCTTACACTTACCTCTCCTCTCGCCAGTTCAGGCGTATGGTTACCATATTGGGTGAAGGCATAAGATTGGGGGCTCATTATGGTGGCATTATAATAATCATCCTGCATAGACAAATTATCCTGCCCTAAAATTTCATTATTGTAATAAATGAAGACGAATAAAAACAAGTAGAAAGACTTAGCTA
>Ga0209390_10002370_pt1 | contig 33219 bp, 28 predicted proteins | sample BON01_FD_187212 | JGI IMG/M metagenome (GOLD analysis project Ga0209390, IMG submission 187212) | Freshwater microbial communities from Lake Bonney liftoff mats and glacier meltwater in Antarctica - BON-01 (SPAdes) (version 2) | ecosystem: Environmental > Aquatic > Freshwater > Ice > Glacier...
AGTATTTTTTTACTCTCAAAGTAATGCAACAATAGCATCAACTCCATTAACTTCTACCAGTATTAGTGGAACCAATGGTTACTATGTTAATGAAGCAGGTGGTACATGGTCAGTAACAACAGCTCCAATAATTTATTACCTCACTAATAACTATACTAATCCTACTGATACCATCATTCATTTTTTTAATAGTAGTAACACAAGTACAGGTAACTCACCTGCAGTGTTATCTGCTAATGGTGGCTTTGCAGCCATACCGAGCAATTCAAGATATGCTAGTTTTGATCAAGTTATAAATGGCTCAGCATCACTGACCATAAAATCTGTTGTGTCAGATTCTGTCAGCTCATGTATCTACACCAATCAATTCATTAACAATAATAGTAATGAAACAATGTATATTAATTATTATGGAAATTTAGGTAATGGTGGTGGTGATTTTCAACTTATGAATCTTGGCCTAATTCCTGTATTAAAAGGAAATACTGCTCCAATAATAACAGGAGCTTTAAGCTTTAGTATTTTTGACTCTACTGAATCAGCTACCTCAATTGTAAATTACCCTATTTCTACTGGCATATCCTACTTTGTTGATGAAAGCAGTAATGCTTGGACGGTAAAAACAACTGCAAACAGTTATAAATTTACAAATAATAATACTGAAAGCGCGACGACTGTTAAATTTTATAATTCAGATACTGATCAACAAGGTGCAACTGTTGCAACTATAACAACTGGTGATTATGCAATTATTCCTGACACCGATCCAACTTACGCAGAACTCACTCAAACGATTAACACCACGTCTACTGCAATTATAGTTCCTGTCGCAACTAACGCCAATGTTAATATTGCTACGAACTATACTTTTAATAACACAACAAGTGCTCCTGTTTATATTCTGTATTATGGAACTATTAATGGAATTGAAAATGAACTAATTAATGATACTGCAGTTGATATTATTGCCACAACAGGAGATTGCCCTATTATCACTGGATCATTATCAGTAAAAGTATATTCTAATGCTGGAGCAACAGCTTTACTCATAAGCGGTAATATAATTCCTAATACTGATAATTATTTGAATGAATCAGATAGCACATACTCAATTACTGCATCAGCAGTCAGCTATAATGTAACTAATAATTATTCTACTGCTACAGGTACTATTGATTTTTATAATTCAAGCGCTAGTTTTATCAGTTCAACTCCAGGTTTATCAGCAAGTGGTATTGGAATAATTCCAAGTAGTTCTGTATATGCACAATTTACTCAAACTATTAATGCTACAACTCCTATTATAAAAATACCTTTATCTGACTCTAAAAATTGGGATATGTACACTGGTAAATCAGTTACCAATAATAGTAGTAGTAATATTTGGGTAAATTTTTATGGAACCGTTAATGCAGTTGCTGATACACTTTTAAATAACAATCCTATAATAATGGCAGCTGGCCAAGCTGTTCCTATTGTTACCGGCTCAACAAAATTCACTATTTTTTCACCTAATAACACAACTCCAGTGATTACTGATTATCCCCTTGTTATCGATACAGCATATTACATTAACTTTAGCGCTAGTACATGGTCAGTAACAAACAACCTTCCTAATTTTTTTATCACTAATAATGGAGCTGCAACTGCAACTGATGTTATATTTTACAATACAGGTGACACCCAACAAGGTGGTGCTGTGTCGTTCTTAGCTATAAACTCATCAACGGTAATCCCTGCTATAGATACTGTTTACACAACTTTAAACACGTCAGTAAATGGTACTACAACAGATTTAAAACTACCTATTCCTGCAACACAAAGTAGTAATATTTATAGCAACTATTCCATGACTAATAGTTCTGCAGCTACGGTATATATTGTTTTTTATGCTACCATCAATGGATCTGATCAACGAATGAATACAACTCCAATTGCAATTGCAGTTTCTGGAGCTTGTCCAATTATAACTCCTGCGTCAAGCGTCAAAGTGTATGCTAATTCTGGTGAAACAGGTACTAGTTCAACTGGTAATCTTGCTGGTAATCAATCCTATTTTATCGATGACAATGGCGGTGGAGGATGGGACATAACCTCTTCTCAAGAATATTACCTGACTAATAATTATCCTGTTGCGACAACCACTGGCGTTGGCTTTTATAACAACTCTGCTATTCTTATAACAACTACCGCGATTTTATCTGCCAATGGTGGATTTGGAGTTATTCCTTCAGATGCTGTTTATGGTCAATTCACACAGTCTATTAATGGTGTAACTCCAGAAATAACTGTTCCTTTGTCAGGTTCGAAAAACTGGGATATTTATACTGATAAATCAGTTACCAACAACACGAGTGGTAATATTTGGATTAACTTATATGGAACCGTTAACACGGTTGGTGGTACACTGCTCAACAGTCTACCCATAAAAATAACAGTAGGACAAGCTGCTCCTATTGCCACCGGCACAACCAAGTTCACTATCTATTCTGATGCTGGAACTACCGATGTTATTTCCGATTACCCTATCAGTGCAAGCACACCATATTATATTAATTTCAGCGCTGGGACCTGGTCAGTTACCACGAGTTTACCTAACAGCTCATTCAATAATAATGGAACTGCTGCTGCAACTGATGTTACTTTTTATAATGCAAGTAACGTGCAACAAGGTGATAGCGTAGCATCGTTAACTGCAAGCACAACCACGGTTATTCCTGCTACTAACCCTGTCTACACAACTTTCAATACAACAGTTAATGCAACGGCAACTGATATTATTGTGCCTATTTTAGCAACGCAAAATAGTAGTATTTTTAGCAACTACACCATGACAAATACCTCTGGCTCAACTGTTTATCTTGTCTATTATTGCACAATTGATGGTCTTGCTGATCAACAAATGAACACAACTGCCATTGCTGTAACAACTTTGGCATCGTGCCCTATCATTGCTCCTGCATCAAGTGTTAAAGTTTATTCTAATGCTGGTGCAACAACCTTACTTGTCAGTGGTAATCTTGCGAACGGTCAAGCTTATTTCATAAATGAAGACACAGGAGTTTGGAGCATTACTTCTTCTCAAGAATATTACCTGACTAATAATTATCCTGCTGTAACAGGAACGGTGACTTTTTATAATAGTTCTGATAGTTCAATAGGAACTGCTGCATCTATGGCTGTTAGTGGTGGTTATCGAGCTATTCTTGCTAACTCTGTATATACTGAATTTACACAAACTATTAATGGCGTTACACCAACTATCACGGTTGCTTTATCTGATAATGAAAACTGGGATATTTATACTAATAAATCAATAACTAACAACACGAGCGTCGATATTTGGGTTAACTTATATGGAACCGTTAACACAGTTGGTAGTACGCTTTTAAATAGTTTACCTATCATTATTCCGGCTGGACAAGCTGCGCCTATTATCACCGGCACAACCAAGTTCACTATCTTCTCGCCTGATAATACAACTGAGGTTATTTCCGATTATCCTATCAGTGCAAGCACGTCATATTATATTAATTTCAGCGCAGGAACCTGGTCAGTTACCACCAGTTTACCTAATAGCTCATTCACTAATAATGGAGCTGCTGCTGCAACTGATGTTACTTTTTATAATGCAAGTAACGTGCAACAAGGTGACAGCGTAGCATCATTAACTGCAAGCACAACCACGGTTATTCCTGCAACTAACCCTGTCTACACAACTTTCAATACAACAGTTAATGCAACGGCAACTGATATTATTGCTCCTATTTTAGCAACACAAAGTAGCAGTATTTTTAGTAACTACACCATGACGAATACCTCTGGCTCAACTGTTTATCTTGTCTATTATTGCACAATTGATGGTCTTGCTGATCAACAAATGAACACAACTGCTATTGCCGTATCATCTTTGGCAACTTGCCCTATCATAGCTCCTGCATCAAGTGTTAAAGTTTATTCTAATGCTGATGCAACAATCTTACTCGTCAGTAGTAATCTTGCGAACGGTCAAGCATATTTTATTAATGAAGACACAGGAGTTTGGAGCATTACGTCTTCACAAGAATATTACCTAACTAATAATTATCCTGCTGCAACAGGCACCGTGACGTTTTATAACAGTTCTGACAGTTCAATAGGAACTGCTGCATCTATGGCTGCTAGTGGTGGTTATCGAGCTATTCTTGCTAACTCTGTATATGCTGAGTTCACGCAAACTATTAATGGTGTAACTCCTACAGTAACTGTTGCTTTATCTGATAATGAAAACTGGGATGTTTATACTGATAAATCAGTTACTAACAACACGAGTGGTGATATTTGGATTAACTTATATGGAACTGTTAACACAGTTGGTAATACGCTTTTAAATAGTTTACCTATCATTATTCCTGCGGGACAAGCTGCTCCTATTATCACCGGAACAACCAAGTTCACTGTCTTCTCGCCTGATAATACAACTGAAGTTATTACCGATTATCCTATCACAGAAAATACTCCATATTATATATATTACAGCGATGGAACTTGGTCTATAAAAACAACTTCTACAGCATATAATTTGAAAAATAATTATGTAAATAATGCATCAAATGTTAAATTTTATAATGTAAATAAAGCACAACAAGGACCAACTATCCCAACATTAACTAGCAATGCAACAGCTATTATACCTGATACAGACCCTACATACGCTACTCTCACGCAAACAATAAGTAACACTCAAAATGCTATGATTTCTGTACCGTTGGTTTCAGATACAAACGTAAATTCTTTTACTAGTTACACCTTAAACAATACTTCTACTCAAAGTGTGTATGTCGTTTTCTTTGGAAATTTAGATAATGGTGAATCAAATCCTCAAGCTTTTAGCTCTAATACAGATCGTATTGAAATAACATCAGGAGGCTTATCTCCTATTATTACAGGTACGTCATCAGTTGAAGTTTATGCTGCAGCTTCAGGAGGAATTCCACTATTAAGTTTCTCAATTAGTAATAATTCGAACTATTATATCAATTACAATAATGGTACATGGAGTTTTTCAACAACATTCCCGTATCTTTTAACAAATAATTTCAACGCCTCAACAGGAACTATAATATTCAATGGTGATGGTGGACCTATTTTAGAGTTAACATCATTAGCAGCTTGGGATAATGTTATAATCCCAACTGGAACAACATCAATCTTAGCTTCTTATTTATATGGATCTACAACTGAGCCTACGATTTTTGATATTAATATGCCTGTTAATCAAAATGCTAATTTATATACTAATTATGTTGTAACAAATTATTCTACAACCCCAGTTCTTGTTGAATTTTATAAAAATGATCAGACTTCAATATCAGGTCAGTTACTCATGGGTATTGGAGAATCAGTTCAAATTATATATGGTGCAGCATACATTAAAGTACTCAACCCAATTGGGACAATTACTCTAGTAGCACTACAAAACATTTTAAATACAACGTCATACCTTATCAGTGATAATGGTGCGTGGACTTTGGATCCCTTTCAAGCAACTTTAGAAAATAATTCACTGAATAATGCTTCAGTTATATTGTATAATTCAGCTGGTCAAGCAATAACAAACAATGATCCATCTTTTACCTCTGAAAGCTCAATTAATATAGCTGGTAATGCTTCACATGCTGGAATAACATACCCAGCTACTGGCTCAACGCCAAGCTATACATTATATACTCCATTAAATCATCTGCCTTCACAAAACATTCTTACTGATTTCACTATATCTAATACTGCAAGCACATCAGTGCAAGCACAATTTTATGGATATCTTGATGATAACTTCACTTGGTTGCGAGCTATATCTTCGCCAATAACTATTAATGCCAATAGTAGCATTCATACGATGACAGGTGCTGTAAGCGTTCATATAACGGCTGGTACAACTGTTGTTGGAGCAAGTCAAAATGAATTGATTCCTGACGCTTCATACGTTGTAAGTTATGATTCAAGCAATAATACGTGGGGCTTTGCATCAACCTATCCATTTTTAATGAACAACTGGAATAGCCTTCTAACAAATCTTACTTTTTATGATCAAAATGATGCAGCATTAAATAGTATTGAATTAGCTTTAGCAGCTTATGGATCGGTACAAATTCCACCGTTCAGTACATATGTCATATTTACTCAATTTGATTCAGTTTTCACGATTCCTGTCTCTGATGCTTCATCATCCAGCATTTATTCGCCGTATATTATTACAATTGAAAGCAGTACACAAACAGCCCAAATAACTTTCCGTAATGATGCAGCAGCTGCATACAATGTTCCTGCAATAAACCTTGCCCCTTTAACAAGTCTTCCTCTTTTAAACGTTTCATTTGATTTCGATATCATAGATGGGCCAACTGAACTTGCTCCATATATGAACTCTTTTGAAGCATTTTATTCTATTATGGGCGTAGGAAGTATGACCAAAGCTAGCCATCCTGTTACTTATGTTGATACTTGGACTATAGAAGATGCGATCATCACTCTGACTAATAACTCCAATTTAATAGCATCAAGTATACTATTAAAAGATGTTAATAATGTTGATCTTATAGAATATGACAACATCCAGCCTTGGCAAAATGTTGAAATAGTTGTTGGTTCGACATCTGCAACCATTGTATATCCAGATAAAGTTCTCATTATTTCAATAACAACAGAAAAATCATCTCAAATATTTACTCATCAAATATTGAATAATAATTATGGTGAATCTGTTAATGTAGATTTTTATGGAGTGTTAAATAATGTAGCTGGTGTAAAAATCAACACGACTCCATTTTTAATTGAAGCTGGAGAATCTGTACCATTTATTACGGGAACAACAAGCGCAAGCGTAATATCAAATACTAATGCCACATTAATTGCACAACGCCCGGTTGAAGGTACTTCATATGAAATAACCAGTTTACCAGCCTTAAAAAAACTTGTGTCTGATATAGCAACAATACGACTATTGGGCGGGCAAACTCCAGTAATACCACCTCTACCTGCAGCAAGACTGTATGGATTTAATTCGTTATTATTCGCTGAATTTTTATATGTTGATACCTATGCCAAAGTAATTATTGGTGCTGATGCTCGTGAAGATTCTATTACAGCGGTTAATGATATATTGGCTATTTATGCCGATGACTACAAGAATCAACCTAATTTTAATGATCTATCTTATTTATATCTCATTTTTGAAAGATTAGATGCAGCAGAACTAGATTTAATTGCAAGCTATCCAAGTTCAACTGAAGAAATAACTGAATTTTTTATTCATATAAAGAAACGCGCTCGTAATATTTTACAATAAATTAGTAACTATTTTGATATTTGACTAAGACTGCAAAACGCGCTAAGCTAGCTGCAATCTTAGTCAAATATCGTTACATGTTTATACTTTTTATATAGTTAGGAATTATGTATGAAATCATTTAAATTAGTTCTTTTGGCCTCAGTAGTTTTTGTTGATCAAGTATTAATGGCTGATGCTCCTGTAGCAAAAGAAACGAGTCATCATCACCATCATGGACACCATCAAGAAAACTTAGTAATCGTTACTATCAATACTAAAGAAATCATTGAAAAAACTGATCGTGGACAAGATATTCAGAAAAAAATAGGTAGTGAACAAGCTCTTATCACAGCTTCATTCCCATCTATGGAAGCAAATATTAAATCTAAAGAAGCTCAAATTGCTCAATTACAAAATAGCTACAATGAGAAAGTAAAAGGCTTAGAAGCAAAATCAAAAATGATTTCTGAAGATGCTCGAAACAGAGAAATAGATGAGCTTCAAGCTATTCGTCGTCAAACTGAAGAAATAACAGCTGAGCGTGAGCGTTTAATTCGTAACTTTAACGAAGAAGCTAAAAGAGCTGAGCAACGTCTTGAACAAATGTACAGAAAAGAAATGGCTGCATTTGAATCAGAAATTAAAGAAGTCATTGAAATTGTTACAGATTTATATGGATGGGATCTTGTTTTGACAAGAGAATCTGTGATTTTTGCAAGTACTAAAACAGACAAAACATCAATCATCATCGAAGAATTAAATAAAAAAGATGCACAAAGAAAAGCTACTCAAGCTGCTGAAAAAAAAGCAATGAAAGAGAAAGCTCCAATAGCTGCACCTAAAAAAACAGTTGCTTAATATTGTGACTGTTCAAATTCCAAAATTAGACATTAAAGCAATAATAGGCCTTGGTAATCCAGGGCCTAGCTATATTAAAACTCGCCATAACATTGGTTTTCAAGTTGTTGATGCACTTGCAAATGAACATCAAGGTTCATGGAAGAGTAATGATAATATGATGTTATCAACTATATTTATCCATGATAAAAAAATCATACTCATCAAGCCCATGACATTTATGAATGATTCAGGCAAAGTATTATCTTATTTATCAAAACAAGGAATTAAACAAGATAATATTTTAGTTGTTCATGATGAACTTGAGTTACCTTTTGGCATAATTAAATTAAAATTCGATGGTAGCGCAAAAGGTCATAATGGGTTAAAATCTTTAATGGCTCATGGTGGTTCAAATTTTTTACGATTACGATTTGGAATTGAGCGACCTATAAATCGCGAAGATGTTCCTGATTATGTCTTATCAAAATTTAAAGAAACTCAAGATATTATTAATGAAAAAATTGATGAAGCTACTGAAATAATTAATAATTATCTTTTGCTTTCATCTCCTGATTAAATTTGCATACATAACACAGCTTTTTTATACAGATAGATTAATAACTCTTATAACACATACTAGGGAGAATTTTGTTTTATATAATTAAACAAAAAACTTTCATATTTATTTTTTTTACATGGTACTGCTGCTCAGTATTCAGCTGCACCTTTGCTAGTCAATCAATCATTGAACAACAAAAAAATTCCGCTAGTTTTAACATAAAAATACATGATTTATCTTATTTTTTATCACAAAAATCAACTCAAAACATACAAAATGAACTTGAAAATCTTGGCTTTCAACGAACTATAAAAAAAAGAAAAAATAATCTTTCCAATGGAGTTAATGAAACACATATACCTGATACGCTTTATTCATTATCAGAATTAATTACTCAATATAAAGACTCTCATGATGATACAATTGTTCATTATGCATGTTATGCCTCACATGCTGAATTACTCAAAAGTCTTAAGGGTCTTGGTGTGTCTATGGACCCCATAAATCATAATAATCAAACCCCTGTGTATTATGCAAAAAAAACTAAAATAGTGGATATATTATTAGATCAAAATGAACTTTCTTTATTACACAAAGACAACAACGAGCAGACTCCACTTGCTGTACATATTCAACAAAATCATATTGAAATTGTTAAAATAATTCTTCATAAAATGTCATCTTCCAGAAATCAATCAAACAACCAAGGCCCACATCCTCTTTCTTTTGTTCAATCTATTGAAATGGCAAAATTATTACAAAAATATCATAAATCTTTACCCCCACTTTCAACTGAAATGCTAGCTCATACCCAAGGCTTAAAAGAACAAGAACAATATTTTTGGGCTATCATCAACATAATGCCAAATATAAACATCCAAAATGTCTTTGGAGAAGGATTACTACATCTTGCTGCAAAAAAAAATCTTCACGAAGTTGTAAAAAAACTACTTGATAGAAACATAAACATTCATGCCCAAACAGCACCGGGTCTTACGGCACTTCATATTGCAGCTTTTTTTGGACATATAGAAATTGTCTCAACTATACTCGATCACGCAAAAAAAATAGAAGAACAGGGAAGTGTAAACACCCAGGCAATGTTGATAGAACAAGAAGATATGGATGGTTCAACTGCCTTAATGGTTGCCGTTCAAGCAAATCATACAAGCATTGCAGAGCAATTAATGGCAGCTCGGGCAAATGTTCATCATTGTAATAAAAATAAACATTCATTGTTACATTTTGTAAAAGACCCAAACCTAGCATTAACATTAATTCTTCATGGTTTGTCTGTAGATGACAAAGGCATACTAGGTCATACTCCATTACATCTCACGAAAAATGTTTCAATCGCTCAATTATTTATAGAGCACGAAGCTGATGTTAATGCCCAAACTCTCGACGGTGATACCGCACTACATCTCACAAGAAGGAATGATATCACAAAGGTTCTCTTAAAAAATGGCGCTCACGTTAATAGTCAAAATAGTCGAAAAAGAACACCTCTACACTATGCAGTACAATATAATAATGTAGCTCAATGTAAACAACTCCTTGCAAAAAAAGCTGATATTAATGCCCTAGACGCGGACAAACAAAAACCTTTTGCTTTTTTAAATTCACAAAACATACCGTATGGTGATTTTGTTTTTGAAGAATTAGAAAATTTCATTGAAGAAGAAAATATAAATTCAGGAACACTGGTGACTTGTAAAATTATTGGAAAACCTCTAAAAATTACAAAATTTGAAAGTTTTGAATAATAACAGCGCCTTATTCATCATTTACAACAAAACATAGCCAGAGTTTATTTGTTTGTAATGTTGATACAATCTCACGAAGTTGACTAGCAAATTCTTTTATTTCTGCATAACAAGGCTCAATAGTTTATTTTTTTTACAATTCAATTTGCTTTCACAGTAAACTTGAAACCTCTCCCTTCTCATCAACATATCGGGGTAATTATGTAGAAGCCTGAAATATCAGGGTATCCTTTTGCAGAAAATCCCGTATCTATTATTATTAATTCATATAGATAACAACCATTAAAAAATAAAGTTACTTATAATGAATAAATTAAAATTTATTGGCATGCTTGGATTATTAGTTAGTGTTAACCTGCTACATGCAAGTAAAGACAAACAAGAAAACTCAAATTTAATCAATATCTGCGAAAAAACAGGTATAGAATTGATGACTATCTCAGTACCAGTTTGGTGTGCATACAATTCTTTAACGCTGAAAAATGTGGGGGGGTTGGCTGGTTTGACCTCATGTATTGCTGTACCACATGGAATTAAAATAGGTCAGAGTGTTTTAAAGTATAAAGAAAATACAGGTCAGCTAGCTACACCTTTAAGCGCTACAACTTGGTCAGCTGGTGCAATTATTGCATGCACTCTAGCAGCTTCTAGTACACTGTCCCTTGATATAAAAGATGCTGCTTACTACTGCACTTCATGTTATGCAGCTTTTGTTGCAGCAATAGCTCATCATGAAAATAACAAGTAATTAAATTTTTTCAGATTAAACTCATATAGAAAAAGGCACCGTCTTGTAGACAGTGCCTTTTTCTATATCTAACAACTCATTTGAATCTATCGGTTCATTAACCATAATTTCATCGCACTTTTACAATCTAATGTTGGAATTTTTCCACCACCCTGAATCTGCATTGCACTGCCACCAGAACGTAATCCACAAGATTCTTGTAACCAAGCCTGAAAATCTTTCATTTTGAATCTATCAGTAAATTCTTTTGCTACTGACCCAATAAATAATGCCTTATTGTCTTCTTGATTGATAATAAAATAAAAACCAGGTTTTTTTGATTGCATTGCTCCTATAATATCGCGTAAATTATCAGCAAACCCTGAAACTTCTATATAATTACAAGGCATCCCAGCAATATCATATGATTGCTCAATCCAGCCATTAATCAACGATTTCCATTGCTCTGATTTTAATGCTTTTATTTCGCGCATTAAATCTTTTGTTTTTGCTTGTAGTTTTTCAATGCTATCAATAACTGCCTCTGATTTAACTTTTAAATCTTGCTCTAACTGCTTAACTAAATTAAAATCTTGTTGCATTAATTGCAAAGACTTTCTGCCTGTGTAAGCAACTATTCGACGCTGACCTGCAGCCAAAGATGTTTCTTCAACTATTTTGAATGAACCAATATCACCAGTTGCACGTACATGCGTACCACCACATAATTCAGCAGAAAATCCTGGTACCGTAATAGTTCTTACTGAACTTGGATTGTATTTATCTCCAAAGAAAGCAATAACTCCACGACTCATTGCATCTTTGAGTGTTGTTACAGCAACTGATACAGGAATGTTATCCCAGATTTTTTGATTAATTAAATTTTCAACTTGTTCAATTTGTTCAAGCGTCATTGGTTTATAATAGGTAAAATCAAAACGAAGGTGGTCTGCATTCACAACAGAGCCCGCTTGCTTAACTTCTTTACCTAAAACAGATTGAAGGGCAGCCTGAAGCAAATGGGTTGCTGTATGATTTTTCATTGTTGCAAGTCGAACTGATTCATCAACTTGCATTGCAACAACATCGCCAATCGTGATGTTTATTGGAGCTATGCAGCGAATCAAAATAGAATCATCGATTTTTTGTAATCCTAATATTTTTACTTGCTGCGTGCCAAATGTTACAGTTCCTTCATCATCAACTTGTCCACCACATGCAACATAAAATGGTGTTTTTTCTACAACCAACCAAATATCTTGCCCAGCTTGAACAGAATCAACAAGCTCATTATTACAAACCAATGCAGTGATTTTTGATTCTTCATACGTAGATTCATATCCTGTAAATTTTGTTTTCATGTCTGCATCAAAAACAAGTTCTTGTTCTGATTGTTTCATTTTTTTGCCAGATCTTTTTCGTTGCTCTTCCATCTGCTCTTCAAAGCCTTGTGAGTCAACAGTAAATCCATGATCGGCTGCCACTAACTGCACTACTTCAAGTGGAAATCCATACGTATCATACAGAGTAAATGCTTGAGACCCTGAGATTATTTTATCGCTGTTGTTTTGTTCTATATAATTTTCTAAAATTTGTTTGCCGCGATTTAAATTTTCAGAAAATCGTTCAATTTCAATTTTCAAAACAGAAATGATACGTTTTTTTGCTTCTTGTAATTCAGGATAAAATTGTGACATTTCATCAATAAAAACCGATGCTAATTCAGGAAAAATATTTTTATCAGTTAATTTTTGTGCAAACAACGCTGCTCTACGAATTATTTTACGAATTACGTAGCCACGACCATCATTTGCAGGTGCACAGCCATCAGCAATTAAAAAAGATGTTGATCGAACATGATCTAACAAAACATTAAAAGATGCTTTTATAATGTCCTCTGATTGGTGATATACATGACCAGTTAATTCTTCAATTTTTTTAATACAAGATTGAAAAGTATCAATATCAAAAACAGATTCTTTATCTTGCATGACAACACACAAGCGCTCTAATCCCATGCCTGTATCAATACCAGTTTGCTTTAAAGGTACATCTGAACCATCAGCTTGACGGTCATATTGCATAAAAACAACATTCCAGATTTCTAAAAATCGATCACAACCACAAGGTACATTGCAATCATCTTTACCACAACCGTAAGCAGGACCTCGATCAAAAAATATTTCAGTGCATGGACCACATGGACCAACATCACCCATTTGCCAAAAATTATCAGCTCCTAAACGAAATATTTTATGTTCTGGTATACCAATGTCATCTCTCCAAATAGCAAAAGCTTCATCATCAGAATGATGCACTGAAATTGATAATTTATTTTTATCAATATTCATATCTTGTGTTAAAAAATTCCAAGCGAAAGGAATTGCTTCTTTTTTAAAATAATCACCAAAAGAAAAATTACCCATCATTTCAAAAAATGTTAAATGGCGTTGCGTGAATCCAACATTATCTAAATCATTGTGTTTTCCACCAGCGCGCACACATTTTTGAATTGTTACCGCTCGAGTATATGCACGTTTTTCTTTGCCAAGTAAAACATCTTTAAACTGATTCATACCTGCATTGGTGAATAAAATAGTTGGATCTTGTGCAGGAATTAACGATGAACTTGCGACTTGCTCATGGTTGAACTTTTTAAAATAATCGAAAAATTTTTGCCTGATTATTGTAGATTTCATAATCTTTACAATCCTATAATTCTAAAGCTTGAAAAGCTGGTTTTAATTCATTATAAATTCGTTTTAAATCAACTGAAATTGTTTTTGTCTCACCAACTACTGTAATAAAACTTGTATCACCTATCCATCGAGGAACAACATGCATATGTAAATGATCTGGAACACCAGCCCCACTTATTTTCCCTAAATTAGCTCCGGTGTTAATTGCTTGTGCACATAATTTTTGTTTGAGAATAACAATAGATGCGGTCATTAATTCCATTATTTCAGATCTTACTTCTTTTGAAAGATCTTCAAAATGAGCGACATGATCTAAGGGGATAATTAACAGATGCCCACTATTGTAGGGATAAATATTAAGCAAAACAACCACTCGATCAGTTCGCCTTAAAACGAACTCTTGATCTACAGGGTCTTTTGATGAAAAAATTGTACAAAAAACACACTCTACATTTTGAGCATCTTTGCATTTTATACTATGTTTAACATAATTATCTCGCCATGGAGCATATAAAATATCCATTGAAACTCCTTGTAAACATGCTATCATTTGATAATAATATTGTATCAAAATTTATATTATTTGATACGTATTTCATGATGAACCTATTTTTATATTTTTATCATTTTTATATAATAAGTAGTCTAATAGAACCATAACCAAGGTAAGCTAACTACCAAGCAAACCAGGGAGAATGCCTAGATGAGACAAGTCTTTTTAAACAAAGGCGCAATTGCGCTTAAAGAAGTTTGTGAGCCAGCTCTGAATGATCACTCAATATTGATATCTGTGTATCATTCTTTAATTATTCCTGAAACTGAACGGTCTATTCTTGCCAGCTCTGAAAAAGAAGCTTTCTTAAAAAATATTCCTGATAAAATACGAATGATTTTAAATTCAATTTCCACAAAAAACATCGAGGGCTTAACTAACGTTGTTAAAAAAGTTTTTTATGGTGAAATTAAATCTCTAGGCCATTCATGTTCAGGCAGAGTAATAGCCGTTGGTAAAAAAGTTACACAATTTAGACCAGGTGATTATGTTGCTTGTGCTGGCAATGGTTTTGCTAACCATGCTGATGTTGTTTGTGTTCCAGAGGTTTTTGCAGTTAAAATAAACAATAAATCACTATTACAAGAAGCTAGTTTTATTGCAATTGGTGGCTCAGCTTTTGATAATATCAAAAAAGCAAATCTTCAAATTGGTCAAACAGTGTGCGTGGTGGGACTTGATATTTTGGGACAACTTACTGCTCAAATTGCAAAATTATCAGGATGTAAGGTTATAGGAATTGACACAAATCCTTTTTATCTTGCCAAAGCTAAAGAACTTGGAATCACAACGGTTTTAAATCCCAAAACAGACAATGTCGAACAAGAAATTAGTTACCTCACAAATCACATTGGGGCTGACTGCACAATTATAACAAAACCAATTGATCACATATTGCAACAAGCTGTTAATTTTTCAAAACAACAAGGCAGAATCGTTCTCTCTCAATATAAAAAGCCTATAAATTTAAATTACAATCAACTTTATTTAAAAGAAATCAATATTGTTAACATTTCATCAACTCTCAAAGATGAATTCATTTTGTCTCAGCAGCAATTTGAGCCAACCGAAGCTTTTTCAACAGTCATACCTGAGCATTGTAAAAGTTTGGCTACATTTATAGATTTACTTGAAGATGGATTAATAACAACAAAACCTTTAATTTCTCATGCCCTTAGTATTAATAGCGTTCAAGAAGCGTATAAAACTATAGAAAAGAAAGATGTTCTTGGATTGATTCTTAATTTTTTACCAAGACCTGATTCACCAAAAATAACTACTCCATCACCTTCATTTATTCCAGCAAGAAAAGATAATTTAAATATCGGAATTGTCGGTATTAGTTCTTTTACTCAAAATATATTAATGCCAATTTTGTCAAAAGTTAAAAACATAACGATTGAAGCCAGTGCGGATAAAAATATTGTAAAAGCACTCAATATAGCTCAAGTCTATGGAGCAAAAAAAACTATTATTAATGATGAAGAGCTTTTCAATGATGACAATATTAATGTTGTATTTATAAACTCTCTTAATCGACTTCACTGCAACCAAGCGATTAGCGCAATGGAAAGAGGAAAGGCTGTTTTTTTAGAAAAGCCAATGGCTACAGACCTTGAGCAACTTAATACCTTGTATACATATTTACAAAAAAATAAATCTGCTCAGTTTTGCGTTGATTATAATCGTTCATTTGCACCATTTATCAAAAAAATACAAGCACAAACTAAATCGAGAACATCCCCTCTGATTATATCCTACCGCATGAATGTTGGCTTTATTCCAAAAGAGCAATGGCTACAAAGACAAATGGGATCAGGACGATTAATTGGAGAGGCTTGTCACATTTTTGAAATGTTTTTATATCTTGTAGATGCTCAACCTATTGCCGTATCAGTTGAATCTCTTAAACCAACAAATAACTATCTATTTCCTACCGATAATTTTTCAGCTCAAATTAGTTTTTCTGATGGTTCAATTTGCATGCTTTTATATACATCACTTGGTCATGTCGGTGTAGGAAAAGAACGTATGGAAGTTTATTTTGATTCAAAAACAATTGTTATGGATGATTACGTTTCATTAGAAGGTTATGGCCTACCATTTTCATTTAATGAAAGTGTTAAACAACCAAATAAAGGTGATGAAGCTTTAATTAATAATTTCTTAAGATCAATTAAACAAGATGTTTACATCCCTTCAATATCTATCGATCGACTAAATCAGGCAACAGAACTCACATTAATCATCGATCAACTTGCTCTTAAAGGTGGCGGAGAACAAATTTTAAAATAAAAAAAGTGCAGTGTCGTAAGTTATGACACTGCACTTTTTTTATTTTAAACAATATTACTTTATATCAGCTAATTCTTTGTATTTATAGATACGAGTATCCCAATAAGCTGGACCATAACTAATCAATAGCTGCTCACCCTTTTTAACATCTTTTAATGCTGTATAACAAACATGCCATAGATTATCTTTTCCTATAATATATCGAACTACACAGTTTGGATTCACACCATCATTAATAAATCGTAACTCATTACCCTTCGTACTACCATCAACTACCATAGTATATCCATCATCTGTTAATGTCGGATATTGCCAAGCATAATCTTTATTTTGAGTTGATGCACGATCTTGTACAACCCCTGTATAAACACCGATAAAATCATCTTCATATAAATCTTTTTCTGCAAAAATACCATATCCAATTTCATCTCCAAGCCAACGTATTGACATCGGTACAAGCGTACGATCTTTAATATCATCTGCATATAAAAAACTTAAACCTTTATGTAATTCAGGGCTCTCTTTATAAATATCATTGTCTTGAATATCTATTGGCAGAGCGTGTTCATAAGCAAATATTTCTTCAAAAAGATATTCTATACCCAAGCTTTCAAATAATTTATAACGTTCTTCGGGAGTAACAAAAACCTTATCTGATAATTCATTTGCTGCATATTTTTTAATTGTCATATTCTCTACAGGCAGAAGATTTTCAACTGGCTCATCTTCATGATTACTCAACTGAGATTGTTTTTCTTGACGAGAATCAAAATTATCGACAATATTTACATCATTGTGAGTATACTGAAAAAACATTACATAGATTGTCAGGCAGAGCATAAGCATTAATAGAAATTTTATATACTTTTTAACCTTCATTATAACCCCTTTAGTATTAATAGAAATTTTTGTAATTTGTATGTATAATGAATTATAAGATGATTGTCGATAAAAATAATATGATATTAATGAAATAGTGAAAATAAATTATGAATCAAGCAACTTTTATCTTTAAAAAACAACTAGCAATCACATTTATTTGCTCTTTATTAGCAATTACCACAATAACCACTCCAACTCCTACAAAAAATATCGCCCCAGTTTTTGAACTTCCTAAATTCGATGCTTTAAAAAAATCAAAAAGTCTTATTATTGTAATTCCAGCTTATAATGAGGGAAATCGTATTGAAGCAACGCTTCATGCATACTTTGATTATTTTAATAAACAAAAAAAATTAACGACAACTTTTCTTGTAGTTTGTAATAACTGCTCGGACAACACCGTAAATATTTGTAAAAACATTCAAAAAAATCATCCTGAGCTTATTTACATGGATTTAAAGCCAGGTGGAAAAGGATTTGCTGTTAAGCAAGGCTTTTTAAAAGCACTAGATTATCGTGTTGATTATATTGGATTTGTTGATGCAGACTTAGCAACAACTCCCCCATATTTCTATGAACTGGTAACTAAAATCAATAACCATGATGGTATTAACGCAAATCGTTATTCAAATGATTCTCGAATTTGGCCAAATCGTCCATTTATGAAGCGTATTGGTGGTAAGTTTTATGATTGGATACTGCGTCATAATTTCCATCTTGATGTTCGCGACACTCAATGTGGAGCAAAATTATTCACCTACAAAACCATTAAAGAGATAGCTCCCTTCATGAAGGAAACTGGATGGGCTTTTGAACTTGAATTGTTTTATTTATGTCAGTTGTTTGAAAAAGATATTATTGAAATACCTACAACTTGGATTGACATGCCTGGAAGTCATTTAACAATTTCGGGTTGTTATAAAGAATTTATATCAGCACCAACTCGTATTAAAAAACAACAGAAATACCTTGCGACCCGCTTGCAAAATGAAAAAATCAATCAAAAGCGCATAGCCAAAGAAAAAGAAAAACTTGAGAAAAAAAATAGAAAAAAAAGTCCAAAGCTTTTTGCATAGGCATATTTTTTAATCAAAGATAAGCTATTCATAATCTGAACTATCCAATTCCTTGTATTATTATATTTATACATGCAATAATTATTTATAATAATCTCTTTACAGAATAAGGTAATTCTATGAATGTAAAATATCTCTTTGTTTGTATTACAGCTATTTCTTTAAGTGGCACTTATATTATGAGCCGATCTCACTCTCATAATCAACTTCTCAATAAAACAGCACCACTTTTTAAAAGTAAAGCAGTTTTCCCTGATGGAACAGTTGGTGACTTTAACTTAAAAGATTATATTGGCAAAAAAATTGTAATCTATTTCTACCCAATGGATGATTCTCCTGGTTGCACGACTCAAGCTAAAAAATTTCGTGATGAAATAGAAAAATTACAAAATGAAAGCATTACTGTAATTGGTGTTAGCTCTGATTCAATAAAATCTCATCTAGCTTTTCAAAAAAAACTAGGTCTACCTTACCCATTAATATCTGATGAAGAAGCAAATCACTCTATATCAAAACAATATGATACAACTGGATTCTTTTTTGGAAAAAGAAAGACATTTTTAGTTAATAAAAAAGGCATTATTTTTAAAGTTTTTGATAAAGTAGATATTAAAAATCAAATTAATGATATCTTAGATAGTTTTAAAAAGCATGCATAATTTTTTTAACATCTTTTTTAATTTGTATTAATTTTTCTTGATCCGATCGATACTTAATGGCACAATCAATCAAATTAACTATCGATCGGATATCTTTTTCCTGAGCACCCAAAGTTGTTATTGCAGCAGTTCCAATACGAATGCCACTTGGATGTAATGGCGGCTGAGTATCAAAAGGCACAGTGTTTCGATTTACAAAAATATCAACTGATTCAAGTAACTGTTCAACTTGTCGACCATTCAACCCTGTCGACAAACAATCAATTAAAAAAAGATGGTTATCGGTACCACCCGTTACAACAGTGTATCCTCGTTTTACAAACTCTTGTGCCATTACTTGCGCGTTAGAAACAACTTGTTGTTGGTAGGCAACAAAATCACTTTGCATCGCCTGTAGAGCAGCTGTGGCTTTAGCAGCAACATGGTTCATAAGAGCTCCACCCTGCATACCTGGCATCAACATTTTATCAATTTTTTTACCAAGCTCTTTGTTGCAAGTCATGATTAATCCGCCTCGTGGACCACGAAATGTTTTATGTGTCGTCATCGTTATGACATCAGCATGTGGGACTGGAGAGGCATGTAACCCTGTAGCAACTAACCCTGCAATGTGGGCAATATCTGCCATTAATATTGCTCCAACTTTTTGAGCAATCGTTGCAAATTTTTCAAAATCTATTGCACGAGAATATGCTGAAGCACCGGCAATAATTAATTTTGGTTTATGTAAAAGTGCTAATCGCTCAACCTCATCATAGTCAATTAAATTTGTTTGTGAATCAACTCCATATGAAACAACAGTATAAAATTGATGAGTCCAGTTAACCTTGTGACCATGCGACAAATGACCACCTGCAGCAAGATCCATGCTTAAGATAGTGTCTCCCGCATTAAGCAACGCCATATATACTGCTGCATTTGCTTGTGAACCAGAATGTGGCTGTATATTAACATGTGCAACACCAAATAATTTCTTAAATCGTTCAATAGCCAATAATTCTACTTCATCATAAATTGCGCATCCGCTATAATATCGTCGACCTGGATAACCTTCAACATATTTATTACAAAAAACAGAACCCACAATGTCCATAACCTCTTGGGATGTATAATTTTCAGATGCAATAAGATTAATTCCATTTTTTTGTCGCAGCTCCTCTTGCTGTAACAAACCCTGGAGTTCAATATCTTTAAAATTTTGCATATAAAATATCCCTACCCTTATAAAATTACTTAATTGATTTACCTGTATCCATTAATTCATCTCCAGCTTGTTGAGCATTGTGCATTTTTACTTGATCAACACAATGTTGATAGATTTTTGGAGCACGTCGTTTGTGCCGATATACAGTATCATCTAAACCTTCACCTTGTTTTGCATAGTGTAAACCAGCATTATAAAGCAATGCAAATGTTGGCACATCATCATTTTTTATAGCAGTATACAAGCATGTTTTTCCATCTTTTGAAATTTTAAAATCAACACGCGCTCCATGCTCAACTAAAAATTTACACATATCATAACATTTGTTTTCAGTAGCTTCTTCTACATATTGATTGGGTTTACATAAATCATCAGCCATTAGTTCTTTATATTCAGACTCAGTATATTCAGACTCAGCAAGAAATGTTTCATCAAGTTTTTTTAATTGAAGCTCATTCATACCTACTAACATTTTTATAGACTGTGCATCATCAGATCCTAAACCATTAATTATTCGGGGTTCACAGGCATATATTAATCTTGCTATAGACAAACTATCTTTTAAATTAAAGTCGCTAAACGACCCTCGCTCACACAGTCTACCCAATAAAATTGCTAAATCTTTATTATTCAATATCGATTCATCTCCAAATGATGTGCAAACAGTTTGAACCCCAGGTTCAGATTTTTGTGCATGTCTCTGCGGTAACCTCAAAAGATATTCAACCGCCAAACATCCTAAAATATCCTGGACTTCTTCTGAATCTTTTTTAATTGGTAATAATTGACGTGAAAATCTCCCATCCTCAAGTCCCCCAACCTTTACACGGTATGACGATTGAGTTGCTACATCAAACCACCTTCGTACGCTACTTTTTAAATCTTCAGATGATTCTGATGAAGCAACTAAAGCAACATTCATCAATCCTAATAAAACCACAAAACTCAATAATCTTTTCATCTAAAATATCCCCTCATATATTTATTTTTACTGTTCTATATCCATTGGTTGATCTGCTTCTTGTATAATTCCTTGCTCAAGACAGTGCTGATGAATTTGCGGAGCATGTCGTCTATATCGATGCAAAGTAGCAGATAATTCTTCACCTTGTTTTGCATAATGCAAACCAGCATTATAAAACAATGAAAATATTTCTAAACTCTTACGATTTAATGCTGTATGCAAACAGGTTCTTTTGTTATCTTCAAAGTGAACATCTACTCCTAGACCAATTAATAATTGGCACATAGGGGCAAAGTTTGATTGGGCTGCATTCATAAGTGGTCTTGAGAGTGAATGTGGCTCAGTTTGCATTGCCTGCCTAAGGGCCTGATCTCTTTCTTGCTCTGGCAACTGCTGTATTTCTTGTTCTAGGCGCACCAATAATTCGGTTGTTGATATATGATTTGTAACAGCAGTATTACAAGCGTTAATAGCCCGTGCTATTTGTAAACTTGTCTGCTCTCCATAAGTTTGCTTATGGCATACATCACCCAATAAAAGGACTAAATAACGATTTCTCAAAACCGGTTGATCACCAAACTTTTCATGCACAAGTTGCGTTTGCTGATCTTGCTCATCACGATGATTGCGCAAAAATGAATCAATGGCTAGAGATCCAAGAATCACTCGTTTTTTTTCATCGGTTACAGGAATATCAATTAATCTCGTATTCACAGTAATACATTCACGACCATCTGAATCTATTGTTGTTGTGGTTGACTCTGATCTATAAAACCTTTTTGCTTGCTTGAATAGATCTTGTAATTCTTGTCTATTGTGTTCTACGTCTTCAGAATAATTTTGTATCCCCATCTGTGCAACACGTTCTCGAACCGAAAATGGTTCTTCAGAACCAAAAACATTAAACCCTACTCCAGAAAAAACCATTACACCGATCATCATATTTTTCATAAAACCATTCTGTCCATTAAATTTGTTTATCAATCTGTCTTTTCTTGTACCATCAAACTATTTTGATTATCTACTCTATTATTTCAAGATTATCATTTTGTTGCATAAATTTATATAACAACATGTCCATAATATATAGCATTACAGGGCTGAAATATACATCATACATTTCAGCCCTGTAATAAAATTTGCAACTCAATATTTTTAATTATTTTATATATAATTGGTTTATTGTCATTGAAGATACAAGATCAGTTCATTTTATCTGATGACATTAACGGAGCGCTTGGTTGTGCATAAGATATTACCTCATCATTATCAAACTCTGTTTTTAGCGTTGTATCTATAGCCTGCTTTAAATACAATTTTTCGGTATTAATTGTGTTATTGGTAACAAAATCACCACAAACAAAGAATGCGCATTTATGCCGTTTTTTTATCTTGTCTAATGCTGTGGTAACAGTTTCATTTTTAACTGAATAATCCAGCTGTTTACTTAAATCATTGCGAATAGATTTCAAAGCAACTCTATCTACACTCTCTGCATCTAAGCTCTGAGCAGCATGTAATAATGCAGCAGTGCGATCATCTTTTATTTTTTGTATGCATGCTAATTTTTTTTGTTCATCTTGATAAAGATACTGAGCGACCTGATCTCTCAAACTCACAGGCTCTATGTTTACAGCTGTGACAAGATGTTGTGTATTTTCAGATGTTTGTAAAAAAAAATTTTGCAATAACAACAGACCAATATAAAAATATTTTTTCATGATCATCCCTTTCAATTCATAATAATACGTATGGATATAAATCTCAGTATCATGCTAAATTTTATTGTTATGAAAAAGAAAGATTTTATTAAAAAACTATAGTTTAATTTTCTTTGGGAACAAATACAACAAACTGATTCTCTTGAGTCAATACGCCTTTACGTATAGCTTCTTCTTGAGAACGTTTTTTCATTGCTTTAAAAGATTGTAAGCGTTCATCTGTTGCAACTTGCATATACTTCATACAATCAAGAATCAATTCATCACTTGGGATCTTTGGGCTACAAACATAATCAAAGGGAAAGCATTGATATCCAATATCACAAAAAACCCTTACATCTCTATCTAGTCTACGAGGCCTCCAGAAAGGGTGTGGATTTAAGTCTATTTGTATATTAAGATAGTCTGCAAACCTTAGGTTGTTAGGTTGATGCCATTGAAGTTTATTTTTGTGAACTTGTACATGTGGACGCTTGATGTAAAGTATAGATTCTAGTACCCTTCTTTTGTTTTCTTGCATATCGGTTGAGGGCGTTTTTAGCAAATTTGCACAATCTTGCAAATGCATTTCGCATTGCTTATTACGAGAACCAGCCATTAAAAATACTCTTCTATATTCATTAAGAGAATTTATTATTTCTTCTGACAGATCACTTTCTTGCTTTATTATAGAAAATCCTTGGTCTTCAAATGATTGCAATACGAAAAATTGTATAACAAGCAACAGGTAAATTTTAAACTTCATGCTTTTTTCTTTAATAAATAGATTTCACTATATTTTTGCATAGAACGGCTTGCTTTATTTGTTTACAGTTTAGGAATTTATTGTATCCCGCTATGCTTATTATGTTAGTTATTTGTATCTTTAAATATCTGTAAAGGGTCTCGGCTTTCCATCATTAATGATTGAGGCACAGCCTTAGAGTATTTTAAAGATAATGCTATTATTTGTCCTTTTTTATCAACCTCTACATCTTTTGTTACTACTCTTTGCATCATTATTTCATGAGACCTGTTTAGTAATATTACCTGGTAATCTACCTGTTGTTGCAACGTTGATATATAATCTAGAACAACTTTATTGCTTGGCTTAGAAGGTTTAAAACAAAAAAAATCAGAATTATCTCCTCTATCTTTACAACAAAAATCATAGACGCTAAATCTTTTTGGATCGATCTCCCTATCAATTCTCTCTACAAGGTCTCCATTCATGAAGCCATGATAAAGACGATATCCAGATGGCATTCTATAAGAAAGCTGAGATGCTTTGAACTGAGAAACAGCAGATCGAAGCGTATCTATATTTTCATTTTCATGCTGAACTGAACGACTTAATGTATCTGAAATAGCCATTAACAAATTTTTTTTAATCTGTATATTTTGAATCTTTTTAAAATATATAATTTGATTTGATCGTTCTTTTTCAGGGAGAGTGTCAGATGTTGATAGTGATGAAATTGAACTTGAACTCTCTGATGCCTGCAAAATCAAACAATTTAAAACTGTTATCAACAAAGCACAAAATTTAATGTTCATGTATAACTCTCGATGTAAGTGACATAAAATAACGAAATGCATGGAAGTGCTTTAAGCTCAATTGTTAGTCGTCACAATAGGATCGCGCTCCATTACTTGTGACCGTAAGACTCTTTCAAATCTGCCTGCAATTGATTCTTCTGGCCCAACAAACACTCCCTGCCTTGCTGCTTCCAATGTATCTTCTCTCTCTTGATAATGTAAACTATTTATAAATAAATCTACACGACGATTAAAGCTGTTCATGTAATCTAAAACAGCTTGATCGCTAGGAGCTTCTGGTTTGTAGCAACAGTAATCATACTCATATCTATCAAGTTCTTCGCAGCATGCACTCAAACAAGCATGACAGGGGTTAAATCTTTTAAAGTCTCTAGGTATTCCACTTGCTCTATTTTCAATCACACGTAACTGGTTTAAGTTAAGATAAGAATCTCTTCTACGCGATTTTTCACGAATTTCACTCAAAATCAATCTAATTGTAGCTATGTTAGCATTTTTATCTTCTACTGGAGAGCCCAACTGATTTGAATATGTCACTAAATATTGCCTGTCAGAGTCTCTTATAGCTTTTCTGTCAGCAAAATCTCTTTTTATTGTATCAATTTTTTTTGAGCTTCAATTCGAAGTACATTGCCTACCTCAGTCTCTGCACGAATTTGATCTAATGACATTGCAGCTGCAATTACATCATACTTAGCATGTGATTCTATTGCCACAGCTTCATACTCAACATCTTGCGATGGCCACAAACTTATACAACACAATGAATTCATTATTAACAAAATATAAACTCTTTTTTTCATTACAACTCCTTGGTCAAATATAAAAATAATATTAATTTAATATAAATTAAAAACACAAAACATCAATGACTGATGTACAATATAATCTGACAAAAGCTCACTAAAACCTTACTTTAAAAATAGTTTTCATCTCAGTCTGAGTTGATTTTTTTCTGACAACATTTTATACTAAAATATAAGAGAGTAAACTTTTCCCTCACTTTAAAGGATATGCCTGTGATAGCGACTACTGATTTTAAAAAAGGCCGTAAAATTTTGTTTCGAGATGAGCCTTACATGGTCATTGACTTTACTCACGTTAAACCAGGCAAAGGTGGGGCTTACGTACGAACTAAAATGAAAAATATGTTAACGGGACTTATTCGTGAAGAAACTTTCCGTTCAGTTGAGAAATTTGAAGACCCAGGATTAGAATATAAAGATATGCAATTTCTTTATAATGAAGATACTTTATATCATTTTATGGATCTAGACTCTTTCGAGCAGGTTTCTTTAAACAAACCTCAAATAGAAGAAGCATTAAATTATCTTAAAGAACAAGAAATTTATAAAGCTCTTTATTTTAAAGGCAAAATAGTTTCTATCAATGCTCCAATGTTTATGGAATTAAAAGTTGTTGATGCTCCGCCTGGAGTTCGTGGTAACACAGCACAAGGTGGTGGAACAAAAACAATTAAGCTTGAAACTGGCTTAGTTTTACAAGCTCCATTGTTCATCGAAGAAGGCAATATTTTAAAAATTGACACTCGAACCAACGAGTATATTGAACGAATTTAACGGAATAAATCTATGAGTAATCAATTTACTGATCAATCAAATGATAAACCGAATGATCAAACAAATGATCATTTAAATGACCAGTCAAATGATCAACTAAACAATGACGCAACAAGCATTGATGATTTAGTTTCGCAAGATTTAACAACTCGTAGAAAAATGAGATCTTTATTGTTTCATGTTTTATATGCAGCTGATGCGTTTGATTACGAAACACCTACGGTGGTTATTGCTACAAATTTTAATCGCGAATACAATACCAATATTGATCTTGAAGGTGAAATTATTACCATCGTCAATGAAATTGCTGCAAAAAGAGATGATCTTGATGAGCAAATTGTTCCATTTTTAGAAAATTGGAAATTCGATCGAATTGGTCGTTGTACTCTGTTAGTATTACGTTATGCAATTTGGGAAATACTTTATACAAAAACACCTCACAGCATTGTCATTAATGAAGCTATTGAACTTGCAAAATGTTTTGCTGAACAAGATTCATATAAATTTGTAAATGGAATCCTTGATAAAATCTACAACAACCTCAAGCCTGAGACAACTGAAGACTCTCAAGATACTGATTTATAGTTTCTTATAATAAAAATAAAAAAGCCGTTATAACTATGTATAGTTGTAACGGCTTTTTTATTTTTAAATAACGGTATTACTTAGCTGCAAGATTAGTGTTACTTAGCAAGGCTACTTTGTATGGGGAACTTGTCATTGCTGTAGATCTAGTAGCTACTACAGAACTAGCAGTTACTGGAGCAAAAGTTCTTTCTTGCTCTCTGTTTTTCAAATATTGTTCTTTTGCTTTTGGCTGATAACTAGAATTTCTAATTGTTTTACCAGCAAAAGTATCTGATGTCACGGCTACACAAAACAAAGCTATAAATAATTGTAATGTTTTCATAAAGGACCTTATTGTTATGTTTTTAATATCTACGATCTTAAACATTATATCAATTGGAATTTTAATTGCAAAAAAAAAGCATGCAAAAGATCGATGTAGCAAACTATATCATTACACACAATAAACTTGTTACGTAATGAATTTATGTTTATTACGATTTTTTTAAATTTTTACTAACAAAAAGTAACTAATTTCACACAAAATTGCATTTGAGTTTCAAATTTTTTTATAAAATTATTTAACTCTTCATCTGTTTTTACTTGTTTGGATTCTTTTATTAAATTTTGAGTTTCCCACAAACAAAATTGTAATCTTTTTTCGCGATCCTTGTTAAAAGTAAGCTGTGATAAAACTATATGTGCAGAGTAAACAACATGACTCACAATACTTGCAGTGAAATCAACGGGAATCTTATTATCATCATCACTTCCTTGCACATACAGAGATGTTATAATAAAAAATGTAAATAACAACATTTTTTTCATACTTGATCCTTACAAAAAACTTAATAATAAAAAATGTACAATCATAACACCTTATAACAATTAATAAAAATATCTAGAAAAAAGAGTAGGACTGTATTTTAAAGTACAGTCCTACTCTTTTTTAACTCAATAAATAAGTTATTGAACTAGCTGAAACTTATGCAGTTGGAAAAAATATCGCTATTTCTCTTGCTGCACTTGTTAAAGAATCTGATCCATGAGCAGCATTTGCTCCAATACTTGCGCCATACAATGCACGAACAGTGCCTTGTGCCGCATCTTTTGGATTAGTTGCACCCATAAGATCTCTCCACGCCAATACTGCATTATCTTTTTCTAATAAAAGAATAACAATTGGAGACGCAGTCATAGTATCAACCATTTCACCAAAGAATGATCGCGCACTATGTTCTTTGTATAATTCATGAGCTTGTTTTTCAGTCATCGTGATTTTTTCCATCCCGATAATATTAAAACCTGCTGCTTCAATCATATCAATAATTTTACCAGAATTATGTGCTGCCACAGCATCTGGTTTAATAATTGCAAAAGTACGTTCCATATTAGTCCTTTTTAACTGTAGTTTTTTTAGCTTTTTCTACAGTTTTTGTAGCTGTAGTTTTTGCAGCTGGTTTAGCTTTAACAGCTTTTTCCACTGTTTTTTCTACAGTTTCTTCTTTTGCAGCTTTTTTTGTTGAAGCTTCAGCCGCACTAGCCATATGTCTTTCAAGTTCTAGCTGGAAAGCTGATTTAGCTTTTGAACCATCGTTTGAAGATGAAGTCATCATTGGCTGCTGCTTAGATTCTCTTCTAGATGTTGGTGCTGCTTTTTTCTTTGTAGCTGCTCCAGCAGTTGAAGTTGAAGGAGTTGCAACTTCTTTCTTCTCTTGTTTTGGAGCTTCTAAATGAAGACTTAAGCCAAGTTTACGCTCTTCAACACTTGCATTGATAACACGTAATTCTCTCTCTTGTCCAGCTTTGACAGGCTCATCTTTTTGCTCAACTAGTTCTGAGTTGTAGATTAAACCTTCAATACCAGTTGCCAATTTAACAAAAGCACCATAGTTTGTAATTTTAGTTACAGAACCTTTAACAATAGAGTCAACAGGATAATCAGTTTCTACTGTTTTCCATGGATCTTGACTTAATTGTTTGATACCAAGAGCAACTTTTTTACTATCTTCATCAATAGAAATAATTACAGCTTCAATTTTATCGCCACGTTTATACAAATCACCTGGATGTTCAATATGCTCAGTCCATGACAAATCAGAAACGTGTACCAATCCGTCAACTCCAGGCATTAATTGAACAAAGATACCGAAATCGGTTACGTTGCTCACAAGACCTTTAATTGTTTGTCCTGCTTTAAAATCTTCGCCAACAGCAGTCCAAGGATTTTTTTCTAATTGTTTAATACTTAAAGACATTCTACGGTTGTCAACATCAAGAGAAACCACTAAAGCTTCTATGTCTTGTCCAACAGTAAATCTGTCTTGTAAGTTAGAAATTCTATCAGTCCAAGATATTTCTGAGATATGAATTAAACCTTCTACGCCTTTTTGTACTGCAACAAAAGCGCCGTAATCCGTAATGCTTGCAACTTTACCTTTAACGTGACTGCCAACTTTGACTGCCGCATCAAGACCTTGCCATGGATTTTGATCCATTTGTTTCATACCAAGAGATACTTTGAAGTTTTCTTTATCAATAGAAAGAACTTTAACAGAAATAGTTTCACCAACTTTTACAATTTCGCTTGGATGAGAAATTCTGCCCCATGTCATATCAGTGATATGCAATAGACCATCTACGCCGCCAACGTCAATAAACACACCGTAGTTTGTGATGTTTTTAACAACGCCTTCAATAACTTTACCAACTTCAAGAGACCCAAGAACAACTTTTCTTGATTCGTCACGACGTTCAGCAAGGAATTTACGACGAGAAATAATGATATTTCCACGTTTTTTGTTAATTTTGATAATATCTGCAGTAACCATTTGACCAACATATTGATCAAAATCAGTTACACGATGTAAATCAACTTGTGAACCAGGAAGGAACGCAGGAATACCAACGTCAACACTAAGACCGCCTTTAACCTTGTGAAGAACCATACCTTCAACAGGCAATCCAGCTTCTTGTAATTTTGCAATTCGATCCCAAGCTTTAACAGCTTTTGCTTGCTCATAAGATAGAACAACGTCACCATTAACGTTTTCAATCTCATCGATCATAACTTCGATATCAGAACCAACTTTTAGTTCTTTTAATTCATGTTCTGGAAATTCATAACCAGGAATAAATCCGTTTGATTTGTAATCAATGTCAACCAAGACACCACTACCATCAACTTCAAGAACTTTACCTGTAATTAATTGTCCTATAGAAAATTTACCAACAGTACCATCATATAATTCTTGCATATCTTTAAGTTGCTCAGCACTTAAAGTGAATCCTTGGTCTGCGGTAACGACATCAGCGCGAGCAAATTGCTTCGGCTTTATAAACTCTTTTGACATAAGACTCCCGATTCAATTTTTTATCTATCTAAAAAACTGTAAAAATGTAAAAAAATAAGAATAGTATCAATTATTAATTTAGCAGATTATTTTTGACTAAGCAATGTAAATAAGGCCCTTAAGTCTCATTTTTTCGAAAAATACTAAAAAACTACAATCAAAACTATTTTCAATCAAAATTCATAGAAAAACCATTGCAATAAGGTGTCTTTTTTTTGTAATATAATTTCATACAGAATTTTTTAATTCAAAAAAAAGGAAATAATATGAAAAAAAATATATCTTTAATGGCGATTACCCTTATGAGCATGGTCAGTGTGTCACAAGCCTCTATGAGCAAACTTGCACGATCAACAGCTCCTCTTGGAGCTCAAATGGCTGGAAAATATCGCCAAACACCTTCAACGGGTTATTTGGCTCCTTCATTTAGAAATTATCTAACTTCAAATTATTTTGATAATCTTGATCAGCAAATAAATAAACTTAATGAAGAAATAAAGTTTATTCAAAAGGACATTGATAACAATTTTGATATTTTAACAGATAGAATCTATACAACAGAACTAGATCAAAACAAAAAATTGACTAATTTAGATAAAAATAAAAATACAGCCTTAGCTCTTACGAAGCAATATGAAGATAAGCTCATAGAACTTGATAATACTTTTAAAGACGCTTTGCATCATAATAAAACCGATGAAATGTATTATCCTATAATGGAACTTAGAAAACGAGAGACTGATCATAGCAAAGCTCTACTGAGTAAAGATGTTGATGAAAACTTAATTAAACAAAGAGGATTACAATTCAAACTTAACATGGACCGTGATGCTTGGAAGTTGAATCAAGATGTTATAAAATCAATTGATCAATATAAGCAAGCACGACAAGATATTGACACTTTTTTAGAAGATAGTAGTACTGAAAATGATTATCGTGATAAAAATGGTGAATTAATAGAAGTTGACTAATCTTATAGGTCTATAAAACACAGGAAGGATACTTATTGTATCTTTCCTATGTTTTTGTCTTGAGCTACTTTTTGTTTAAATATGAGTTAATGCCTTTCTGTAAAGCAATTAATGGCAACATACCACACTGTAATCGCTTAATCCCAAGTTGCATTTTTATTAACTGCTCGACTAACATATCATCTTGAGATAGCAGTTCTTGTAACGTTTTATTGCAGGCAAATTCAGTAAGCATGGATGCCATAGCAACACTAATAACACAACCTTTACCCTGAAAAGCTATTTTATTAATTTTATTATCAGAGACCGTTGCGCACATCGTAACACTGTCCCCGCATGAAGGATTGTACATTGGTGAAATAAAGTCAAACGAATCAAAAAGTCCAAAATTTCTTGGGTTCTGAGAATGATCTAACAGTTCCTGCTCATATATTTTTTTTATGCCCATGCAACAACCTTTCCTCAAGAAATATTCTTAATAATTCAATTCACTTACCTGATTTTATAAAAACAAAAACAGAATTCGAAGACTTTAAATAAAAAATTAAAATTTAAACACTTGATTTTCTCTGTTTTGGCTCTTTATAGTATAATAAATTCTACCACAAATAAGGAGTTTTCTATGAAATTTCAAGTTTTTTTTGCATATATTCTTATATTGATACTATCTTTCAATCAAACTATTTTCACTTCTGAGATTAATCAAAAAAACATCCAACTAATCATGGAAAAAATGAGTGAAGACGAAGCTCAAGATATTATGCAAAGTTTTCAAACCTACCAACAAAGAGAATCTGAGCTCGACAAAGCTTTAAATAAAATGAGTTCAAACCTAACACCTTTATCTGAAGCAGCTCTTGCTCAACATACACAAAAAAATTACAGGAACAGTCTTATCTCACAAGGATTTGGAGTCGCAACTGTTTGTGCAGCTTTACATACAAATAAAGCCATTGATGGATTGTTAGGCTCAGATCCTCACAGATTGTTTGGTGTTGATGATCTTGCTGCAGCTGGTATAGCACAAGTAGCTTTTAAAGCAATTGCGCCTTCTCTTCTTGCAGCTATTACTGGTTATTTAGCTTGGCGTCAAGTTGACTATTATTTACACGCAGAAGAACGCAGTCGATTTGCTATTCTTAAGCATGAGATCACTACTGATTTTAGTGAAATTAAAAAGAGCATCAAAAAAGAACTTGCAACAAGAGACAAGGATATTAATGAACAACGAAAAAAAATATATCAATATGTTGATAAACACATGGATGAATCAAATGCTCAGTTCAGTGAGCATTTAGCCGACCTATCTAAGCATTGTGACAAACAACATGTATTTATAAAAGATTTGTTCAGAAAACTCACCTCTGAACAAAACACAAAAAATGCTGATCAAGATAAACAAACAAGAGATACACGAAAGCTCATTAAAGATGCTCAAGCTAATCTTGTAAAAACTCACCTTGAAATAGAAGGGGTAATTTCATCAATTCATGATCTTAAAGATAATAATAAATCTATGCAAAGTTCTATTCAAAAGATGACACCAGCTATGGAAAGAATACTTACTACTGTTCAATCAATAAAACAAAGTACTGCTGAACATAAATCTACTGTGCCGCCAACAAACAAGCGTAGTCTACTATCTCACATGAAAAGTTTTGCAAGCAACACATCAGCGCAAGCTCAACCAAAAAAAACACAAAATAATATAAAGTCAGCTCAACAACAAAATCAAAGTGTCGCGGGAACAATAGCTGAAAACAAGCATAAGTAAGCTATGTGCAAATTATAGCTATCTGAACTAAGCTGGACACATTTCTCCTAAAGCTTGAACAGCTGCCTCATAAAAGTTATTTTTAATTTTTAAGGCAGCTTTTTTAATACCGGTTTTTATGGCCGACCAGTAATGTTCTATTGGATTAAATTCTGGTGAATAAGGAGGTAAATATAAAATT
>Ga0209390_10002371_pt1 | contig 33212 bp, 37 predicted proteins | sample BON01_FD_187212 | JGI IMG/M metagenome (GOLD analysis project Ga0209390, IMG submission 187212) | Freshwater microbial communities from Lake Bonney liftoff mats and glacier meltwater in Antarctica - BON-01 (SPAdes) (version 2) | ecosystem: Environmental > Aquatic > Freshwater > Ice > Glacier...
CGCCCTTTGTTTCGACTATCCCTAGGCGTGGTTGCGTCCCCGCAGAGCCAGCCTCCGTTTTGTCAAAAATACTATCAACTACGGATGTAGTTTTTGTTTCTGGTTGTTGGTGACGAGTGCTTGTTCGAGTTCGTCGCGTGAGTTGTGACGCCAGTGGGGCGGCATGAGGACGGCGTTGACTTGCTTGAGGCCAACAGTTTTGGTGTGATCGCGCACGGCTTCGATGAGTGATCCTATACGAAGATTTTTTACGGCGCGAAGGGTGCCTTCTGAGGCGCGTATGATAAGGGCGATGGCATCTTCACTAAAGGTGCTATGCGGGAGTCCGACTCGATCTAACTGGCCATGGATGAAGCTTGTTAGGTGTTAAATCCCAAAGTATCGCCGGTTTCTTCCGCTTCCTTAGAGTTTAGAATTTGAAGTTTGAAATTTGAATGCGCAGCATTCTTGCATGTCCGCACCAACCCCTATGATGGCCCAATACCTCGCCATGAGGAAAAGCCTGCCTGCCGACATCATCCTCTTCTACCGCCTTGGGGATTTCTACGAAATGTTCTTCGAGGACGCGAAAACCGCCGCGCCCATCATGAATGTCGCCCTCACCAAACGCGGCGGCACCCCCATGTGCGGCGTCCCCTATCACGCAGCCCAAAACTATATCGCCCGCCTCCTCAAGGCGGGCAAACGCGTCGCCATCGCAGAACAAACCTCCGAAGTAGTCCCCGGAAAACTCGTCGATCGCGAAATAGCCCGCATCCTCACCGCCGGCTCCATTGACGACCTCACCCTGCTCGACGACCAACGCCCCAACTACCTAGCAGCCCTCTCAAAAATCAAATCCTCTTACGGCCTCGCCGCCATCGACCACACCACCGGCGAGTTCATCATCGCCGAGTTCACCGACACCGCCCAGCTCCTCGACGAACTCGCCCGCCTCTCTCCTTCGGAAATCATCATCCCCGACCACCAGATCGGCGATTTCTCCGAAAACCATCCCCACGCACTCCCCTACGACGGTTACACCTTCCTCCCCGAGCACGCCGTCGATCTCCTGAAATCCCATTTCAACGTCCACGCCCTCGACGGCTTCGGCTGCGCCAACCTCCACGCCGCATCCGCCGCCGCCGGAGCCGCCCTCCATTATCTCGCCACCCAGCTCCGCCGCCCCTGCGAACACCTCAACCCGCCCCGCCTCCTTGAAAACGACAAGCACGTCCTCATCGACGCCGCCTCCCAGCGCAACCTAGACCTCATCGAGTCCCGCTCCGGCCCCAAACACACCCTCCTAGCCGTCCTCGACCGCACCCAAACCCCCATGGGCGGCCGCCTCCTCCGCAGCTGGCTCCTCCACCCCCTCCGCGACCTCGAAACCCTACAAGCCCGCCAAAACACCATCGCCGCCCTCCTAGCCGAGCCCTTCCTCCTCTCCAAAGCCCGCGAATCCCTAAAAAACATCCGCGACATCGAGCGCACCACCTCCCGCCTCTCCCAAAACTCCGGCAATCCCAGAGACCTCCAATCGTTGGCAGTCTCCCTACAAAACATCCCAACCCTCAAAGAGGTACTCCTTCCGCTGATCACTGATCACTCGGCACTCGGCACTAAACTTCACCCCCTCCCAAACCTCACTCAATTATTGGAAGCCGCTTTAAGCGACGAGCCCCCCGCTAACGTAAAAGACGGCAACATCATCCGCGACGGCCACTCCACCGATCTCGACGAACTCCGCGCCGCCTCCCGCAGCGGCAAAGACTGGATCGCCCGCCTTCAACAAGACGAACGCAAACGCACCGGAATCGACTCCCTCAAAATCAAATTCAACAACGTCTTCGGCTACTTTATCGAAATCACCAGTCGCCACCTCGAAAAAGTCCCCGACGACTACACGCGGAAGCAAACCATGAGCAACGCCGAGCGCTATATCACCCCCGCGCTCAAGGAAATGGAGAACAAGGTTCTCGGCGCCGAGGAACGCTCCAAACAACTCGAATACGAACTCTTCCTCGAACTCCGCCAAAAAATCATTGAGCATCTAGCCGAACTAAAAGAAACCGCCGCCGCCATCGCCGAAATCGACACCCTCTGCGCGCTCGCAGAAACCGCCCAACTCCACCGCCACTGCCGCCCCACCCTCACCCACGGCACCGAACTCATCATCGAAAACGGCCGACACCCCGTCCTCGAACAAACCCTCACCGACAGCAAGTTCGTCCCCAACGACACCGAACTCCTCCCGGAATCTAGCCGCCTCCAGATCCTCACCGGCCCCAACATGGCAGGAAAATCCACCTACATCCGCCAGCTCGCCCTCATCACCCTGATGGCCCAGATCGGTGCCTACGTCCCCGCCGATTCCGCAACCATCGGCCTCGCCGACCGCATCTTCTGCCGCGTCGGTGCCTCCGACGACCTCTCGCGCGGCCAATCCACCTTCATGGTCGAGATGTCCGAAACCGCCCTCATCCTAAACCACGCCACCGAGAAATCCCTGGTCATCCTCGACGAGATCGGCCGCGGCACAGCCACCTTCGACGGCCTCTCCATCGCCTGGGCCGTCGCCGAGCACCTGCACGACGAAATCAAGTGCCGCACCCTCTTCGCCACCCACTATCACGAACTCACCGACCTCGCTAATACTAGAGACGCAGTAGTAAACTGCAACGTCGCCGTCCGCGAATGGAACGAGGAAATCATCTTCCTCCACAAAATCCTCCCCGGCTCCGCCGACAAATCCTACGGCATCCAAGTCGCCCGCCTCGCCGGCCTCCCAAAACCCGTCCTAGCCCGCGCCAAAGCCATCCTGAGCCACCTCGAAATGAACTCCACCAAACCCGCCTCGAAAGACAAACACCCGAAACCCAAAACCACCAAACTCGAAGACTCCCTTCCCGAAGCAAACTCTCCCCAGATGAACCTCTTCGATTTCTAACGGAGCGCGGACTTTAGTCCGCAGCCAACGCCGTCATAGATGCCTAATCGCAAAAAATGATACGCTATTTCAAAGACCGCGATACTGAGCAACTTTTCCGCGAGACCGGGAACCGATTATCCCCGATGACTTTGAGAAATGGGATGGTCTCACACTCATTTTGAGATAATCTCCACATCCGAATTGACGCTGGAAAACGTCTCGACCTGGTGGCAAAATCCAAGTGTCCTAAACCCCGATGCCGAAAACAGAGATCCACAGGAAACTCGCCGCAGAGATCGAGTATCGATCTCATACTTGCGGATTTGACTGAAGCAGTGGTCTCCGCTTTCGGAAAGTAGAACCCTAATGAAACCAGCCTTTCGTTCGTTTCATAGATGATGCGCCTCATTTCACTAATCCTACCTCTCTGCCTGCTCGCTTCATGCAAGCAAGAAGCACCCGCCACAGTGCGGGTTCCCAGTGGCCCCCGTTCCGGAGATCTGCCCGTTTCTTCTTTTTCAGAAAAACTGTCTACTACCGGTAACGGTTACATCGAAGCCGTGATCGACAACGAAAACGCAGAAATTCATCACCCAAATGGATCCCTCAATTCAACAGATGGCGGTGAATCCTACGATCAGGTCATAAAGAGCCTTTCGAAGATCGATCCCGCGCAAGCCGGCGAGTCCCCACTCCTCATCAGCGCTTCGGCTTCAACCCAATTTACAGCGATCAGGTCAGTCATTCGGTCTGCCGCCAGTTCCAGAATACACGAGGTCCTTTTTTTGGTGAGAAGTGAAACGCATCAAATCGGTATTCTACGCATCGAACTCCCCACGATGGGCGATCCATTGCCCAAGTTCGATCCCTTCTTCATCCAGATCGACGACAAAGGCCAAATCTTCACGGGCGCTGGAGCAAGCCGCACAAGAATGGATGACGGCCCAAATGATAGGGATCTTGAAAAGCTCAACAGCCAGCTCGAGCTCTTTTCAGCAGCCGCAAAGGCAGCTAATTCCGGAAACGCTCCATGCCAGATCTACGTAAACCCCGAGGCCAGCTACCAACGGATGATCGATCTTATGTCTACAATCAAAAAATGGGGCTTGAGGCCCTATTTGATTGATATGGAACCCGAACCGCGTCCAAAACCAATCCTACGAAAACCCCGGAAACCAACCGCTCCATACCGCTCAATACCCCTTCCGCTAGCTCCGCCGAAAGAGGGAACCGATCAACGAGCCATCGATTGATCTTTGCACCGAGGTTTCCTCCTTTCCAATCAATCCGAAGCCTTGCATTCGGTCCCAAAAACATTACGATACCAAAAGTTACGAATGCCAACTTGGCCTTACAACGATGAGCACATCAGCGACAGATCAGCAATCGAGCGGTGCAGAACAAGCCGAAACGGCCTGTTCCAAGCCTACATCGACGCCATCCCCGAGATGGGAGCGATTCTATCAGAATGCGCAGAAGTCGGTTGGAAGGCCACTACCAAGAGCTGTTGCGCATGCCTCATGGAAGGACTGGGAGGAACACCAGAGGACATTGGGCGAAACATCGCGTTAGCTGCTAGAATCGATGATGCGCAGTCCTTCGAAGGGGGTGATGAACATTACCTTCTTCTCCCATGCGGCAATTTGTCCAAGCGTGTTCTGAAATGGACTTACGGAGACAATTTCGGTCTCCAGCTCAAAGTATTCGAGCACGATCCAGAGTTGATGAACCATCACGTCATTTCCTCCGGCAATCCCGACCCGGTCAAGTATCTGAGGCGTTGGATCATCCTCAACAATATCGGCCCTCCGGTCACACGGCTGGAAGGAATTTTACCTCCGGATTTCCTGAGAAACGAACGCCTCCCCCGTCTCGCCATCAGCCAACGGGAACTGCCCCCGGAAAACCCGACCCATCAGGAGATCGTGAAAGGCTTCCGCGAAATCGGTTTCATCGAGGTATCTGAATATTCCTACTACCGGAAGGACGACAACATCCTTCTGGGCGATGCCGCACCCCGAAACATCCGTTTTGAAAATGGACCCTTGGTTCCCTTCGATGCCGTGGCGGAGCATCCCGAGGGAACCGCCATGGAATGGTGCATGGATCGGTTCGAGCATCTGGTCTGAAAGCTTTTCTAAGATTGACACCACTGCACCACTGCACCATGGTGCAGCCATGCGCTTGACCATCAATCTCGACGACGATCTCTACGCCATGGCCCGCAGCCACGCGATCGCCTCGAAAACCTCCATCAGCAAGGCGGTCGGGGATCTATTGCGGCGCAAGACTTCTGCTGGAGTCCATCCGAAATCAGGATTCCCGGTTGCGGAGTCGAACTTTCACGTGGATCCCATAACCCTACTTCCCGTCGCAAAAGGATCCGGTCCCCTGACCAACGAACAAGTCCAACGCATGATGGATGACGATCTAGTAAGACCTCTTCAAATTATGGGGTATTCGGACGAAGAGATAGAGGAAATGCTGAAGTGACTTGGCTTCTCGATGGAAACGTCCTCATCGCAATGGCGATTGATGACCACCCACTCCGCTCACGGTGCTTGAGCTGGTTCGACGCCGTAGTAGAAAGTTTCGCGACGTGCCCGGTCACCGAGGGCATTCTGCTCAGGATGCATACCATGCACGCTGCGGATAAATCGATCGAGGCAGCATGGCGCACCCTCGAGACCTACCACGCCCACCCGAAACACACCTTCTGGCCCGAGAATTTCTCCTACACTAAGATCTCTCCCACCCGCCTAACCGGCCGCCGCCAGATCACCGACGCATGGCTTGCCGAACTCGCCAAGCGCAAGGGCGGAAAGCTCGCCACCCTCGATGAGCCGCTCTCAGCCTTGTGGCCCGACTCAACCCTGTTGATCCCTGTTTAAAGTCCCCCTGCCTCCGTTTCCAAACCAGCCCCTCACCTCCTCACTCTCCCCCCAGCAATTCCCACCGAAAGGATTCCCGGTTTGGACATTTGCGACATCCCCGTGAATCTTCGCCCAGATGCCGGAGCGACTCCCCAAAGACACCGCCAACATCCCCAGCGCCCAGACCGGGGATATGCGAAGGATGCCGGTGGGACGGACGAATCTACAGGAGGCGTTCAGTGCGTTTTCCCATCGCAACTACCGGATCTTTTTCGGCGGTCAGGTCATCTCCCTGATTGGCACTTGGCTACAAAGCACCGCCGAGGGGTGGCTAGTTTACGAACTCAGTGATTCCACCGTCGCGCTTGGCGCGATCCGGCTCGCGCACATGCTACCCTTCGCGTTGTTCGCACTGTGGGGAGGAATCGTCGCGGACCGGGTCTCAAAACGGAAGATTCTCCTGTTCACCCAATCCGCCTCCATGCTGTTGGCTCTGCTGCTCGCCTTGCTGGTTTACCTCGGGGTGATCGAGGTATGGCACGTCGCCCTCATCGCCGTCGGTCTCGGCTTCGCCAATGCCTTCGACGTTCCCGCACGCCAGGCATTCGTCGTGGAGTTGGTCGGAAAGAAAGACCTGATCAACGGCATCGCCCTCAACTCCTCGATGTTCAACCTCGCCCGTGTCGTCGGCCCAGCGATCGCCGGCATACTGATCGGGATTGTCGGCATGGCCGGATGTTTCCTCATCAACGGGCTTTCATACATCGCGGTATTGTTCGGTTACTCCATGCTGCGCTTGCCGGAATTCGAGAAGAAAACGAACCATCCGCGTTACTTCGAAGCCATACGCGAGGCCTTCGCCTACATCTGGCAAGACAAACCGATCCGCTCGGTGATGATCCTGATTTCCACCTTCAGCATGTTCGGAACCAGCTTCATCGTGCTCATGCCAGTGTTTGCGAAAGACGTATTGAAAGGCGATGCGACAGCCTTCGGCATCCTGATGGCAGCCAACGGTCTGGGTTCACTGATCGGAGGACTGAGCCTGGCCACCAGAGGGAAATCCTTCGAACGCCGGACCCTGATCTACAGCGGACTCATTGGCTGCTGCCTGTTTCTCTCACTCTTCGCGATCTCTAACATCTTCTGGTTGTCCTGCGCCATGCTGGCTTTGGCGGGCTTTTTCATGATCGTGTTTTTTGCAACCTCTAACACCGCCACCCAACTCCGCTCACCCGATGCCCTGCGAGGCCGTATCATGGGATTTTACGCACTTTCGTTTCTGGGAACGAGCTCCATCGGAAGCTTGCTTTCCGGCTGGCTTGCACATCTTTTGGGCGCACCAACCACCGTACTGATCAGCGTTACGATCTGCGTCGCCGTTGCGATCGTAGTGAAAATGAAATCACCCGAGATACCCTCGGATTCGTCTCAATAATCGCTGATTAAACATCCTCCTTGAACTCTGGTTTCGCCGCTCCATTCTTTGTCCGAAATGAAAATCAACACCATCTGCCTCCACGGCGGCCACAAGCCGGATTCCGATACCAACTCCCGTGCTGTCCCTATCTATCGCACGGCTTCGTTCGTCTTCAACTCCACCGAACACGCTGCCAATCTTTTCGCTCTCAAAGAACTCGGTAACATTTATACCCGCCTGATGAACCCCACAAATGATGTCCTCGAGAAAAGGATTTCATTGCTCGAAGGCGCCCCCGAAATGGGAGGCCTCGCTCACGCTTCCGGCACCGCCGCAGTCTTCAACTCGATCATCAACCTCGCCCAAGCCGGCGATAACATCGTCTCCGCCCGCAATCTCTACGGCGGCTCCTACACCCAGTTCGCCAACCTGCTTCCCCAGCTCGGCATCGAGGTCCGATTCGTTGACTCCACCGATCCATCGAATTTTGCCGCAGCGGCCGACGAAAAAACCCGAGCCTTCTTCACCGAAACCGTCTCCAACCCCGCCCTCGAAATCGCCGATCTCGACGCGATTGCCGACGCCGCACACGCGCTTGGCCTTCCGCTGATCGTCGATTCCACCTTCACCACCCCCGCGCTGCTACGGCCCCTCGAACACGGTGCGGACATCGTCATCCACTCACTCACGAAATGGCTAGGTGGCCACGGCACCACCATCGGCGGCATCGTGATCGATAGCGGAAAGTTCAACTGGGCAGGAGGTAAACACCCACTCTTCGATGAACCCGATACCTCCTACCACGGCCTGCGTTGGGGACATGACCTGCCCGCACCACTCGCGCCGCTCGCATTCATTCTCCGCATGCGTACCGTCCCACTTCGCAACCTGGGTGCCTGCCTTTCACCCGACAACGCATGGGCCATCCTGCAAGGCGTCGAAACCCTCCCACTCCGCATGGAACGGCACTGCGAAAACTCCCTCGCCGTCGCAAAACACCTCGCTGCCAACGATAAGGTTGACTGGGTCCGTTATCCCGGGTTGGAAGCAGATCCTGAATTCGAGAAAAACAAAACTTACCTCGGCGGAAAAGGCGGCCCGATGGTTGTCTTCGGAATCAAGGGCGGCGCCGATGCCGGTAAAAAATTCATCGAATCGCTCAAGCTCTTCTCCCACCTCGCCAACGTCGGCGACGCGAAGTCTCTGGCCATCCACCCCGCCAGCACCACCCATTCCCAACTCAGCCCGGAAGCACAGATCGCCGCCGGAATTCCCCCGGAAATGATTCGCCTATCAGTTGGCATCGAGAACATCGAAGACATCCTCGCCGATATCGACCAAGCACTCCCTTAGCGCTCATGGCCTTCGTGGTCTCTTGGCAATGCCGCCTCCTCAATCAGCATTCCCAAGGGACGAAACCGCAACCGGTAGCCCGGCTTCACGCCAAGAATCAATCCCCATCGTAAACACATACACATCATAATCCCGCCTTGCGAGTTTCTTGGCGACATTCCGCGCTTCAGGACAACCTAGGCTGAAGCAATAAAGCACCACTTTTTTCCCAGAGTTCAGCGCCTTTTGAATTTCGATATCACGCTGCTGGACTTGCGCCTCGTATTTCCCATACGGCCAGTTAATCGCACCGGGAATATGATCGATCTCATAGAAATATGGATCCCGAACATCGTAGATCAGCGCTCCGCCGGTCTGCTGGAGCACAAAGAACTCATCAATGGCAATCCTGTTCGATGATCCATCTATCTCAAGTCTCGGAGGCATCTTGACCGGCTTACTACGAGGTTTAATCAGCTCGACCTCGCTTGCCTGCTCATCCGAAACCGGCTCCTGCGAAACGCAGGAACCCGTCGAAATCACGCACGCCACTAGGACCGCAAACGGAAGAAATCGCGGCGCTACTTGTTTCCGGACCATCGGGATATCACTCCTCGCTGCCGAACTGCTCGTCGAACGAATGCAGGAGCTTGTGAAGCTTCTCGACGTTCGCCAGATCTGTCGACTGCTTGCACTTCATCGCAGTGACGATGACCTCATGACAGAGCGCGAGCTTCTTCATATACAGTTCTGTCCCCGCTTCGTCTTCCGGCAGCTTCAATCGCTGGGCTAGAAAATAATTTAGGACCTTGTCCTGAATGTCTTGGGCGTGGCTCTCTTTGTTGATGATCCAGCGTGTCAGCTGGTGGGTGTTTTCCCCCGGCTTCTCCGAAAGTGTAGCAATCTCCTTGCAGGCTTTCTCTATGGTCACCCAGTCGGTGTGCATCGAGGAAATGACATTATTGTCGTCGAAAATTCCACACGGAACTTGGCAGTGCGCGGAGACACTAGCAGGCAGTGCGAACGAAAGGGCAGCAGCTAAACAGATGATGTTTTTCATAGTGATCAATCTTACAATCCTTTCTTCGTGATGCAAGGCAATCCAAGGATTCCCTGTTATCTTATCCGACGATCACACCATTCATCCTGATATCGTGCTCATCCATATCCACCTCCTCCACAAGCTGGTAGCCGAAACACACGCCCAATTTAACCGAGTCCAACCGTGCCCGCTCTAGAATACGATCGTAATAACCTTTCCCGCGCCCAATCCTGCCCCCTTTCAGGTCGAATCCCAGTCCCGGACAAAAAAATAGATCGATTTGACTGATTCCAATCTCCTCCAACCCATCCCTCGGTTCCTTGATCCCGTATGCCCCCGGTATCATGTCTTCTTCGAAAACTCTTACCCGACGAAAAACAAGCCCTTCGCCCACTACCTTTGGAAAAATCCAGCTCCGCTCCGGATCGGAACACAGTCCACGAAGATCCACCTCACCCGGCAGTGCAGCAAAAATCGCGACCGTCTCAATCGTAGGCCTTTCCGCCAGATAGTTTTCGATCTCTTCAACCGCCCCAGCCGAATTACCGTCCCCGTGCTCCTCGATTCGGCGGCGCAATTGCTCGCGAAGTCGCTTTTTCCGGATCGAACTCGTCATCTCGCAGCCCAGATACTCTGCCAACATATCGTCTGGATTTGTCACTTAATAGATGTTACTTAATTCCCGAGTTTTAGACTATTCATGAAATTTTGGCAATCCACGATCCTGACCCTCATCACATTACCTTCCCTGCTGGCTCAAGAAAATGACAAAGAAAAATCCAAATTCACCTGGGAGCCACTAGAAATCCGCAAGAGTTCATTCTCTCGCGCCCTCGTCATGCTTGACTCCGAGCGCGACGAATACGCCGGCAATCTCGCCGCATACGCTGCCAACGAAATCGCGTCCAACGGGGCATCAATCCACTCGCTCAAAAAAGGCCGCCGCATTCTTGCCCTCGCCATGCACCTTTCCCCCCGCAACAAGCAGGCACTCGTCACCCAATTTCAACTGAGCAAAGGAATCGTCCCAGAGAAGTCTCCCAGCGACTACAGCTCCAAAGTCCTTGCCCGCCTGCTGCTATCCCGTGCCCAAATTCTCGTCCAGCAACCCCAAGCAGAAAACTCGCGACTCGCGCGCTACCTTATTCAACTCGCAGCAGAAATCGACCCGCGCAACGAAGATGCCGTATACGCCAGTGAAATCGCACGTCTCGACCACGGCGTCCCCAATTGGAAACAACTCACCGATCCCACGAAACAAGAAAATTCTAAATCTAAAAATTCAGAATCGAACGACCCTTAGTTCTTGGTTAACTCTAGTCGCCGCGTAAGATCCACCCCGGCGATTGATTCGATCATCCTAAAGACGATGACCGAGGTTATATCGGATGGAATCACTCGACAAGGATACGAGACCCAACAGCCATCTTGGAATAAATCGTGGGCATCGTTCCGCTTGGACCGCGGATACAAGCATGGGAAGCAGGATAGCGGCGGACAGGTCCGATATGGTGGCCGACACCGTCCCATGTGAGACGCATCCAGTATCTCATCGGAGCCCCTACAAATTTTCCGCCCTCAGGAATCTCGTCCTTCGTGGCATCCGCATCGCTGTTTACAACATTGCCCTCTGCATCCAGAATTTTCCCATAAGTATTCGAACTCTTATCCACTATCTTTTCGAGAACCTTGTAATCACCCGGAGGCGTTGGGCGGCTTTTTGTGCCGGAACAAATCGGATAATCCATCATCACCTCGTCTCCATTCATGAGAAACCCCCGCTGGTTCGGCAAGCTGATCTTTACCCAGGAATTGGATGTATTGGTGCTGGGTAGAACTTGGATATTTTTCCAAACATCGTAAGTCTTCGGATAATCTTTTCTCGCCACAAAATGCTTATAACTACCCGGCTCGTAGGGATTTACGTAGTTCTCGTCGGACTTCGAAAGAGTCGATTCTGCTGATTTTGTGTTCGCGCAACCTGCAAGTAGGACGATGATTCCACTTAGGCAGATCAGGCTGATGTATTTCAGGGTCATGGCACGTTTCAGTAGAGGGAAGCGGGTCGAGATAGACCAAATTCCGCGCCATTGCAACCTTTCAAATTTGGGGCACCTTCGGAAAACATAATCCATCCAACTTCAGAAATGGTCTCCCAAGAGCTAAAAACCAAACTACGCGACGTCACCCACCAACCGGGCGTTTACCTGATGAAGGACCGCCTCGGCTCCATCATTTACGTCGGTAAAGCGCTAGACCTGAAGCGGAGACTCTCTTCGTATTTCACTCCCTCGCGCAAGAATCGAGCGAATCGAAAAACTCGCGCACTGATGGATTCGATCCATGACTTCGAAATCCATGTCGTCCGTAACGAGCAAGAGTCCCTCCTTCTTGAAGGCAAATTAATCAAGGACTACCGCCCTCGCTACAACGTTGCTTTCCGCGATGACAAACGTTTCCTCCACGTCCGGATCCAAATGGGAGATCCGTTTCCCCGGTTTTCCTGCGTCCGCACGAAAAAGGAAGACCATGCCCGTTATTTCGGACCCTTTCCCCACTCCACCGCCCTTCACGATACCCTCAACTGGCTCAACCGCCGGCTCGGTCTCCGTGTCTGTCGGCCGCTGAATCCTGGTGAAATCGATTACCGCCACTGCAACGCCGATATCATTCGCAACTGCTCCGCACCCTGCATCGCCCGAATTTCCCCCAAGGAATATCTCGAAAAAGTCGAAGAAGCCTGCGTGATCCTCGCCGGTAAGGGCAAGAAGGTGATTTTTGACGAAATCGAAGAGGAAATGCAAATCGCGGCAGAATCCCTCGATTTTGAGAAAGCCGCCACACTCCGCGATATCCTCGATAATCTCCGCAAAACTCTCTCCCCCACACGCCAATTTTCCCGCGGTCGCGGCGTCCCAACCACTGTCAAGCCCACCGAAGACCTCGCCGATCTTGGTGAGGCCCTCAAACTCAACGGACCTCCGCGCGTTATGGAATGCTTCGACGTTTCCAATGTCTCCTCGAACCATATCGTCGCCTCGATGGTCCGCTTCACCGACGGCAAACCGGATAGCCAGAACTACCGCCGCTACCGCATCCGCACCGTCGAAGGACAAGACGATTTTGCCTCGATGGCCGAAGTCGTATACCGCCGCTACTCACGCATCCTGAAAGAAAATCTCGGCGAGGAAACGGAGTTTTCGCAGGAACCCCTGATCGAAGCGCAGCGTCGGCTGGCCAAAGAGGGCAAAGCCAAAATCATCCTCCCAGACCTGGTCATCGTTGATGGGGGAAAAGGCCAGCTCTCCAGTGCTTTCAAACAACTACGAACTCTCGGGCTCCAAGAACTCCCGCTCATCGGCCTGGCAAAACAACACGAAGAAGTCTTCTTTCCCGGACAGTCCCAGCCGCTCCTCATCTCCCACGATCGTGGTGCCCTCAAACTCCTGCAACGCATCCGCGATGAAGCGCACCGCTTCGCCAACGGCTACAATGAACTCCTCTATCGCCGCCGTATGAAGGAAAGCGCCCTCGATGATTGCCCCGGCATGTCTCCCCGCAGAAAATCACTGCTGCTGGCAAAATTCGGCTCCGTGCTCCGGATCCGCAAAGCATCCCCCGCTGAAATCGCCAAAATCCCCGGGATCTCCGAGAATTTCGCAAGAAATATACTGAATCACCTCACATAATTATCCAACGATCTCCCTATGCAGAAAGCCCTAGTAACCCACTTCGACGAAATCGAACCAACCGAATGCCCCTGCGGCACCACTCGGCGCGCGTTCGCTGTCCCTGAAAATCAGACGGCCACCATCCATCTTGTCGACATCTCGACGGACGCGAAAACCCATTACCACAAAAAGCTCACCGAGATTTACCTGATTCTCGAAGGCGAAGGCCACATGGAACTCGATGGCGAACTGGTCCCCGTCCGCCCGATGACCACCATTTTCATCCCGCCCAACGTCCGCCACCGAGCAGTCGGGAAAATGAAGATCGTCAACATTCCCGTCCCCGCCTTTGATCCCGGGGACGAGTGGTTTGACTAACCCCTTTGCATTGACCTTTCCGCCCCGCACGGCTACCCAAGCGCTATGGAAAACGATCTCCCTCTTGCCATCGAGGCCGCCAAGGCCGCCGGAAAGCTGCTCCGCAAACACTTCGGCAAACCCCTCGTCGTCGATGAGGCAATGCACCACGACATCAAGCTAGCCCTCGACAAGGAGTCCCAAGACCTGATCACCGATATCCTCCTCTCCGCCCGACCAACCGACGCCCTCTACGGCGAAGAAGGCATCGCGGGAAACCAGGATTCGGGCCGCCAGTGGATCGTTGATCCCATCGACGGCACCGTGAATTTCTTCTACGGCATCCCCCACTTCTGTATTTCCATCGCCTTGCGCGTCGATGACGAGGTCGTGCTCGGTGTCATCCACGATCCCATGGTCGGCGAAACATGGACCATCGAAAAAGGCGGTATCCCCATGCTAAACGGGGAGTTAATCAGTGTTTCGCCCCGCACGAAGCTGGAAGAATCCATCCTCTTCGTCGGCTGCGGAAAAGACACCGAGGCACTCAACACCGGCATGAAGCGCTTCCAGAAAGCCTCCCTCCGCGCCCGCAAAATGCGCATGATGGGCTCCGCCGCCCTCGGCATGGCCTATATCTCATGCGGCCGCCTCGACGCCTACGTCGAATCCACCATCTCTCTCTGGGACATCGCCGCCGGGAAACTCCTCGTCGAAGCCGCCGGCGGAAAAGTCACCCTCACCCAGAAACCCGGCAAAGCCGACTCATGGTCCATCATCGCCACCAACGGCAAAATCCCCATTGAGGAAATTCTCTAACGGAGCGCCGACTTCAGTCGGCGTGTTTCTCCCTTGAGAGTTGAAAGCTTAAAATTTAAAAATTAAATGATCGGCATCGGCTACGACGTTCACCAGTTTGCGGAAAACCGCCCACTCATCCTTGGCGGCGTAGAGATCACGCACACCCACGGTCTCGCCGGTCACTCGGATGCCGATGTCCTCTGCCACGCCATCGCCGATGCTGTCCTAGGCGCGATGGGCAAACCCGATATCGGCCACTATTTCCCGCCCGGTGAGGATTTTTGCAAGGACATCTCCTCGCTCAAAATCCTCGAGAAATGCCGTGAGCTCCTAGCCGAAGAGAACCTCTCTTTGGTCAACGTCGATTCTACCTTAATCGCCGAGGCCCCGAAAGTCCTCCCCTACCGCGAAGCCATGCAAAAAAACATAGGCCAAGCCCTCGGCATCCCACCCGAACGCGTCGGAATCAAAGCCACCACCAACGAAACCATGGGCTTCGTCGGCCGCAAAGAAGGGATCGCCGCAATGGCCGTCGCGCAAGTCCGGTAATCAGCTTTCATCCGAGTGGCCCTGAAAGTGGGAGGCAGGTTGGTTTTGATCAAGTGGAGAGAACCATCCCATCCCCAACAGGGAAACGTAATTTCAGGCCAGTATTCTATTTGCCTGGCAACTCGTAATTACTTGTAAATCAACCCTATTAACCCATTGATCTTTGGTCCTACCCAGCTGACTCTTAACGATGTCTATTTCAATTATCACAGACATTCCGGTCTGGGTTCGTCCCCTCGCAAAACTCCTAGTATCGATGGGCTGCAACGTTCGAATCGCGGAATCCCACGGAGAAATCCTGCCGGACGGGTTGATCGTCAACCGGGTGTCCACCCTTCTAGCGGAAAAAGATAAGGCCCGGGCGAATCGGATAGCCGATTCCTTTCGAGGCTGGGAAGACGAGGGCAGATCCGTGATCAATGGATCACATTGCTTTCACGTAGGTTGTAGCAAGCTGGCTCAAGCGAACCTTTTCGAGGAATGCGGGGTGCGCACTCCACGCACTTCGCTCGCTGTTTCCGGAGGGCGCGCCTTACCCGGACGTCCTGTTCTCCTCAAGCCGCCCGCAGGTGGCTTTGGGAAAGGAATACGGAGTCTCGCAGACGACGAACCCGCTCCAGAGGATCTTTTTGATTCGCAAGAGGGATGGATCGAGCAGGAAATTCTTACCCCCGCGGACGGCTGTGTCCACCGGATCGAAATCCTAGGACCCGACATCCTTTACGAAGTCCGCTCGCCGATCTCACCGAACCATTTTAACTACTGCCTCGCTCATCCGGAACCGGAGGCCGTTCTGCTGCCTCCCTTGGAAATCAACCCAGAGATTGCAGCGGCCGTCAGAAAGATTTTGCGAGCGGCGAAGATGGAACTCGGCGCCGTCGAATACCTCCTTGATGAAAATGGTGACGCCTTCTTCATTGATCTAAATCCTGTTTCCAGCCTTCACCCTGGGGCGGCAACTGTCATCGGCAGCGATCCCCTTGCGACAACCGCCTCCTATTTGATCCGTCGATTCAAGGAATCAATCTAAAAAACCAAGGATATTCAAGAGAGTTTTTACATCCGTCTTCCCCGAGAATCGTCTCTGCCAAAACTCTCGGGGACAGGCTATCTATTCTGATGGTTTTGGCGCGTGTGTAATGGTTCTTTCAAAGAGATTGTGTGCCCATAGAATTGCCACACCAAAAGAAACACCGGCTAGAATCAGTGCGACATTAACGACGCCTTCGGTACCAAAGGATATCTTGATTAAGATGGTTGAAATAACAAATCCGGAATTCCGGATCACTTTTGGAAAACTGCCATTGTGAATGAGAGACAGCAGGAGCAGGAAGACGTCGACCATGACGAGAATACCGAAAAAATCCTCAAAAAAGACCTCATTCACGTCAATGACGTTTACCGTTGAGATGCTCATTGAAAAGAATGTATCTTTTACCCAGATAACAAAGCTATAGATCGCAAGACCCAGTAGCAGAGGAACCAATATTAGGCTGATTACATTTTTAAAAAAGATAAAGCGGTGCAGGTCGGCGGAATAGGACTCCTTCGCGTCTGCTGGAGCCGGGTTATTGCGGGCTAACCGATAAAAAAGGATAATAAGTAAAAACAGAATTAATGTAGCAGCGATATCGTAGGTCAGCTGCAGATCCTTTGGATGACTAAACCAATCAGTGGTTAGCTCAAGATTGGCGATATCTTTAAAAATCCGGCGAACAATGATCAGGGTGATAATTTCATACTGTCGGGCAATGTATTGGGTGATCGACTGGGGCAAGTAAAAAAGGAGGAGGTAAACTTCATAAACCAAGATGAAGGAGAATGGTGTGTAGATCGCCGCGATCGGATTGGTTAGAAGCTCATCAAGATGAGGGCTGTGGGGTGGGAGCCAGTTTAAATAACGCATCCCGATCAGCATCAGGTGAACCACAAAAGCGACCAGAGCGATGATGACTACTACGCGTTCCCCCGTATGGCGCGCTTTCTCGGAGATAAAACGCTCTTGGAGCACATTGTAGATTGATTTCATAGAGTAATCCCCTAGCCGTTCTCAAGGCCCAACTGGGTTGACTGCTAGGAATTTGCTTTTGGCGGGAGGCTCCTGGAACAAACGTTGCCCGAACCGGAGGGCGGAGAAAGGAAGGGAGAAAGAAGTGAAAAGTGCCAAATGAGCATTGATCAAAGAAGGAAAATAGCCGTATTCAACCCTCTGGCCAAGGCCCATGGTGCTTGTGGCTATCTTATTCATTCGGTGGAAGGTAGCTTCCAAAACCGTTTTGCCAAGAATCATTTTGCCATCGGTTGCTTTTCGAGGTCGATGGGCGTCAGGAGTATTCGAAAGCCAGGGCCAGATAATACCTCGCTTCGTTCGGGATCTGCGGTAATGCTCCGCATTCCCTGAAACCGTTTTCGCGGTCGTGCAGTGTCGTCCAATAAATGCAGGCCCCCCTCGCATTTTAACATTTCCCCGATCTTCCACACCCTAGTCTTCAACTCTCGATCTTTCCCAATCCCTCCCGATCAGGCTGCTGACGGACCCGGATAACCCGTCGTCTTTCTCTCATCCCTCGACACGGTATGAATCAGCCTGATTTGGAAACTTGACACGATATTCGGCATCCATCACATTAAAATTCTTATGAAGTATACCTGCGTTTTGCTGTTAGCTGCATCTGTATTGTCCCATCTGGCGGCAGCCCAGGATCATCCCCAGAGGTATCAGGTGGATGTGCCGTCATCCGTTAGTTTTAGCACCACACACAAGGATCTGCAGCGGCTTTACGATGTCGGAGCGAAGGAACTGTTGGGAAACCTCACTGAATTTGCTCCGGGCTTCACCGTTTTGGTCGAAGGTGGTGGCTATGATAACGCGTGGCTTGAGACGCAGCCGATGGGTGGCGAGATGTTCGCCAAGCAGGACATCCAAGTGGCGCTCAACAATCAATTGGCGTTCATTCTGACCCAGCGGGAAGACGGCCGCCTACCGGGAATGGTGATCAAGGGATCCAAAGTCAAAGAGAAGGGCTGGGATAAAACAGGATTCCCCGCAGCCCACATCTGGAGGCCCGAATACGGGCTCGTAGCGGACTTTGAAATGTTCCAAGGGTATTGCTTTCCTGATCCTGCATGGCGGATGTATTTTTGGGCAAACAAGCCGAAAGGTTATTTGCAGGATTTGTATCAGGCATTGAAGGGTCATGATGATTATTTGTGGAGCAAGCGTGACTCGAACAATGACGGTTTATTGGAAACATGGTGTGTGTGGGACACTGGCGAAGATGCCTCCACACGCCTTCTCGAGCGGGGGATGCAGGACAACTGGCCGTATGAGCATGCACCGGGCAGCGGCCATCCGGAGATACCACCAGCACGGGAAGGATCGGTCGCCCCATTCCAGTCGATGGATGTGATGGCGTATAGTTATTCAGGGCGTGCGGTGTTGGCAAAAGTGTCTGCCGAACTGGGAAATGGCGAGGCTGCGAAGTGGCGTGCTGCCGCTGACGAGGTGCGGCAACGGGTGATTGACAAGCTTTGGAATCCTGAGCGCCATGCCTGTTTCGACCGTGATCGCAATGGCGAGGTTTTGGACGAACTGATACACAATAACCTGCGCTGCATGTGGTATGGCATGTTCACACAGGAAATGGCTGATGAGTTTATCCGCTATCACCTGTTGAACCCCGATGCATTTTGGACTCCTATACCACTGGTCTCGATCGCGATCCATGAGCCCTTATTTAAGAGTAAGCCGCGCAATAATTGGAGTGGTCAACCACAAGGTTTGACGTATCAACGAGCCATCGGTGCACTGGAGAATTATGGTCACGTAGCTGAAGTGACTTTGTTAGGTGAAAAGCTATTTCCGATATTGATCCGCAATGGATTCAAGTTTTCCCAACAATTGGACCCGTTCAACGGTAAGCCATCGCTCTCCAACTCTGATGGCTATGGTCCAATGATCCTAGCGATGCAGGGGTATATCGCACGGATGCACGGGATCCACATCGATGTGGAAAAAAACCACGTCTGGTGGTCTGCGATCAGCCCATCAGGTGAGGGTTTTTCCTATGATCAACGTTGGGGTGAGCACCAATTCTCACTAGCCGCCAAGGACGGCAAATTCATTGCGACCGTGAATGGCACGCAGGTTTTTGAGGGCGATCAAGAAGTGCGGGTTGTCACCGATTTGCAGGGGCTGCTTATTTCGGTCGTCGGAATATCGCCCAAGCCTCAAGCGGTGCGGCTAGCGACGACTGAGCGCACATGGACTGGCCGGATCTCGCCAAATGAAGTGAAGAAGTTTGACCAAGAAGGGCTGACTTTGGTGCGGGACGTGCCATTTGATTATCCATATCAAGCACCGGAGAACTAGATCAGGCTAGCTAAGACAAACATGCCTGTCATGTCCTGCGAAGCGATCTACCTCCAATAAATGCGAAATACGGCGACTTAGCTGTCCACGATGGCCGATTCTTCAATCTCCCATTGATGGTAGGCAGTGGCATAAGCTTGGCACTGATCAACAAGATCTTCGTGTATCCCATCGGCGGCGAGTTTCCCCTTATCAAGAAAGAGGATACGCGGCGCCTGGCGCAGCAGATCGATACGGTGAGTCACCAAAACTGTTGTCCCCTCCCCCTGTCTTGTCCGTGCCAGGATCGCGTCGTGAATCAGAGCCTCGCTTTCGGGCTCGACGGAAGCGGTCGGCTCATCGAGCAGAAGAATACGGGGAACCGTCAAGAAAGCCCGCGCGAGGCTGAGCCTCTGCCGCTGTCCTCCAGAGAGTTTAACCCCATTTTGACCAACTTGCGTTTCATAACCCTGTGACAATGCGAGGATGAAATCGTGAGCATTGGCGGACTCCGCAGCAGAGATAATTTCATCCTCTGCCGCTCCGGGCCGCCCGTATCTCAAGTTCTCCAGGATTGTGCCATCGAACAGATAATTATCCTGCCCCACATAGCTGGTCTGCTTTCGGAGGGTGGCGAGTGTGACATCCCTAATGTCTCGTCCATCGATCGAAATAGATCCTGCATCGACGTCATAGAAGCGGGGTATCAAATTAAGCAGCGTACTTTTCCCTGAACCGCTGCCACCTGCCACTGCCACGAATTCTCCAGATTGAATCGAGAAACTGACTCCGTCCAAGACCAGATTACCAGGGACATAAGAAAATTCGACGTCCGTAAAATCAATCTCCCCTTGCGAGTTTTCCAGAGACTTGGCTCCCTCGCGATCAGTGATCACGATCGGCTCGTCGAGCAGCTCCATGATACGGGTCGCAGCGGCTCTTGCGCGTTGAAGGATATCGCTTGTTTGCGCAATCGTCCGGATCGGGCTCTGCAATCGCCACCAGAATCCGCGGTAGGCAATCAGAGCTCCGAGAGTGAACATATTGCTCCCCGTCATGATCAACCAGGCGCCCAAACCGAGCATGATGAGGTTGTTGATAAACCCAAAGACGGAAACGATGGGGAAATACGTGTTCCGGAGCCGACTCGCCTTCACACTAGCCTCATAAAAACTGTCCGCATTTCCCTTAAAGTCAGCGCCTTCATATGCTTCCCGACCGAATGACTGAGTCACTAAAATTCCCGCCAATCGATCTTGGACGAAAGAACCTATATTCCCGAGTTTTTTCCTCACTCCCGCATAGATCGATTTTACCCTGCGGTTGTATTTTCGAATAAAAATGAAGGCAAAAGCCAGCGGCAGGATTGAGGCAGTGCCCACCACCGGACTGATCCAAAGGACCATTCCCGCAACCACAAAAAAGGTCACGATTTCCTCAAGCAAAGAAGTCAGCCCCTGAAGAACCGACTGTTCCATCGCATCGACATCGCTGGTGATGCGCGTGACCAGCTCCCCGGTGCTGCGATCCCTGTGAAAGGTCAGTGATTGGGCTTCAAATTTCGAAAACAGCTCTGCCCGAATATCACGAACAAAGGCCTGCCCAGTTTTCTCCAAAAGGTAACTTTGGACCGCCCCTGCCCCGAGACCGACCAGATAAGTCAGGAACATGACCACCAACCACACGGCGAGCACGTCCGGCGTGAGGGTTTTCCCCACGAGCGCATCAGCCACGAATCCCCAGACCAATGGGTGAAAATTCACAAAAGGAACGGCAAGCACCAGAAGCGTCAGCGCCCACACGATTCGCTTTCGATATGGTTGCAAGCGTGACCAGATGCGACCTGCCAGTTCGCGGTCTGTCAGGTCGTAGTTGGATTTCGATTCCGCCATCGGTTCTACACTACTTTACCCAATGGAAACGCAATGCACAATTTTGCGGAGAGAACAAGTAGCGGCGTCTCGCTGAGCGCTGGTTAAGCATGGAGGATATGATAGATTCAGGGAATAACTCGGGTTGTTGGGCGCTCAGCGAGACGCCCCTCCCTGCTGGCACCAGCACTAATCCATCGTTGGGAAATCCGTGTAGCCTTTCGCGCCACCGGGGCCATACCAATCGCCTATATCTGCATCCGGATTGAGCTCAGCACCCGCTTTCCAACGTTCCACCAAATCCGGGTTGCTGAGATAGGGACGCCCGATTGCGATCATCTCCGCATGCCCCGCCGCTACCGCTTCTTCTGCCGCTTCATGGGAGTAGCCACAGTTACCCATCAGCGGACCATCGAAGACTTCACGAATCTCCGAGAGTGTCATCGCGTCACCGAGTTCATGGAAACCGAAAGCCAGTCCGTCCATCACATGAAGGTAGGCCAAGCCTCGACCGCTCAGTTCTTTCGCCACATAAGTGAACTGCTCACGATAATCAGGGGATCCCATATCATTGAACACCCCATTCGGAGCGATCCGCACACCAACGCGATTCGCAGGAAAGACGGTTGTCACCGCCTTGACGACCTCATCAAGTATCCGAAAACGCTTTTCGATACTTCCTCCGTATTCATCGGTCCGGTGATTGGTCTTTGATTGCAGAAAACTATCCAATAGATAACCATTGGCTGCATGCACTTCGATCCCATCGAAGCCTGCCGCCTTCGCCCGCTCCGCCGCCTTCCGATAGTCTTCCACAATCAAAGGGATTTCTTTGGCCTCCAATGCACGCGGCACTTCATGATCCTTCTTCCCTTCCGGAGTGTGCACGCCATCCCCCTCCATCTTGATCGCTGAAGGCGCCACCATAGCCTCACCTCCATGAAAGTCGGAATGCGAAGCCCGCCCGGTATGCCAGAGTTGCAGGAACACAGTCCCGCCCTTCCCATGCACCGCCTTCGTCGTAAGCTTCCAGCCTTCCGTCATATCGTCGGTGTAAATGCCCGGAGAATCCACCCAGCCATTCGCCTGCCCAGAGATGGTCGTTGCCTCGGTGATCACCAAACCGGCAGAGGAACGCTGAGCGTAATACTCGGCCATCAACTCATTTGCCACCCGCGATTCGCCAGCGCGGGCACGGGTCATCGGAGCGAGGGCGATACGATTGCGAAGCGTCAGGTCCCGCAATTGAAAGGACTCCATCAGTGTCGGTTTGTTCATAGGCTAGTTTCCTAGTCCGCTTACCCAGCCCCCGCAAGGGGATCTTTATGCCACAACCGTCAGGGTCATCGATGGAGAGCGGGCGTTCATTTGTGCACGTTACGCGATCTACAAAAAAAGATTATTCCTCTTCATCCCGCCCCTTGCCAAGTCCTTGGATGAATTTCCGCAGCACCTGCTCGGGGCATTTGTTGAAATTGCGATGTCCTTCCTTGCGGAAGAACGATCCGAATTCGGCCTTGGTGACGACAAACTCCGCGCGCTCGAAGATCTCCAACATTTCGTCATCACGCAGGGCGAGGGCGATCCGTAGCTTTTTGAGAATCTCGTTGGTAGAGAGAAATTCCAGCGGTTCCGGAGCCAAGCCATCGGGACCAGGACCGCGTTTTTCAATAATGAGTCCATCCAGAAACCGGCACAGTCCGGCATCTGACAGCTCCAGAAAACCATTGTCATCCTCGCGCAGTAGCCAGCGCCTTACTTCGGCCGCGTTCATAGCCTCTCCGGTGTGAGCGATAATCTTCGCCATCTTGAAATCGGAGAGATCTAAGGCGTAGCGGAGGCGGCGCAGGATGTCGTTATTCGTCATGAATCGGGTGGGTCTTGGAGTAGGTTGAGATGGTTGCACACTGAAGGAAAGAAGGTTTCCTCCTCGTCCATACATGATGTCTTCGAATCTTGCGATAATCGTTGTCCGAAGGGGAGGTATCTAATAGGAATTAACCACAGATGACACAGAATTCACAGATGTAAGAGGTTCTGGATTCTCTGGATTTCGATCTGTGTAAATCTGCGTCATCTGTGGTTGAAAATGATCGTCATTAGAAGTTTAAAAAACCGAGACTTACAGATTTCTCGTTCAGCGCTTCAGCTTTGAGGCGGCAGCTTGCTCGAAGCTCACCTGCTCGCAGGTTTCTCCGAAAAAAGCCACTGCACGGAACAGGCCGCTGCCGAGAGTCTGGTCGATAAGTTCTTCTGCCGGCAGGCAGAAACGACCAGCCTGCTCGCCGAGCGTGAACTCCATCCCGGCAAGGCCATGCCAGCTCCGGTAGACCAATGCCGTGCATGCCAGACGATCAGATTGCCGAAAATCGAAAGAGAAATCAAAGAGCTTCCCCACATGACTCATCGCGCGGGACACCACCTCGCCAAGCACCTCGTCATCCACATCCGCACGCAATACCACGAACGAATCCACGTTAAGCGTTTCGTCCAGTTTCCTGAGCAGCACGCCATCTTTCTTCGCCTCCACCACATTTCCCCATTCTACTTCACCTGCCGCTTGGGTGCCCACATACAGCGCGGCATGCGGCCAGAAGCCCGGCAGAAAAACGTTTGTCAGGGCATCCCTGTGGCGCGTCACGATGATGTCGCCCGGCTTCAAAAAACCGCGAATCGCTTCCAACGGCGCCCCGGGAACGCGTTTGGGCATCGCTATGAGACCCGTCATCGGATCACGCAGCTCGGATACCGTCCTCCCCCCGAGCGCAAGAATCTGGAACATCGTGTTTTCAAACCCGGAGCGGTTCCTGCGCATGAACGAGTGGAGTCGATACCTGAAACGCTTCGCAAGATACTCCCGCCTGCGCCTTTCCATAAAAGGTTCCTCCGCGACGAGCAATGGGATGACAGGCCCGATCCGTTCGTCGCCCGACATCGCAAGAATATTTCCGCGGTATTCATCGTAGAAGCGCGATGCCATGTAAAATTTCAACATCCGCTGCACTGAACTCTGGGCGCGATAGATCTCCGTAAAGGACTTACGGGCGATTCCAAAGCGGGGTTCCGCTTCATCCAATTTCTGGGCGACAACAGCCCTACCATCCACGATCCGAATTACATACGACCCACTGCGTAACAAAAAACAGGCAGCTGTGAAACCGATGATAAATGCCCGCAACCGATCCTCAGCACTGAGCCCGTCCTTTTTATCAATCCAGGGCTCAACCCTCCCCAAAACCATCTTCAAAGCCTCGCGAATCTCCAAATATCGTGCAAAAACATCCCGCAGGCGGTCATCCTCGTCTGGAAGATAGTAGCCCCGCCGCTGGGCGGCATCCGCATCGGAAAGCTCCTGCACCAAATCCTCCGAGCTCGGCATCCCCTCCCCTACAGCCTGTAAAATCCGCACACAACGGTCAGTCCCTGTTCGTGATAGCCTGCCCATCTGCCTTCGAGTATTCACTGCTTATCCGCCATTTCCAGAACGATTCTCATCGATTTCAAAAGAAGCTCTGCCAAAAGCAAAATCTTGACAAATATCGATCTTGCTGAATCTGCCCGATCTGCAAAAGTCGCCGCATGTCAGACGATTCATCCGGTCACAGTCAATTGTGGGAAGCTATCCAGCAGAAGGAAGATTACCCCATTTTCCGGCTCACCTATCTCAGTAATCCAGTCAAGCCGTTCACTGATGCCGATTTCGATGACATCGAGATTAAATCCATAATCGCTAATAATGCTCGCGACGTGACAGGTCTCCTGATCATGAGCGATAACCGTATTCTCCAGATTATTGAAGGTCGTGAGGCCGCGGTGCGCGCGCTTTATGCGAAAATCGAGGCCGACGGACGCCACGCTATCACGAAGATGGTCTCTGAGGCAGAAGACGAGGAGCGTTTACTGCTCACATGGAGCATGGTGGTGCGCAATATAGAGGGCATTCCCGCTGATGTTTTGGAACAATATGCAAGGGTCTATGACGAGTTATTACACGCTGAGTCGCAGAGTGAAATCACCATCGACCATGTTGAGCTTTTCAAATCGATTTCTCTTTTTGGAAATCTCCCGCCTTCATCCTTCAGTTAAGAAACGCCAAGAGACAAATATTGGGAAACAAAACTTGAGCCCGATTATTTGAAAACAGCGTCTCTTTGAAGGTAAAGGATTACATCGCGGGGAAACAAAACCGTTTGACGGTTTATCGTCAGCACTGTCACGTCTGCAACCGACCTAAATCCGTGTGCCTCTGCGGGCTGATCGAACCGTTCGATACACAGACACGCTTCGTGATCCTCATGCACCCAAAAGAGGCACGTAAACAAAAGAGCGGCACCGGACGCTTGTGCCACCGCGTATTGAAAAACAGTCGCCTTCATATCGGCATCGATTTTACAAACGAAAGCAAAGTGCGCGCCTTGATCGAAGACCCGCAATATACTTCCGTTTTGCTGTTTCCCGCACCGCAGGCGGTAAACCTTTCACAGGATGGCTACCGGGCGCTGACCGGACGCCAAGGCAGACTACAGATCTTCGTAGTGGACGGCACTTGGCCACTCGCGGGGAAAATACTGCGACTTAGCGAAAACCTCCGCGCCCTGCCCGCCGTGAGTTTCTCGCCGCGCCAGCCATCTAATTTTCAATTCAAGAAACAACCCCGGGCTGAATACCTCTCCACACTCGAGTCCATTCACCTGCTACTCGAACTCGGGCAGGAGCAGGGAATCGAAATCGCTGGCCGTCAGATCGAGCAACTCCCCAAGATCTTCGAACGCCTCGTACAGATCCAATTACAGGGCGCTGTTGCTAAAATCTAAAACAGGGCCGGTGCTTTAATCTTACCCTCCCCGCCATCTCCATCCCCACCGGTATCCACAGCCAATGAACCGAGATCTGAACCCACGCTTCAAGGATTTCATCCGCTCCGCCACCGGCGCCTCCACGATAGAAGTCGTAGAGCTCATTCAGGAGCTCTGGAGCGGCTACGGCCAGATCCTCCGTATCCGCCTGGATGGAACCTCGCCCGCCACCGTCATCGCAAAGCACGTCCGGATACCGACGATGGGAAACCACCCCCGCGGCTGGAACTCAAACCTCTCCCACCAACGGAAGCTAAAATCCTACCAGGTCGAGACCGCTTGGTATCGCCATTGGAGCCAGCGCTGCGGACCGGACAGCCGCATCCCCAAACTCCTCACCTTCGATCAGCACGACGGTGAAATTCTCCTCATCCTCGAAGACCTCGACGCCGCCGGATACCCCACGCGCCTCACCTCCGTTTCTCCCACCCAACTCGAAACCTGCCTCGATTGGCTCGCCAACTTCCACGCCACGTTTATGGGAGCCAAACCCGAAGCCCTTTGGGAAACAGGCACCTACTGGCACCTCAACACCCGCAGCGAGGAACTCGAAGCTCTCGACGACATCCCACTCAAGAGCGCCGCACCCGCCATCGACGCCGCCCTCACCAACGCCCGCTTCCAGACCATCGTCCACGGCGATGCCAAGCTTGCCAACTTCTGCTTCTCCGAATCCGGCGACAAAGTCGCAGCCGTCGACTTCCAATACGTCGGCGGCGGTTGCGGCATGAAAGACCTCGCCTACTTCATCGGCTCCTGCTTCGGCGAAGCCGCCTGCGAACAACGGGAGTCCCAACTCCTCGACCGCTACTTCGCCACCCTCCGCACCGCCCTCGCGTCCAAACATCCAACCATCGACCCCGCCGCCGTCGAAGCAGAATGGTGCGCCCTCTTCCCTCTCGCCTGGACCGATTTCCACCGTTTCCTCAAAGGCTGGAGCCCGGGCCACTGGAAGATCAATTCCTACAGCGAACGCCTCGCACGGGAAGTGATTGCGAAGATATGATATTTGAATACGTCTTATAAGACTTATACGACCTATCTTTTTACTACGCTAGCATATAGACCGCTCGGAGCGATGAAATAAGGAACATCCCCATCATTCGCTCTCACCATCACACAGCGATCCATGCCTTGATCTACCGTCCATTTCTCCAGTGCTATATTTTTCAATATCTCCAAAGGCACTGGCCAGAGTGGCTTTGGGATGATCTCCAGCAGCGCATTCTTCCCGAAATATTCCGCGCATTTCTCCGCATGCAGCCACTTTCCGCGACGCCCCTGCGGGTTCAGGTATTCCGACTCCACCGGCCTACTAGCATTCACATGATTAAAAACACAACCTTGCACTAACTGCTGCACGACGATCTCCTCTCGACTAAATTCTTTTGAGAGAAGGTCGCGGAATTTTTCCACTAGCACCAATTGATGCGACCGCATCTTTTCCAGCTTCCGGAAATAATTGTCCCGGGCATCCGGGCCCGGCAGCAAAAAACCATCTTCCGTTTCCACAGCCAGATAGAATTTCACCGCCAGCTCAAGATGGATCAGCAGACCTGAACTGAGATCTCTCACCAGAAAATCCAATTCCCCAAGCGTATGTCCCGCCTCTCGCCGAACCTGAATCCCCCGCTCCACGGAGCCATATTGCGGAGTCGATTCCAACATCACTGCCAAGGCATCTTCATAGAGATACCCGAGCTTTTGTTCGAGATTTAACGGAGTAATTTCCTCCGGCATGACCAATGAGTCCCTTGGGAAAGCAACTCCTTCCGGTAGATTCCCTAGAAGCAGCGGCCCTTCTATCAGGCTCTGAAAAAGAGCTTTGGAAATGGTTTCGGAAGAGTTGATCATTTCTTGAGCGACCGCTTAGCCTAGCACATCAGTGGCCTCAATCAGCTATGGCTTGGTGATCTCCACCCGGTAAAACTTCCTCGTTTCGCTGGCGGCGGTGTCGGTGACGGTGCGTTCGGTGCCGTTGTCGCTGGGGACGGAGACGGTGGCGGGATCCCATGGGCCGGGGCTGAGATCGGTGGAGAATTTCACGACGTAGCTGCGGTCCCCGAAGCGCGGACTGAAGATGAGGTTCTTCTGCCCGGGCTGGCCGGGGACGGGTTCCACTCTCAGGAGGAAACGCGAGGCTGGATCCGTCGGGATGAGGCCGGCGGTGAACTCGAAGAAGTTGTTCTGGCCGTCGCCATCGGGATCGAGCAGGGGTGCGGCGTCTGCCGGGTTGGCGCTGAAATATTGGTTCTGCCAAGCGTCGTCGAGGCCGTCGGCAGCGTAGGAGCCGAAGTTGTCGGGGATCGTGTCGAGCACGGTGAGTGCAAGTTGGCCGGTGAGCCCTTCAAAGACACCCTGCGCGGTGGCGGCGCTGTCTTCAAAAACGGTGGCGGCGGTGGCGAGGCCGCTTGCATCAATGCCGCTGAGTGGCCCCGCCATGACTGACCAAGTGACGGACGCGGCGGAGACGGCGAGCGTGCTGTCGTCATCCAGCACTTGAGCGGCGCTGACCTGGCGGGTGCCGGTTTCGTTAATCGTCGCCGGGGAGGCGGCGAGTTGCAGCGCGGTGACTTCGTAGAGCTGACCGATGTAGCCAGCCTTGGCCGTTTGGGCGGGCGAGGAGACGGTAGAAATACCCGCCACGCCTCCGACGCTGCCGTCGTTGCTGTAGCTCGTGCTGGTGGCGCGTTGGCCCCCGGCGTCGGTGGTGTCGGTGGGGATGTTGTAGCTTGCTGATGTGCGCGGGCCGGCGTGGGCGGCGAGCATGGAACATCCGATAAGGAGCGCCGTAAGTGGAAAGGTGGAGAGTTTCAAGGTATTATAGAGAATGGAGGTTGAATCATGGAGGTCAAGGGTAGGAACGCGTGGTATTGACGTGATCGGTGCGGGGGCGTAGATTGCGCCATGAGCCTGACACTCGACATTCCCGACGACGTGATGGCCGCGATGCCCGTGCCGGAGGCGGAGCGGGAGCGCTATCTGCTGCTGGAACTCGCGTGTTCATTGTATTCCCGTGACGTGCTGAGTCTCGGCCGGGCGGCAGCGCTCGCCGGCCTGTCGAAGACTGATTTTGGCAAAGTGGCCGGTGCGCGCGGCATCGCGCGCCATTACACGGAAGCTGAGCTGGCAGCCGATCTCGCCTATGCTCGTGGTGAGTGATACCTCGACCTTGTCGAATCTCGCGATCATCGGCAGACTGGAACTTCTGCGCCAGCAATTCGTCGAAGTGCTGATGCCTCCGGCGGTGGCAGCTGAACTGGCCGCACTGCATGACCCGCCTGCTTGTGCGGCGCTCAATAAAGCCGTCAGTAATGGCTGGTTGATGGAGAAGCCCTTGTCGCCATCCGCACCGTTCCCGGCGGAGCTTCGGGGTCTCGATGCGGGGGAGACCGAGGCGCTCCGCCTTGCCCTCGCACTCAGGGCAGATCGTGTGCTGATGGATGAAAAGGAAGGCCGGCAACGCGCCGCCACACTCGGCATCCGGACGATTGGCGTGCTCGGTGTCCTCATCGTGGCAAAGGATGCGGGCGTCATCCCCGCGCTGAAGGATGAGATCACTAGGCTGCGGCGAGACGTCGGATTCTTCATCGCAACGCCACTCGAAGCCCGGTTGCTGGCGGCAGTGGGCGAGTGAGTTCCCGCCGCTGTGCCGTCTAGATATTCCACACAGAAGCTCCAGAACGAGTTCTCCCCGTCCGCCACGAATTCCTTCTGCACCGCCAGCACTCGATGACCGCGCAGAAAGCCATTCATCTCGGCTTCCGCCTCGTTGACGTTCTTGATCGGGATAACAAAGAGTTTTAGTTGCATGCTGCTTCTTAAAAAAATTCCGGCCGCTACGCGGCGCTCCTGCCTATCTTCACACTATCCAAGCAGAATCTTATCCAACCGCTCCACAGTCAGTCTGCGCTCGTCCCTCGCTTGCCACGCCTGCTCCGCTCTGCTCACTGACCTGGGGCCAGAACAGCCCGGCAGCCGATGACGTAGTAGGTGCTGCCCGGAGAGTCGTAGAAGCGGTCCGCCGACCGGCAGAAGTCGGCACCACCGTAGTCCCAGCTGCCGCCGCGGATAACGCGGTTCGAACCTGCAGAATTACCATGCGGGTCCATGCCTCCCGCATACGGCGTGCCATACCTATCCCAGCACCACTCGAACACATTGCCCGCCATGTCATACAAGCCATACCCGTTCGCTGCAAAAGTGCCCAGCGGACTCGTCGCAGGACTTGTTCCGCCGACACTGCCGATCGCGTTGCGGCCATCCGGCCCCAAATCGTAGTCGAAGCTGCCGGTGTAGTTCGCCAGGTTCTGGTTGATCTTCATGCCCCACGGAAAGCGCTGGCCGCTCAGACCACCACGAGCCGACTTCTCCCACTCCGCTTCCGTTGGCAGGCGATACCCGTTCGCCGTCCACTTCACCTGCGCGTTGGTCACGTTCACATCCTCCGTCTTCTAGATCGCCGTCTGCGCATCGTCCGTGTAATACACCGGCGTCTTCCCCACCTGCTCGGAGCGGGCATTGCACCACTTCAGGCAAGCATACCAGTTCAGTGTCTGCACTGGATGATTCGGGCCCTTGCCGCTTCCGGCCGGCAGGTCGGTGTAGCCGTTTTCCAAGGCCCAGTAATAGACCGACTGCCACTGGCTCAGCGTCACCTCGTTCACGTCCATGTAAAACGCCGACACCGTGGTGTTCTCCGTGGGCGTGGCATCGCCCAACCCATCCACGCTGTCCCCCATCGTGAACGCCCCCGCCGGGATGAGTTCCATGCCGGGCGGTGGGGTGGCGACGGCACTCGCGGGGATCGTCACACCCCGTGCCAGCGCACCCGCCATCATCGCATACCCCACCGCCGCGATGCGCTGGTCGGGCGTGAGGAGTTGCGGGCCATTCGCCGTGCCGTCGTCGAACCAGACCCGCAGGCGCACGTCGGGATTCGCGAAGACGGTCGCGAAGATGGCGGTCATATTCGGTAGCGTGGTGTCGCCGAGGAGCACGGAGTAGATCCCCTTCGTCACCGTGAGCGTGACGGCGGCGGTGGGCTGTGAGCCGGCGGCGCTGGTGCCGTCGTTGCTCCAGTAGCTCGTGGTGCCAGCGGCATTGACCAGTGCGAACTTGAACGAGCCGGAGCCGTCGAAGTTCGTGGCTCCCACGGCCACGCGGCCTTGGTAGTTGAGAAGCTGTGGGACCTACGCATGAAGCGCGGGGGCGAGCAGGAGCAGTGTGATGCCGAGGGCCAGGTTGAGACGAGGGATCATGAGGTGATTCAGTTTTCGGTTGAGGATGGAAATGTCAGCTTGGAATAAACTGACTATTGCTAGAAATTCAGATTCATCTGTTACTTTAGAAACACAGTAATGTGCGGCTGTAGGAAGGAAAAAAGGAAAAAAGAACGGGTGGTTCCGCATTCGCGCAACCTGGATATGGCCGGGATTTCACCCAAACACGTAATAACTCACCGCGAGCACGTGGCAGACGCTCCCGCTTAGCACGAACAAATGCCAAATGGCATGATTGTACGGCAGCCGGTGCCACGAAAAAAAAACGACCCCGAGCGTGTATGCCAGCCCGCCAGCAACGAGCCAGCCGACACCCGTGGCGGGCAATTCCATCCTCAGCGGCACGATCGCGAACAAGATGAGCCATCCCATCAGAAGATAGAGAGCGGTAGAGAACCAGTGATCCTTTTTCCCCGTCCACAAGGTCTTCATGAAAATTCCTCCGATGGCCATGGTCCAGACCGCAGCGAAGGTAGCCCAACCCCACGGCCCGCGGAGCGTGATCAGGGTGAAAGGCGTGTAGGAACCAGCGATGAGTAGATAGATGCAGATGTGGTCGAGAGTCTGGAAACGCGCCTTCCACCGATGCGTGGTCGCGATGTGATAGAGCGTGGACGAGGAATACAACACGATGAGGGACGTTCCGAACGCTGCCGCAGAAACGATTTTAAGCGCATCCCCTTCAGATATGAACAACATCCACACCATCGCCACCACGCTAAAAACTATGCCAGCTGCATGGGTGACCATACTGGCGATTTCTTCGCGATGGGTGTCGCATAACAGCGAGCGGTCGTGAGGTTCAATTTCCATTGGACGCATATTTCTCTTCGCGTCGGACGATTTGTTTGTCCAGTGAACGGTTCTATCGTGTGCCCCCCTTTCCTGGAAATAGTTACCGAAGAAGGCCTCCTTAGCAGCTTGTGTCTGGTCGGGGAAGCCAGCGAAAAAGGAGCCGCCGATGGGGTGAAGACCTTTCATTGGCCTTTTTTACGTGGCCTATACTGCCACGAAATCGCGGCGTTCACGCATGTCGTCATGAGCGGTTTGCAAGGCGGTACTTTGCATGATCACAAGCTCACGAATATTTGCAGGTAGCTTCTCTGCCAGCGCAGTGCGATACGCCTCTACGGCGTAGTCCTCCCCACGTTCGCACTCGGCGAGGATCGGATGATCGCCTCCCTTGGTGAGGGCAGATTTCAGATTTAGCCAACCACGGTGAACAGCGCTTGCAGCACTGCCCTTCTTTCCGGGCTCCTCGCCAAGGTTGGTGACGACAGCCTGAAGTTCTCCGGCAAAACGCGAGCGTTGCAGTGAGTATTTGGAGAACAACGTCTTAAGTTCTGGATTTGTCACTTTTTCGGCAGCATCTCGGAAGCCATCCTGGCCGTCTTTGCAAATCTCGATCAAGTTGTTAAGTGTAGTGGTGGTATTGCTGGTAGTAGTCATCGGCGTGTTACTTTGATGGGAAGCTAAGTTCAAACAATGCTACGAGGCCACTCCGATAGCTATGGGGTCAAACCCTACTTTGATTGCACCCGTCAATGCCGGTGCCAATTTTCGGTAGTCCGTGCGACAAAGACCAAGTTACCGCAATGCCCCAAACGCAGCTGCGGTCGACCAGATGGTCGTTACCGTGGCACGCTAGGTCGGGTTTCACCCCATTTCATTTACGCTCGGAGTTCAGTAAGTTTTTGAAAATAGATGCAAAACGCATTTCCACCAACAATCAATGGGATCAATGCCCATGGACTAACAAAAATATGAATAAAGAAACCATCAAAGTTTACGGATTTGGAACACAGGCGAAGGATAAGGATCTCATCCCCGTCGTCTTCAATCGGAAAGAGGCCGGGAAAGGCGAAGTCGCGTTCAAGGTCACCCACTGCGGTGTCT